>Ga0247727_10003754_pt1 | contig 33160 bp, 24 predicted proteins | sample WisWelCaveWW1625_FD_202498 | JGI IMG/M metagenome (GOLD analysis project Ga0247727, IMG submission 202498) | Biofilm microbial communities from Wishing Well Cave, Virginia, United States - WW16-25 | ecosystem: Environmental > Aquatic > Deep subsurface > Groundwater > Cave microbial mat | place...
TGAGGACAATGTTTTTTTCATAAACCGTCGTTGATCTTTGAACTGTTTTAATCTTAGTATCCATAACCATAAACAGGAAAACAAATTACGAGTATCAGAGCAACACTTATTGAGCATTATACCCATTTATTGGGGCTTCTTCTCAAGGTTATGGCACCGTTACGATGGTTGTTGATGATAGTGCACAGGTTACCAAAATCATCTTCTCGGGTAAGTTCGAGTAGTCTGAACAACAGCATTTTACTTGGCTTTCGTAATATCGAAAGCCCCCCCAATATACCTTCCTTGTATTGTTTTTACAGAAAATGCTTCTCTAATCTAGGCTTTTATGTCTTAACCTATATCACATTATAGTATTGATTCAAATCACCTGCCGTATGAATATTTCCCTATATTTATAGAACTTTCATTACTAGAAAATAGAATACTAAAAACTGTAGATAAAGAGTAACACATGAAACTAGGGGATAAATTTTCAGCCTTGTCTGTTCGGACAAAACTGATGTTGACGAATGTGGTAGTTCTTGTTCCGATTTGTCTTGTGGTACTATGGCTCGGATTTTCACTCGACATTCTGAATTCAGAAGATAGTGATTATCAGGCAACTACAGCGATTATCTCCGGTGTAATATTGCTCTGTTGTCTTATTGTTGTTTCTGTTGTGACTACGATTGTTATGCGCCCGCTCAATAATATAATTGATGTTGTTGAGCGAGCAGCAAGAGGTGACTTAAGCGTCCAGGTTAGTGCTCCGTTCAAAGATGAAGTCGAGCGGATAGCGCTTGGTATAAACTCAGTTATCAGAAATGCAGAATCAATTATGAAACGAATGAGCAGTGTTGTTACGCTTCTCGATAAACGAGAAAAGGAACTTGAGGATGGTGCTGAAGAACGAAAATTATTTGAGAAACAAGTCCAGCTTTCAAATGAAATTCTAAATAAGGTCAGTGCCCTTATCCTTGTTGCAGATGCAGAAGGGGGAATTCAATATGCAAGCCTATCATTCGAGTCTGCATTAGGATATGCCCCTAAGGATTTATTACAGGATGGATGGTGGAAAGTTAGTCGACCCGAAATGATAAGTACAATCGACTGGATGCGGGAAAGGAGTCGTATTGCAAAATGCGCCCGAAGGCAGCAAGCAATAAGCGGCGTACCGTACGAACAACAGATTGTAGACGCTCACAAGAATATTCGGTGGATTCTCTGGCAGGATACAGCCGGCTTTAACAATACGCTGATTGTTGTCGGTCAGGATATTACTGGAAGAAAACTTGCCGAAGAACAAATTCGGGAAAAGGCTGCGCTCCTCGATATTACGGGAGATGCAATCATGGTTCGAAATATGGATAATCACGTGCTCTATTGGAATCGTGGCGCAGAATTGCATTATGGCATAACTCAAGCCGACGCTCTTGGAAAAAGCTTTCATGAGCTCTACGAACAAGAAGATTCTTCATCAACAGGCATTGCATATACAAATGTCGTTGAGAACGGTTCTTGGAGTGGTGAAATGAAAAAAACGACAAAAGCCGGCAAAAATATTATTGTCGAAAGCCGTTGGACGCTTATGAATGATGATATAGGAAAACCCAAATCCATTCTTATCGTTGATACCGACGTAACTGAACAGCGACAACTTGAAGTGCAATTTCGCCGTGCGCAGCGATTGGAGAACATCGGCACATTAGCAGGAGGCATAGCGCACGATTTGAATAATGTGCTGACACCAATTTTGATGTCAATTCAAGTGATGCAAAAAAGACATGACGACGAGCGGTCTCGTCAGTTATTTTCGATCATTGAAATGAGTGCACGCCGAGGTGCTGACATTGTAAAGCAAGTATTAACATTTGCTCGTGGCACTGAAGGAGAACGTACGCTCTTACAGCCCAAGCATTTCCTGAGGGAAATTGAAAAAATCACTAAGGAAACCTTTCCGCGTTCGATAGCATTAAAATTCGATGTTCCGGAAGATCTTTGGACGGTAACCGGCGATACTACACAACTTCACCAAATTGTGCTTAATCTCTTGGTCAATGCTCGTGATGCCATGCCTGAAGGAGGATCACTAGCAGTAAAAGTTGAAAATGTCAAGTTAGATGAAAAGAGCGCCCGTGCTCATATTAATGCTAATGCAGGAAACTATGTAACACTTTCTGTGAAAGATTCGGGAACAGGGATACCCGCAGAAATTTTAGATAAGATATTTGATCCATTCTTTACTACAAAAGAGATTGGAAAAGGAACTGGGTTAGGTCTTTCAACAGTCATGACTATAGTTAAGAGCTATGGAGGGTTTCTTACGGTGAATAGTGTAATTGGCAAGGGGACAGAATTTATCGTCTATATCCCTGCGACGAATGCAAATGTCTTACACCAAAAATCCGATGTGATAGTTGAACTACCAGTCGGCAAAGGTGAATGGGTACTTGTGGTAGATGATGAGTTGTCTATTCGAGAAATAACAAAAGAAACACTTGAAGCATACGGTTACAGAACACAGACCGCAAAAGACGGTGTCGAAGCGCTTTCAATCATCGAGCGTGATAAAGACAAAATTTCTCTCGTAATAACAGATATGATGATGCCGAATATGGATGGTGCATCGTTTATCCGAAGATTGGAACGAACTGCACCCAATATTAAGATTGTTGCGGTCAGTGGTGTTACGGATCAGGAAGTTCTCGAAAAAATAAGAAAATCTCGTATAGAAGCATTCCTGGCAAAACCGATACATACAGAAAACCTTCTTAAGGTTCTTGACTCTGTTCTACACAAAGAGGAAAGTAAAAAAAATAAGGGTGCCGTAGTGCTCAGTTGATAGTAAGCCCCTTTCTTCTTACATTCCCATCACGATGAGGTACATCTTTAGGACAATTCGTAGGTTCTTTGCCTCGATGGGGCTTGTTGAGCAATCGCAGGTTGTTGCCTCGACAGCCGTGATTGTGGCTATGGTGACGATTGTGACTACACAATTCGTTTCCGGCTTTGCATTAAAGTGGATCGACTTCATCAGTGTTGTGACAGTTGGCGTTATTGGGTTCTTCAGTGTATATTTTTCACTCAAATATGGCAGAATGCTGGAAGAACAGCGACGTGAATTGCTCGAGCTCAACACGATTGCTGAGGCGGTTAATCATTCCGTAGAATTGAATTATGTTCTCCAAAGCGCTCTTGCAAAAGTTATGGAGCTCATGCGCGCCGACTGCGGCTGGATATATTTGAATGAGAATCAAACCTTAACACTTAAGCTTTCTAACGGTACGGTATCACCTTTTTTTCTTCCTGATCAGTCAGTCACCAATGATTCCTTGCAATGGATTCGTCGGCCATCACTGCTTAGCACACGTGATATCACGTTACGCGCAAGCACATCTGATGAATTTCAGCACAATGAAATGGTTGTTGTTGCATCTATTCCGCTCGTAAAGGGCGGGTCATTTGCGGGCGCCTTAATCATCGGCAGTAAAGACGTTGTCAAGTTTGAGAAGAAAAAAATTGCGATGATTCAGGCATTTGGCAACCAAATAAGTGCTGCATTGAACAATGCATCACTGTTTGAACAAGTGAAAGAATCCGAGCGGCAATATGCGGACTTATATGAACATTCCCCGGACATGTATCATAGCGTGAATCGGAGTGGACTCATTATCAGTTGCAATCTCACGGAGAGTGAACTCCTTGGATTTCCAAAGGAAGAAATTATTGGAAGACCGCTGATCAATCTTTATCCGGCTTTGCTGCACGATCACGTTCGTAATAATCTTAAAAAAATTTTTGAACGTGGACATGAATTAAAGAGTGTTGAAGAACAAATTTTGCGTAACGATGGCACTGCCGTAGATGTCAGTGTCAATACTTCGCTAGTGTATGATACGAATGGTAATCCGATTATTGCGCGTATGGTGCTCAGAGATATTACTGAGAAGAAGAAAATGGAAGCAAAGATTCTGCAGGCGCAAAAAATCGATAGCATCGGTAACCTTGCTGGTGGTATCGCCCATGACTTTAATAATATACTGACGGCAATTCTTGGCTCCGCTTCTATTATGCGCAGAAAAGTAAAAGACGATGAACGGTGGCTAAAGTATGTCGATCTTATTGAAACAACGTCACGAAGAGGTGCTTCTGTTACTCGACAACTACTCACTTTTGCAAGAAAAAGTAATCCCCATGTCGAACCGGTGGATGTTAATACGATTCTCGATCAGACGATTCGGTTATATGAGGCTACAGCTCCGAAATCTATTCATATTAAATGTGTGCTTTCTCCCGAGCCTGTTATTGTCGATGGAGACGATGGACAGCTACAGCAAGCGTTTCTCAATCTTTGTCTTAATGCCCGTGATGCTATGCCGAACGGTGGTGTGCTCGTGGTGAACTGCAGATGTGTGAATCTCGATGAAGATTATGCACAGCAATTTGCTAACGGTAAACCAGGGAAATACGTCGTAATAAGTATTACTGACTCAGGAGTAGGTATTTCACCAAATCATATCAACCAGATTTTTGAGCCATTTTTTACTACGAAAGAACAAGGAAAAGGTACGGGGTTAGGACTATCTGTAGTGTATGGAGTTGTCCGTGGTCATAACGGATATATTACCGTAAACAGTGAGTTAAATAGTGGTACTACCTTCATGATATATCTACCACGGTCGAACAATGAACAGATCGTCCAACAAATACAAAAACCTGCTGGGGCGATTACAGGTGGGAAGGAAAGAATACTCTTGGTGGAAGATGAAAATTCGGTAGGTGAGGTTGGTGCCGACATCTTAAAAGACCTTGGCTATACGATTGAAATGGCACATAATGGTCGCGAGGCATTACAAAAATTGAGTTCTACAACTAAGCCGTTCGATTTGGTTATTCTTGATTTGAATATGCCGCGCATGGGCGGTCAATCTGCATTTAAGAGTATCAAAGAATTTTCTTCAGAATTGAAAGTGATTGTGTGCAGCGGCTACAGTGCTTCTATGATAGAAGATGGCAAGTTTACGGAAGCAATCGATGGTTTTATTCAGAAACCATACGAACTCGAAGACTTTGCTAAGAGAATTCGTGCTGTACTTGATACAACCCAGGCACGTTCTTTTTCAACGCATTAACGCTATTACGTGTTAGCGTACTCTTTCTTCGAATATCGACCATATTCTTCGTTTTCCATATACGGTAAACACCGTATTGACATTCGCAAAATGCTTATGTATATTCGTGCGTAGTATATCACCACAGTTACCAATCTTTCAGACAGGATTATAGGTATGGTCTATGAGCACAACGAAGCAAACAAGAGCCAAGAGCCAAGAGCCAAGAGCCAAGAGCCAAGAGCATACTCCCAACTAACTGCTAATTTCCTTATAGAGACTACGAGATGGCTTATCATCATCGTAGCTATGCATATCTTGGTATTTACATTCGGCATTGCGCAGGTGAGGATTAAAGAAAAGATAGTTCTTCAGAAGAGTCACCTCCCTTATCCCCAAATTGCAGCGGTATCAAGTCTCAAGTTTGTGGTGAATGTTAGTGTCGGGCGTGTTGGTCTGGGGGTTAATGGGGGATCCATTTGGGGTGATGGGCATGTCGAATGGAGTGAAGACAATCCAGTTGACGGCACTACTTATCAATACACGTATATTGTCGATGCAGGTGAACTGGTCCCAACCAATCATTTGGAAATATACGTCGATGGAATATTGGTGGAGAGTCATATTACTTATGGTAGTGGTATTCATCCCAATTACGATGAGTGCCCCTTCCCGTGCCCCCCCGGGCTTTTTGGTCTTGATCGAACACCAGAATTGGATCATTTTTTTGTCACCGCTGAGCCCCAAACAATTACCCATCTAAACCAACCCTCACCAACAACTCAAGAAAATATCACTTCGGCCGTCCTCAATGTAACGCCAATAAATATTTACAATATTCCCTTTACTATGGGCGAGACTACACCACTTGTATTTACACTTGATAGTGAGGGGTCGCAGTTGGGGAATTATCGTAAAACAGGTGTACCAGACGCTACTATTATGGCGGCCACGCTAGGCGAAGTAAATAGTGGTGCAATGTCGTTTGTTGCCAATGGGCAATTAGCCGAAGGTGTTGCAACTATAAATGTTACAGGACAGGATAAGAGCGGGAGTGGGATTGTGAAAGTGATAAAATGTGGTGAGAATTTACCGTCATGTGCAAATCAACCAATTGATTTTACTATTGATGTTACTTCTGCCACTGGAACTGCTGGCGATAATAATGGAGAGTGCGGTGAACGAGGGATAGCAGGAAAAACTTACGTCACGTCTCAAAGTGCTAGTAAACAAGTATTTCCTGACGTGAATCAGAATCTTTGCTATGATAATACATCCAATTGTATAAGATGGCAAATATCGAATGTGTCGTTGAAAGTTGTCTCGGGAGTATGTGTGACATATTTGGAAAGCCGTCCAACAAACGATGGAGGGCCCTTAATTCAGATAAACGACCAAACCAACTTCAATTCTGAGCTAGCGTGCGACGTAATTAAAAAACTTACACCTTTAATTGAAGAACTCCAAGATTCCAAAAGAAAAGATTTAGCTGTTAGTAGGGATACATATTTTTATTACGAATCGATTAAGAAGCACGAAGCATCGCACATACAACAGGACGTTGCAGAATTTCGAAACGTTTTAATTTTTGCAAATGATATGAGTAAGGACTTTCTTTGTATTGATCCGAACAGAGTTTCATGCGACGAGAATACGTTACAACAGATAATGCGGGCAGAAGATTTTAAAACGTTTATCAAGAAAAGGTGGAAAACACTAAATGACGAAAATTATCGGGCAGATGAACTTGCAGCACAAAATGTCGAAGCCCGTGAGTTAAAGAAGTTTTTAGGGCAATTAGAAATATCTTTTTCAGACTGTCAGTAGATTCTTATAACTTTGAAATGAATTGAGGATAAGAATGAACTTAAAGAAGCTCTTTGTAAGATTGGTAGTGCCTTTTTTGTTTTGTAGTTATTTGGCCGCAGGACAAGTCCAAAACATTCGGGCTATATCAGTAGACCCTGCAAAGGCGTTGTCAGAAGATGGAATTGATACGACCGATATACCGAGAATTAAAAACCTCATCGACACCAGTTCCACGCACATCAGTGCCTATGCTGCGGTTTTTTTGGCTCAGCGCGGATACACCGGAATAGATTCGAGTATCGTACGTCGATACAGTCAATCGTTGAGTGACTTATGGATCGGATTTTCCACAGATTTCTTGTATGCACTTTTTTTGGAAAACTACCCTGGAATCAGTCAAATGGTTCATGAGTTTATCGATACGATGGTAGTGCGAAGAAATCAGCGCAGGGGTCCATACGAGGACATAAATCAGGCACTCAGGATCCTGCTCAACCTCGGCGACTATTCTCGATTTAGCGACTATGCTAAGATCGTCGACGCACCTATTCCTAACCTTTTTGAAGTTGATGAAGAGTTATTAATGGCGTTTGGGAAGAATCCAGCGCTCAGAGATTCCGTCTATAAGAGATTGAAATACCTCGCTATCAATTCTCCAGAGGAGCCAGTCCGTGCATCGTCGGTTTTAGATCTCCATCAATTTATCGACAAGCCTGAAACGAGGACGCTGTTGTACACAGTTGCTTCTTCTGACAGCTCAATGCATATACGCCAATGGGCGATTAACATTCTTACTAAAGATTTACATGATCCGGCCGGAAGCTTATTTTCAAAGAGAGCTGCATTGACGACTAATGATAGTTTGGAATTCGGACTAAATCTTATGGATCTTGAATATGATGTTAGATCGCCTGTCGGCTTAAAATTTTTGGAGGATATTAGGGATTCATTGCCGCAAGGAGCTTTTAAAGATGAGGCAACCGTCACAGTAAAAGTTTATAAACCGCCCAAACCACCTAAAGCTGAAGAGTTAACAGTCACATTGGATTCTTTGATGTCCTTCATGTACCAAGTCGCAGGTTACAACTGGCTCAGCAATCAAAACTTTGTAAACGAACTGGATAGCAATCTCAGTAACGCAAGAAATTATCTCCTGAGTGGAGACTCTAACAATTGCGCTCGGCAAATCAAAATCTTCCAGCAAAAAGTGGATGAGGAGTATAGAGACTCATTGGATGGAGATACAAAACGAGTTACCATTGAGGGATGGAAATTCTTGTACTACAATGCGCAGTACATCTTGGCTCGTTTGCCCGCACCTCCTGCACAATTTATGCTTACTGTAAATATAAATGGCAGTGGGATTGTAGCGAAGAATCCAGATATCGTACTCTATGATAGTGCTGCTACAGTTACCTTAACTGCAACGGGGACTAACCATAACCACTTTGTCAACTGGTCGGGAGGGAAAACGGGCAACCTTAATCCCGATACTGTTCGTGTGACATCGAACAGGTCGGTGGCAGCCAATTTTGCTATAGATACGATTATCATCACCGTTTCTGCCGGATCAAACGGTTCGATGAACCCTTTAGGTAGTGTGAAGGTGACGTATGGCGCAAATCAAAGCTTTACGATCACACCAAACACAGGCTATAATATCGATAGTATCATTGTCAACGGTATATACAAAGGGACAATGTCGAGTTATACGTTCAACAACGTTAGAGGAGATTCGACGATCCGTGCAGTGTTTAAGATTAAAACCTATACGATTACAGCGACAGCTGGTACAAATGGTACCATCACGCCTGGGACAGTCAGTATTAATCACGACGCAAATCAAAGCTTTACAATAACACCAAACACTGGCTACAATATCGATAGTGTTATTGTCAACGGAATGTACAAAGGAACGATGTCGAGTTATACATTCAACAACGTCAGAGGAGACTCGACAATTCGCGCCGTATTCAAAATTAAAACCTATACACTTACTCCCACAATTACGAACGGCGGAACAATTAGCCCTTCGAGCACTATAACAGTCAATCACGGCACAAGTCAACGGTTTACATTTTCACAAAGTGCAAATTACCGATTGGATAGCGTTATCGTAGATGGCGTAAAGGTGGATTCTACATCAGGATATACGTTTTCTAATGCTACAGCGAACCATACGATTAAGGTGAAGTTCAAACGTACGTATCAGATTACGGTGTTGACAAGCCCACCCGGTCGCATCGACTCGGTCGATGGTATTGCGTATTCCAACGTGCAATCGTTTGCATGGGATTCTGCATCGACACATCGTATCGCTACGAAGTCTCCACAGTTATTAGGCACGGGCATTCAATATACGTTCTCAAACTGGACAGATAATGGCACGATTGGGCATACAGTGCCTGCAACATCCAATACAACCTACATAGCTCGGTTCAATGTAAGTGTTACTGATTCTGTAATTCTCAATTGGAATATGTTAAGTGTGCCGGCTGTCGTCAGTAATTTCTCTTCGGCGAGTGTATATTCTGTAGCGACTAACCCAGTGTATGCGTATGCACCAACAGGGTACGTTGCGAAAGATACGCTCAAGAACGGACCCGGGTACTGGGTCAAGGTTGGAGGCAACACGCCGACGGTTAATTATTCGGGAGGGAGTGTGGATTCTGTCTTTGTAAGTGTCGATTTAGGTTGGAACATGATTGGCTCAGTATCCTATCCTATCGGCAAGTCAAATATCCGAAATGATTCGATCATTGTATCGTCGATGTTCGAGTACAAATCGTCAGGCTATGTAGCTTCCGACACGTTGAAACCGGGGAAAGGATATTGGATAAAGACGAAACAAGCAGGACAGCTCGTACTCGGGAAAATAGATTCTGCGGTCTCGGCAATTACACCGGTACAGCCACCACCACCTCCCGGTGCGCCGTTAGCACCGGTACTGTATTTACCAATCAATGACGCGAAGAATCAGTCTATCACGCCGCCATTATTTTGGTATGCTTCGGAAGGAGCAACATCGTATCGGTTGCAAGTCTCTACGAGTTCTAATTTTTCTTCACTGACGTACGATAATGCTTCGATTACTACGACTTCTCAACAAATCGGCGGTTTAGCTTACAGCACAATCTATTACTGGAGGGTGAACGCTTCTAATCAATTCGGTGCGAGTAACTGGTCAGGGATCCGTTGGTTTACAACACAAGCGCCTCCGCCACCGTGCGAATGCTGCTTAAGCTCAACCACAAGTTTGGATGCTTTTATGTTTACAGATGCGGCAGGGAACTCTCAACAGCTATTCGTGAGGAACGGAAATCGACCGCTCAGGTTAGGTTTCACCGATGTTGAGATGCCGCCGAAACCGATTGCCGGACTTTTCCATGCACGGTTTGCATCGAATAAGTTCATCGAGACTGCACCGGTGAAAAAGTCAACGCAGTTGAAGATAACAGTAAACGATGCAAAAGGAGTTGTCAAGTTGAGTTGGAATGTATTACCAGAGAACAACACAAAGTACTGGCTGATAAGATCAGGTCAACCAAAGGTTGCACTGACAGGAACAGGCAACATGGATGTTATGACAAGCAGCAGTGGAACAATAATTATCACGACACAGGCAGAGCCGCCGCCATGCGAACAATGAAAGGAAATACAATGATGCGAATGACTATCATCAGCCTATCGACAGTTCTCATACTATACACGGGAACTTCGAAGGAAATATACAAGGTCTCGTTCAGCTCTACGGGAAATATCATCGAGCTTACTGTAGAAAATGCATCGTCATTGATGGCGAACGATATACAAGTAAAGCCGGTAAACTTACCGACATGGATACGGATGAATGTTACAGAGATAACGTTTGACCATGTTAAACCGGGAAGTGCAAAGACAGCGAACTTTACTTTCTCAGTCGACAAGACTGCGCCGATCAACAGTGAGCAGACATTGCGTTTTACCGTGACTTCACAAGCAAAAGAAGAGTGGACGAAAGAGATTTCTATCAGCGTTGCACCGCCAGAAAAGTTCGAGTTGTTCCAGAATTACCCTAATCCGTTTAACCCCACAACAACATTTGATTACATCTTGCCGAATGAATCCAAGGTAACGTTGGTAATCTATGACGTCCTTGGAAAGGAAATTGCAACTCTTGTGGATGAAGTACAAGGGGCAGGTTATCATGAACGTACATGGAATGCTGCAAATATAGCGAGCGGTGTATATTTCTTTCGGGCATCATACGTTGATAGACAAGGCATCAAGCAATTTGAACAGAAACGATTGTTGCTCATGAAGTAGACATTTACTCTTCGTATTTTTCTTTCAACTTATTCGGCAGAAGTTTTCCTACTTGCAATTCAAACCACTTCTTAGTACCTTTTTCTGAACAATTCCCTGTAAGTTTTTCTGTTTCTTTATTTAGGATTTCATGATCCCTATGTCTGTATGGATTCTTCTTCATTAGGCGAACGTCTACATACTGCGCGTGTGCAATTAGGCATTTCCCTCGATGATATTGCCGCATCGACGCGCATTAATGTGATTTTTTTAAAGGAACTTGAAGAAGGACGCATTCCGAATGTTCCGTATACATATGTGCGTGCGTTTGTCAAAGCCTTTGCCGAACACGTAAACCTCGATGTACAAGAAATGTTACAGTATATCGAAACTCCCAAGAACACTCAACAAGTTCCGAAAAAAGAGGTTGCAACTAATTCATCAATTTCAAACACCGAGCATGCTCAACATACGTCTGCTTTCTCAACCTCTTCATCTATAAAACAGGTTCCTTCAAAACAATTGAAACCCTTGCTTTTGCTCATCATGATTCTCATTTCCGGCTTAATTGTGTATGTTGTATGGTTGCGAGGAATCCGCAACGATCAATCTGTGCAGGAAATTTCATTTACTGATGTTGTTAAAGAACATGAAGCGAAGCAGCCTCTTCTTCAAAAGAATGATGATTCGTCACAACATATGTCTTCTGCAGGTGAGTTTTCCACGAGGCTTGATAGCCTGCTTCTTGAAGCGGTTGCACGTGATAGTGTGTGGGTACATATCGTTGTGGATGGAGGCAAATCCAAAGAATATATCTTCACAAAATTTTCTCGTATGCATTGGAAAGCTAAAAACTCTTTTGTTGTTTCGGTTGGTAACGCTGCTGGGATTTCTCTGATGCTGAATGGGCAAAAGGTTCCAACATCGGGAGATGACAGAAAGCCGGTAAGGAATATCATGCTCTCACGGGAAACGTTACAAAAGCTTCAGACTGGGTCGACCAGTAAGGAGAATGGATGAGTGTGTCATCGAAATCTGTTGTTCAGCAAATAGAGCGTTTGCGAAAGGAATTGCACGAGCACGATTGCAAGTATTACGTACTTGCTCAGCCTGCGATTAATGATGAGCAGTATGATAAGCTCATGAGCGAACTGCTCTTGCTAGAGGCACAATATCCCGAGCTCATCACGACGGACTCTCCCTCGCAGCGTGTCGGCGGGCAGCCGACGAAAGAGTTTCCAACCGTTATGCACTCGTTGCCCATGCTCAGTTTATCGAATACATATTCTGAGGACGATATACGAGATTTTGATCGTAGAGTAAAATCGTTATTGGGTAATGAGAAATACCACTACGTGTGTGAACTGAAATTTGATGGCGTATCGTTAAGTCTGCAGTACAAACAAGGCATTCTCATGCGCGGTGTAACGCGTGGTGATGGCACGCAGGGTGACGATATTACTGCCAATGTGAAAACCATCCGTTCAATCCCACTTCGCCTGAATACAAACGAAAAGAAGTTTCTTGATTGCGAAATACGTGGTGAAGTGTTGATGAATAGAGAAGATTTCGGCATCATGAATGAAGAACGCGAGCGAGCAGGTGAAAAAACATTCATTAACCCGCGCAACTCGACGGCAGGTACATTGAAATTACAAGATTCCAAAATTGTTGCCACCCGACCATTGAAATTCTTTGCCTACTATATGCGGCCGAATACAGCTACACTCAAGAGCCACTTTGAAAATATTCAACTGCTCAGATCATTAGGATTTAAGACAGATGATAATGTAAAACGATACCCTACCATTGATGGCGTTATAGAGCATTGGAAGGAATGGGAAGAGAAACGCGAGAGCTTGCCATTTGATATCGATGGCATCGTGGTGAAAATCGATTCGTTTGCACAGCAGGAACAGCTTGGCGCAATTGCGAAGAGCCCTCGATGGGCAATCGCGGCGAAGTTTACTTCGCGTAAAGCAGAAACAAAACTGTTAGGAGTTACTTTTCAAGTCGGCCGTATCGGCACAATAACACCTGTCGCTGAGCTTGAGCCTGTCTTTCTCGGCGGGACAACTGTAAGCCGTGCCTCTTTGTATAATGAAGGTTACATTCGAGAGCTTGATCTCCGAATTGGAGATTATGTTATTGTTGAAAAAGGTGGAGATGTCATTCCCAAAGTAACCTCGGTGCTAACAGCGAAACGGCAAAAGAACACGAAACGGTTGAAGTTTCCCTCTGTATGTCCGGAGTGCCGTACAAAACTTGTTCGCCCTGACGGGGAAGTCAATTATTTTTGTGAAAACGATGAATGTCCGAAACAGATTCGCGGACGCATCGAACACTGGGCAATGCGTGGAGCGATGGATATCGATGGACTCGGCTGGGCTATCGTGGATCAGCTTGTCAACCTAAAGTATATCAGGAATGTCGCTGACCTGTATGAATTATATGAACATAAAAGCGGACTCGAGCAATTAGAACGATGGGGAAAGAAGAGCGTACAGAATTTGTTGGAGGGTATAGAAACAAGCAAGCAAAAGCCGTTTCAACGCGTATTATTTGCGTTGGGTATACGTCACGTCGGCGCGGGTGTTGTGGCAGTTCTATGCGATCATTTTTCTACTATCGATGAACTTCATACAGCAACGCAAGAAGAACTCGAAGCCGTTCATGAAATTGGACCGAAAATCGCAGAGAGCATCGTTCGATATTTCGCTGATAAGCGCCATCGTGAAACCATCTCGCGATTGAAGAAAGCAGATTTGAATTTTTCTATTGATAAAACAAAAAAGAATGGCAAGCTTTCAGGAAAGACATTCGTTATCACCGGCACGTTTTCAAGCATGACGCGAGATCACGCAAAGGAACTCATCGAAGCACAAGGTGGACGTGTGGCATCGAGCGTTTCGAAGGATGTCGATGCACTTATTGTTGGAGAAGACGCCGGCTCAAAATTGGACAAAGCCAAAAAACTCGGCGTCGATCTCTGGGACGAAAAAAAATTATTAGCCAATATTGGCGGCAAGAATTAATCTATGTTTGAAGGCACATTATCACGGCTTGGTTACATGTTTGCGAAATTTCAATTTCGCAGCGATATCGACCATGTGCAGCCGATGACAGAGTTCATCAAAGGTGCGCGGAATGTACTCATCATTCTTCCCATCGGATATGAGGAGGCGGCAGTCGCGAGCGATGCATTATTTCATACGTGCCGGGAGTTGAGCAATGTTCATTTGACGGTCATTCATACGAGTACGCGGGCGACATCGCTGACAGTTTTTCCCAAATGTGAGGTCATTAGGCTTGATGCGGGGGATATTAACCGATTTTCGCTTCCTACAAAATCGTTGATGCAGAGGGTATTCAACAAAGAATTCGACGTTGCTATGGATTTGAATCTTGACTTCGTCCTGCACACTGCGTATATTTGCAAAGCATCCCGAGCGAGGGTGCGTGTCGGTTGCACGCATTCAGCTTCGGATCTCTTTTACAATGTGCAATTGAATTTAAACAGGCAAAGCTCGCCACAGGTGCTGTACCAAAAATTTGCCTCTTGTCTAGCGATGTTTTGAAACGAATAAATGGAGCTTCAATGAAGTTTGATGTCAAAAAAAATGGTAAGGCAACTGTCTTAAAGCTGAGCGGTCGCAAGCTCGATGCTTCGAACTGTTCAGAGCTGAAGGCGGAGTTCCTTGTGCTGTGCAAACCGAAAGTGACACAGAAGCTAATCGTCGATATGGAAGAAGTGGAGTTCTGCGATAGCAGCGGATTGAGCGCTCTTCTTATTGCCGATAGAGCGATGCGTGAGCATAACGGAACGGTTCATCTCGTTCATATACACAAAAAAGTTATGGACTTGATGAAAATCTCTCAGCTTGATCGTGTCTTCACTATAAATAGTACAGTTGACGACGCCCTCAAGAACTGACGGTTGTTTTATAGCAACTATGATCTCACACTCACCGAGCGCTTAGATGGGATTTGCGCTCGCTGATTACCTCATCGTTGGCGCGTATCTGCTCGGCGTAGTCTATTTTGGCATACGTTCGCGAAAAAATCAATCCTCGGTAACAAACTATTTTCTTGGCGGCAAAGAAATGTCGTGGTGGTCCGTCGGCTTTTCGATTGTTGCCAGCGAAACAAGCACGCTCACCTTTATCAGCATTCCGGGACTCGCCTACAAAAGCGACATGCACTTTCTTCAAGTTGCCATCGGTTACTTTATCGGCAGACTGCTTGTAAGCATTATTTTCATTCCCGCCTACTATAGGGGTAACTTAGAAACTGCATACGATTTTCTTGGCAAGAGATTCGGCCAGCCGCTGAGGAAATTTACCTCTACCGTTTTTCTTATCACACGGGTTCTCGCTTCCGGTGTGCGTCTGTTTGCTACTGCTATTCCGGTGCATATCATCACCGGGCTCGATTACGGCACGAGTATAGCAATCATCGGCATCTTTACGCTTCTCTATACGTACATCGGCGGATTGAAAGCCGTCGTTGCTATGGATGTTGTTCAGTTGTTCATTTATCTCAGCGGCGCTGCTGCTTCGATGCTCATCATTTTGCATGAATTGCCAAACGGTTGGAGCGATGTTGTTCATTTCGCAACCGTCAACGGAACGAATAAATTTGAAATATTCAACCCCCACTGGGGTAGTGGAATTCTTGATTTTCTTTCTTCGCCCTATACGCTGGTCGGCGGACTATTAGGAGGAACATTCCTTACGATGGCTTCGCATGGCACCGATCAGCTTCTTGTGCAACGACTACTCGGATGCAAAACTTCCTGGGATAGCCAGCGAGCGCTCATGCTTGATGCTGCAATTATCGTTGTGCAATTTGCATTTTTCCTCTTACTTGGCTTGTGCCTTTTTGCATTCTACAGTGGTGTGCCGTTCGCTGAGTTGGGGCTGAAATCATCTGACGAGATTTTTCCAAAATTCATCATCGAACATTTACCGACGGGTATTGCCGGGCTCGTGATCGCAAGCGTTCTTGCTTCGGCAATGGGAACGTTGTCCTCTTCCATTAGCTCACTCGCCTCTTCGACATATTTGGATTTATTCAAGCTGTCGTCGAAAGGAAAATCCATGAACCCGCAACAGGAAATCGGATGGTCAAAAATATTTACGCTGATTTGGGGCATCATTCTCATTGGCGGTGCAATGTTATTTACCGATACGAAAAATCCCGTTGTCGAAATCGGCTTGAAGATCGCTTCAGTTACATACGGAGGATTGCTCGGGACATTTTTCCTCGGTCTGCTTTTCAAACGGACTGAACAACTTCATGCCTGCATTGGATTCATTGCCGGACTGATAACGATGGCTCTCGTGCTACAATTCACGAACATCGATTTCACATGGCATACTTTGATTGGTTGTCTCACGACACTCATCGTTGGTAATATTGCAGCATCGATATACAAACCCACATCGAACATCGCACATCATACATCCGAGGTTTAATATGGCTCTTCTTGATTGGCTTATCGTCATTACATACTTCATCCTCAGCGCAGGCGTGGGAATTTATTATTCCAAACGCGCCGGCGGGAGTATGCAAGAGTTCTTTCTTTCAGGCAGAAATCTTCCGTGGTGGCTTGCAGGTACATCGATGGTGGCGACGACTTTTGCTGCCGATACGCCGCTGGCGGTGACCGAGCTTGTTGCGAAAAACGGCATCGCAGGCAATTGGCTCTGGTGGAATTTCGTCTTCGGTGGTATGTTGACGGTCTTCTTCTTCGCTCGCTTATGGCGAAGAGCGGGGATCATGACCGATGTCGAGTTTGCAGAGCTGCGTTATTCGGGTAAGCCCGCAGCGTTCTTGCGCGGCTTCCGCGCGATGTATCTTGGTGTATTCATCAACTGCATCATCTTAGGATGGGTGAACCTTGCCATGGCTTCTATTCTGGAAGGCATGTTTGGCATCCCGCACAATCAAGTGATGATGTACGTTGCGCTTGCGATGGTCGTAACAGCTATCTATTCGGCGATGTCGGGATTATGGGGTGTTGCAGTGACGGATGCGTTTCAGTTTGTTCTTGCTATGTTCGGCTGTGTAGTGCTTGCATTTGTCGTGGTTGGCTTGCCTGAAATTGGCGGGATGACAGGGCTTGTAGAGAAACTACCTGAATGGACATTAAAGTTTACGCCACAGATCGGAGAAACATCAGGATCGGGTGTAGGTGGTGCGCTTGCGTTGAGTCTATCGGCGTTTCTTGCGTACATCGGTATACAATGGTGGGCGGCGTGGTATCCCGGAGCGGAGCCGGGCGGCGGCGGGTATGTTGCACAACGCATGATGTCGGCGAAAGATGAGAAACACTCGCTCTTTGCAACGCTCTGGTTTACGATTGCGCATTACTGTATTCGTCCATGGCCCTGGATTATTGTCGGACTTGCATCACTGGTGTTGTACCCGGAGCTTGGCGCGGATGAGAAGCGACTCGGATATGTCTACGCCATGCGCGATTATCTTCCGATTGGATTGAAGGGATTGCTCGTGGCGGCATTCTTCGCCGCGTACATGTCGACGATCTCAACACAATTGAATTGGGGAACCTCCTATTTGATGAACGATTTCTATAGACGTTTCTTGAAGACGAACGAAAGTGAAAAGCATTACGTGGGAGTTTCTCGACTTGCGACAGGATTCATGATGCTTGCATCGCTTGGCGTTACGTTGATAATGAACACCATCTCAGGCGCATGGGCATTTATCATCGAGGCAGGCGCCGGACTTGGACTCGTACTTATCCTGCGCTGGTTCTGGTGGCGCATTAATGCGTGGTCTGAGATTTCTGCAATGCTCGCGCCATTTGTTGCTTACGGCTATGTCAAATGGTTCACCAATATCCAGTTTCCTGAGTCGTTGTTTCTCATCGTTGCATTTACCACAGTAGTGTGGATTATTGTTACGTTTATAACGAAGCCAACCGATTTCGAGACACTGAAAACATTCTTCACTCGCATCCATCCCGGCGGGTGGTGGAAACCAATAGCTGAACAGCTTCCTGAAGTGAAACAAGATTCCGGTTACGGCAAACTCATCATCGACTGGGTTGCAGGGATATTATTAGTGTACAATGTTCTCTTCGGTTTGGGTAAATGTATTTTGGGTGACTATTCAACAGCGTTGATGTTCTTCATTATTGCCGCTGTTTCGGCCGTGATTTTGTATATGCATCTTTCGAAGATAGGATGGGAGAAGGTGACGAGGTAATTATCTCAGTGTTGGTCGGGAGCTAAGCTCCCGACTAACCTATGTTTCTCACTTGTCACGCACTTAATAAGTGTGTGGCAAATTTATTTTTACTTCGTATCCAAAATCAGCGGCAAGCCGTCTTTGCCTGCGCCGATGATGACGACTTTTGCATTTGCTGACATTGCTATTTTCTCTGTCGCTTCGATGCCTTTCCAGCGCAACAGTTGATCGCTGATGCCCTGCACGACAATTTTCTGGAAGTCGGAAATACCCTGCGCCTCGATGCGCTTGCGGTCGGCTTCTTGCTTCTCTTTCGTCAGGATAAATTCCATGCGCTGGCTTTCCTGTTCGGCTTGCAATTTCGATTCGATGGATTGCGTGAGTCCCGCAGGCAAGCCCACACGCCGCAACGGAACAGACTCGACGATAACTCCGCGTTGCTCGGTTGCAAGTTGGATATCCTTGAGAATCAAGCTTGAGAGATGTTCCCGTTCCGATGTGTATAATGCTTTTGCCTCATAGCCCGCAGTGACGCCGCGGACAACCGAGCGAAATTGTGGCTCGATGAGGATGTTTGCATACTTTTCTCCTACCGTCTTATACACGTCGGCGGCTTTTTCAGGATTAAGATGGTAGAGAACGCTCGCCTCGAGTTGCACGGTCAAGCCTTCTTTCGATGGGACGTCCATCACCTCTTTGAGCTCCTGCGTTTGTATCGACATCTTGATGACATTCGCGAGCGGGTTGACGAAGTTGATGCCCGATTTAAGCGTGCCCTCTGAAACTGTGCCGAAGAAATTGATAACGCCTATGTGCCCTGCCGGGATGATAGTGAATGTTTGAACAATCGTGAGTGCCCCGAACACGAGCATCAACAAGCCGGCGACGGTGGATGCTGAACGTTGTCCGACACTGCGCTCGTTAGCGCCGCTCTTGCGTGCACGGTTCCAAGCCGCGAATGCGATAAGCGTTACAAGTAACGTAAGTATGAATAACATAACTGTTCCTTTCGTTCAATGTGATGGATTGTGAGATAAGATGGAGGAAAGGTACAATAAAAAAGTGAATGGTGCAATTTAATGAGATAGGTTACTTGGGGAAGTATCGTGGACTAAGTAGGTACCAATTGTCTTTGTTTGGGTGATGCAACATATTACTTAAGAAGTCAATACATGTTATTTTATTTCCCATTCTATCTTTAAATCCCTTTCTAAATTCAAATCTAATTTTTCTCTCGATGCAAGAACTATAGTCCATTTACCCGTAGGATTGGATAGCCTTACTGTTCCTACTGTATCTTTCGTTTGGACTCTTGCACCAACCATTTCACCACCTATACGATTGTCCTTAAGAGCCATTATATTGAGAAGTGAATGTGCTCGTATCTGAATATAGAGATTAGTTATTATCTTTTGAGTTTCAATGTTTAACGATATTTCTGATATGAATGCACTATCTATTGGCTCGTTCTCTTTGGTTATTTTAAAGGCAATCTTAGGCTCGGGGATTGCCTTGCTTTCAATTCTACTAGATATTTGAATTAAACTATCTATTAGTGTTTTTTGTTGATTGGATAAGAAAATTAAACTGTCATTTGTTGACTGAAGCAAAGCCATCTTGTTCGATGATTCAATTGAACGGTTGTTATCTACAATTACTACCCAACACGAGATTAAAAAAAGGAAGATCATGATAATGATAATAAAGGATTGCCTCACTTTCACATGATCTTTAAAGACGCCTAATAAGAGAATCAATAAAGGAGGCAAAAATTTTAGCCAAGTCATTTTCTTTTTTATCCTTTCGCTAAACTATCATTAATTTGGTATAGGTAAGTCTTATCCATGCCCCAACACCTTATGCGGCACATACAACTCCTCCAAAAATTTCATTTCCTCTTCACTTAATTTAATTTGGAGAGCGCCGATGGCTTCATCCAAATGGTTCATCTTCGTTGCGCCTATGATCGGTGCGGTGATGCCATCTTTGTGGAGAAGCCACGCGAGCGCAATCTGTGCCGGCTTTACTCCTTTTCGCTGAGCAAGCTCTACGACTCTGTCAACAATCTGGTAATCCGATTCTTGGAAATACAGATCGCGAGCAAAGCTATCATGCTGTTCTCTGCTTGATTGTTCGTGCTCTTCTCGCTTGCGACTGCCGGTCAGGAATCCACGCGCAAGCGGGCTCCATGGGATAATTGCAACTCCCTCTTCCCGACAGAACGGAATCATTTCACGCTCTTCTTCTCGGTACACGAGGTTGTAATGGTTCTGCATGGAGACGAAGCGTGTCCATTTGTTCATGTCGGCAACATGCTGCATCTTTGCAAACTGGTAGGTATTCATGCTTGAAGCCCCGATGTAACGAACTTTGCCAGCTTTGATTGTGTCATGAAGTGCTTGCATCGTCTCTTCAATCGGTGTGTGTTTATCGAAGCGGTGAATTTGGTAAAGATCGATGTAGTCGGTGCCAAGCCGCTTCAAGGATTTATCAATTGCATCCATGATGTGATGGCGGGAAAGTCCGCGGTCGTTCGGGTCGTCGCTCATCGGGAAGAACACTTTTGTCGCAAGAACGACTTGGTCTCGTTGTGCAAAATCTTTCACAGCTCGACCGAGGATTTCTTCGCTCATCCCTTTCGAGTACATATCTGCCGTATCGAAAAAATTGATGCCCAGCTCAAGCGCATGCTTGATGAACGGTCTGCCTTCTTCTTCGGTCAGCACCCACGGTCTCCAGCTTTTCGAGCCGTACGACATCACACCGAGGCAGAGCCGCGAAACCTTGAGCTCACTTTTTCCTAACCGGATATATTCCATTAAAAGTTCTTCACGATGATGAGTGCAATATAGAAGTCTCATTGACAATTATCAAGCTATCTCAATGCTGTAGTTTTTTATACTCAACTACTGTCATACTGACTACTGGTTACTGATTTCTGCATACTTCTTGACTCTCTCTCTACTTCTTCTGATATTTGTGAGAGATATGACAACAATTCGTGAACATATTCAAAAAAGAGTAGGAGCTTTGTTTAACGGCGAGAGCGATAATATTTATGTAAAAGTCGGTATCGCAGTAGTCCTTGTTGTCTTCATTGCGATGATGTTTCCCCACGGCGAATCGACCGAACATACATACGTCCTCGGCTCGGTATGGGCTGAGCAGGATGTGGTAGCGCCGTTCGCATTTCCGATTTATAAAAATTTACGTGTCTATGAGAAAGAACGGCTGGATGCTGCGCGATCTGTCTTTCCCGTATTTGAGCGTAATGAGACAGTCGAAAAGACACAGCTTGACCATCTACAAACGCTCTGGAATAAATTACAAGCGGCTACAGATGCTCATCGTCTGATGACGAAATCTTCATCGATGAACGATTCTCTTGAATATCGTAAAGCGATAAAAAGTATCCCCTTCACATGTTCCGACAAGCAATTGATTATTATCGATAACATTGAACGTCATCAACATCGCTTTGTAGAAACTCAGCATGAAATACTTACAGACATCTTGAGCCGTGGCATTCTGGATTGGCAAACGCTCAAATTATCCGATACGATCATCGCTCTCCGGAAAGGAACATCGGAAACACTACTCCTCACTAAGAATCTCTACACTGTTCATAGTGCGTTGGAAGCATTCGAACACAGAATGAACGAAGCGTTCAAGGATAGCGAAGTAAAAGAGATAGGCAGATTGATTGCACATGCAGTGCTGAAGCCAAATGTACTCTTAAGCGTTCACGCTACGAATCAATCGATACAATTGGCTGTTGACAATGTTCCTCGTACACTTGGCTATGTTCTGGAACATGAAACCATCATACGGAAGAACGATCGCATTACTGAAGAAGCAAAACTCAAACTTGAATCGTATGAGAGATCGAAAATAGAACGCGGCGCTCAGACAAACGAATGGCGGCATTGGTTAGGCATAGTTCTCCATGTAATGCTTTTGCTGGGAATTTATGGCTTTTACCTTTATGTTTTTCGCAAGAAGATTTTCTACAACGACGGCAAGCTTGCCATCATTGCAATGCTTCTGTTGATGGAATCGTACGTTGCGTATCTTTCTTTGCAACTGGATCTCAACTTACCATTGCAATATCTCATCGTTGTACCTGCTGCATCTATGTTACTGACGATTATTTTTGATTCGCGCGTAGGCTTCTATGGCACCGTCACCATTGCGTTCATGATTGCTGCGATTCGCGGTAATGACTATTCGATCGCAATCATCTCGTTTGTTGCAGGTACACTCGGGTCATACACCGTTCGCGACATTCGCCACCGGACGCAGATTTTTCGTTCGGTCATTTTTGTTTTTCTCGGTTATGCGCTTTCTATAACTGCGTTGTCCATCGAGCGCTTTGAAACCCTGCCAACGACACTTACTGCGTTGACGTTTGCGTTTGCAAATTCCGTGATTTCCACCGTGCTCACGTACGGACTGCTGTTGTTGTTCGAGCGAGTGTTTGGCGTAACGACGGATTTGACGTTACAGGAGTTATCGAATTTCAACCATCCTTTGCTTCGCGAGCTTTCTGAAAAAGCGCCGGGAACATTTCATCATAGTGTCACCATCGGTACTCTTGCAGAATCTGCGGCTGAGGCAATCGGCGCGAATGCTATCCTTGCACGCGTGGGCTCTTATTATCATGATATAGGAAAAATGCAAAAGCCGGAATATTTCATGGAGAATTTAGCGGGGTCGCCAAATAAACATAACCGACTCAAGCCGCGTATGAGCGCGCTCATTATTGCCGCGCATGTGAAAGAAGGTATTGAATTAGGTCGTGAGCGAGGTTTGCCCAAAGTTATTCTGGATTTCATACCGCAGCATCATGGTACGACACGCATCTCATATTTCTTTGATAAAGCATTGAAACAAGCCGTGAAGCGGCCGCCGAAAGGCAGCATCAACGAAGCAGATTATCGCTATCCGGGTCCCAAACCACAAACGAAAGAAACCGGTATCGTTATGCTCGCCGATTCAGTGGAAGCAACGACACGGGCACTGGAAGAGTTAACACCTCACAAACTTGAGTTGACAATCGATACTACGATCAAAAAACGTTTCCTCGAAGGACAGCTCGATGAATGTGAGTTAACATTGAGAGATCTTTCGAACATCAGAGAAGCTTTTTTGAAGATTCTTCTCGGTGTCCATCATCAACGAATTCAATATCCAGCAGAAGAAACTCATCAGCTTGCTGAACAAGAGGATAAACTTGAGGACGTTGCTCAGTCTGTTGTGTCAGAGGAAGAGGTATCCTCGGAACATGAAATTCCAAGTGTACCTCCAGCCGGACAGGATACTGCAGAAGGGTTTTCTTCTGAGCATATAGATAATGAGCAGCGCGAACGTCCATTGGGCGCCTCAGATCAAACGTCGTGAAAGATCATCTTCGTACATATTTCCATTTTTTAGAACTTGAGAAGAATTCCTCACCTAACACAATTGCATCTTATAAGCTTGACCTTGCGAGGTACTTCGATTTTCTTGAAACAAAATCCATTTCACATCTTGACAAGATTAAAGAAAAATATGTTTCTCAATTTCTTTCCTTGTTGTACGAAACAGGATTAGGAGCTCGCAGTGTCGCGCGAAATCTCTCGTCAATCAGGATGTTTCACAGATTTGCTGTGGGAGAGGGGCTCACCCAAAACGATCCCACACAAAATATCGATACGCCGAAACTTCCCAAGACGCTCCCCGATGTGTTAAGTCAAGATGAAATTGAGACAATTCTTTGTCAGCCAAATACAGCCAAACGACTTGGCATTCGGGATAAGGCAATTTTAGAAACAATGTATGCTACGGGTATGCGTGTAACTGAGGTTATCACGCTGAAGCAATCGAACGTTTATAAGGATGAAGGTATTGTCAGAGTCTTTGGTAAAGGATCGAAAGAGCGCATTGTGCCCATAGGGAGATCAGCATTGGAGTGGATCGAAAAATATACGCTGCAAGTGCGTCCGACGCTCTCGAAGATGGGCAGCGGACAGGATGTTGTATTTCTGAACGCACGCGGCAAGCCTATGTCGCGCATGGCGGTTTGGAACATACTGAGAGCCTGTACACTCTCTTCTGGTATCAAGAAAGATGTGCACCCGCATACGATTCGCCACTCGTTTGCGACACACTTGCTCGAAGGCGGAGCTGATTTGCGTGCTGTGCAGGAGATGCTCGGTCATGTGGATATTTCAACGACCCAGATATATACACACATTGATAGAGAATATTTGAAGGAAGTTCATCGGACGTTTCATCCGAGAGGATAGCCCATGCCTTCTCTTTTCTCAAATCTTTTCTTATATTTACATATTATAATCTCTTCTCATTGAGAATAACATCAGAAATCAATAGTATTTATTGAGCTCATAATGCATACGCCTCTTGCAAATCTACGTAATGAAGTTATTGGCATCGATACGAAAGTTCCGTTGCTTGATGGTACGGAGCGACGGTACGTTTTTTTGGATAATGCAGCCAGCACGCCGACATTTCGTGGCGTCTTACAGCGCATTGAAGAATTTATGCCATGGTATTCGGGAGTGCACCGCGGCATGGGGTTCAAGGCAATCGTTGCAACTCATGTGTTTGATGAAACCCATCGCATCGCAGGTGAATTTGTCGGAGCTAACCTTGCGAGAAATGTCGTCCTCTTCAGTAAGAATGCCACAGAGTCCATTAATCAGCTGGCTAACCATTTTCACTTCAAACCCGATGATATTGTTCTATCGACGATGATGGAACATCACTCCAATGATCTTCCGTGGAGAAAACATGCACGAGTCATCCACATAGGCATACTTCCCGATGGCTCAATTGATCTCATTGCGCTGAGGAACGAGCTGAAGAAGAATGCCGGCAACGTTAAACTTGTTGCCGTAAGCGGGGCGTCGAATGTTACTGGCATCTGTAATCCTATTCATGATATCGCTGAATGGTCGCACGAGGTTGGCGCAAAAATATTTGTTGACGCCGCACAACTCGTTGCCCATCGCGCCGTTGACATGTTAGCAAATGATCATTCCCGGCATATTGATTTCCTTGCATATTCTGCACATAAAATGTATGCGCCGTTTGGTGTCGGGGTGCTTATCGGGCCGACAGAATTCTTTGCCGCCGGTGACCCGGACTTTGTGGGTGGAGGTACAGTTTCTTACGTAGGACTTGAGGATGTGGAATGGGGAACACTGCCTCAAAAAGAAGAAGCAGGAAGCCCGAACGTTGCCGGAGCGGTAGCGCTTGCAGAAGCCATTACTATCTTATCTTCTGTTGGTATGGATGCAATCGCCGAGCACGAACAACAACTTCTTGAGTACACTCTTCCTAAGATACAGCAGTTGCCCGGCGTTCATATTTACGGTCCGACTGAAAATCTATCAAACAAAGTCGGCGTTATTCCTTTCACTGTCGATGGAATGGATCATGCGCTTGTTGCGACAATTCTGAGCACTGAAGGAGGGATTGGTGTTCGCAACGGGAATTTCTGCGCGCAGCCGTATATGAGAAAACTGTTGAATGTATCGCCTGAAGAGGAGAAAATGAAACGCGCCGCACGTTGCGACAATCCTGTGTTGCCCGGCATGGTACGAGCGAGTTTCGGATGTTACAATAATGAAGAAGATATTGATATGTTCCTTGATATGCTACGCCGCATCGTCCGAAAGGAATATCGTGGACAGTATGCTCTCCATCCCGTGACAGGGATGTATACAGCAAAAGGATATACCATAGATGTGCAAAAACATTTCCATCCATTCAGTGCCGGAATAGCTGTTGCACAGGGTGAGGAAGTTTCCTGATCTCTCAATTATATCATTCATAAGCTAATCGATCTACTCATTGCTCGACCAACTTTACATTCTACCAATTCTTCTTTTTTCAGTTGTCATTCACGAGGTTGCGCACGGATGGATGGCGTTACGACTTGGTGATACAACGGCACGGGATTTAGGTCGATTAACACTTAACCCGATACCTCACATCGATCCCATTGGTTCGGTGATCATACCGTTGCTTTCGCTGATTGTCGCCGGTCGTATATTTATAGCGTGGGCAAAGCCTGTTCCGGTCAATCCAAATAATTTTTCTCATTATCGACGAGATGATATTTTGGTCTCTGTTGTTGGACCTCTGTCGAATGTCATACTTGCATTTCTTTGTACGATCGTGGTGATAATTCTTGCTAATGTTATGTCTGCGATCGATACATCGAATGACATCCTCCGCGATGGGCTTTCGTATCTCTTGAAAATGTTTGCCGGCGGCATTACGCTGAACATCGTTCTCGCTGTGTTCAATATGCTACCAGTGCCGCCGCTCGATGGCTCGCACGTCGTCGCTTCGCTGCTGCCGAACGAACTGAGCGCCAAATACCGTCGTGTAGGTTTTGCCGGCATCTTCATCATTCTGATTTTGATGCGATGGGAACCATTCTCACGTGGATTCGCGACGATCATTCACGTATTAAGCTCGCCCTTTCAATTATTAATTGATGTCTTTGTCTAACTCACTCTATGCAACGACGTATCGTTATTTTAGCTGAAGGAAAATTCAGTCCCCTTGAATCAAAAACTGCCAATCAGGCGATTCGTTACATTCCCGACGAGGTTGTAGGTATCATCGATAGCCGATTAGTCGGACGCACGGCACAAGATATCCTTGGCTTTGGCGGGAAGATTCCTATTCTTCCTGATCTTCGAACATCATTGCAGAAACAACCCGATACACTTCTTATCGGCATCGCACCCACGGGTGGACGTTTGCCAGATTCGTGGCGAAACATGATTCTCGAAGCCATCGATAATAAGCTCAACATTATCAGCGGTCTTCACACCATTCTTTCCGATAATGAAGAGTTTGTAAAACGTGCAAAAGTGCAAAATGTCAAGCTCATCGATTTGAGAAAGGTTGATCCTGAATATGAAGTTGTTACCAAAGGATTCTGGAAGCGGCGTGAAGCTAAAACAATTCTTACTGTTGGAACTGACTGCAATGTTGGCAAGATGACGGCTTCCCTGGAGTTGCATCGTGAATGCAGTCGTCGTGGCTTGAAATCGGATTTTGTTGCAACCGGGCAAACGGGGATACTACTTTCAGGAAAAGGAGTCTGTGTTGATTCCATCATTAGCGATTATGTTGCCGGTTCTATCGAGCGTGAAGTGGAAAAATCCACAGCCACAGGAGCAAACTATATTCACGTAGAAGGACAAGGCTCATTAACCCATCAGGGTTATTCAGCAGTTACGCTCGGACTCATGCATGGCGTGATGCCCGACGCCATGATCATGGTGCACCATGCCGGACGCAGAGTCGATGATTATGGATTTCCGCTGGATGACGTGAAGGGAAAAATTAAGCTTCACGAAACAATGATTGAGCCATTTAAGCGGTCTAAAGTAATTGGTATTGCTGTTAACACCGTGATGATGACTTCCCAGCAAGCAGATAAAGTGACACACGATTTGGAGGAACAAACTGGACTTCCAGTTGCCGACGTTTTGACTGCTGAAGTCAGTAAGTTAACAGATGCATTGCTCCTATATCTCAACCAAAGAGGCGCTCATCACTTATGATTGTAATGAAATTCGGTGGCACCTCTGTAGAAGATGCCGCTGCAATACAAAGAGCTGTAGAGATTATTCGTCGTGAAATTCCCCAACAACCACTTGTTATTGTGTCTGCTTGTGCCGGGGTAACGAGCCAACTTCTCTCAGTAGCGCATCTTGCGTGTGAAGGTGATCAAGATGAAGCATACACTGTTCTTAATCGTTTACGCGAACGACATCTCAGCATCGCAAACGAATTGCTTACAGAAGAACGTCTTGAGCACGTTCAGACAACCATCGAGGAAAAGTTTCAAGAATTACGCAATTATATACAAGGTGTTTTTTTACTTGGTGAATTGACACCGCGTTCCCTTGATGCATTTGCAAGTTTTGGTGAATTCTTATCGTCGCTTCTTATCCATCAAACAATGATAGAAAAACAGATGCCATCACAGTTGGTCGATGCCCGAACGATCATGATTACCGATGGAACGTTTACTTCAGCGCAGCCATTAATGGAGAAAATCTCACCTCATGTGAAACGAACGTTATTGCCACTATTACAAGGCGGAAAAGTTGTTGTTACACAGGGGTTCGTCGGTGCGGCAGAAGACGGTTCAACGACAACGATCGGGAGAGGTGGATCGGATTTCAGCGCTGCAATTTTTGGCGCTGCGCTTGGTGCAACAGAGATTCAAATCTGGACAGATGTTGATGGGATGATGACAGCAGACCCGCGTGTTGTTTCTTCTGCTCGATTAATCGAGTTCATAAGCTACGACGAAGCTTCAGAGCTTGCATACTTTGGGGCTAAGGTTCTTCACCCACGAACAATCCTGCCGGCCGTTGAGAAAAAAATTCCCGTGAAGGTATTGAATTCGCTTCGCCCGGAAGTCAAAGGTACGTTGATAGTGCCGACATTGGATGCAGCAAAATTACGATCCGACAGGAATGCATTGATGACTTCGATTGCATTCAAACGTGGAATTATAGTTATTAATGTGAATTCATCGAGGATGTTGATGGCACATGGATTTCTCGCGAAATTGTTTTCTATTTTTGCTGAACATGAGAAAAGTGTCGACGTCGTTGCTACTTCGGAAGTAAGTGTTTCCCTTACTGTTGATAACGAGAACGGAATCGATGATATTGTCAACGACCTTCAGAAGATAGGTGAGACTCGTATTTTTCGCAAGAAAGCAATTATTTGTATTGTCGGTGAAGGTATGAAACGTACACCAGGAATTGCAGCCCGAATATTCGGCTCTCTGGCTAAGGCTGGTGTCAATGTGGAAATGGTGTCTGAAGGAGCGTCAGAAATCAATCTTACACTTGTTGTAGATGGAAGAGATGCAGAGACAGCAGTTCAGGTTTTGCATAAGGATTTTTTTTCGTAAAATGAATAAGTTATAGTAACGTTGATAATGGAAGAATTTCAATTCAAACAGGACGAGCTATGGTGTGAAGAGGTCAACCTCAAACGTGTAGCTGAACAATGCGGCACGCCAATCTATGTCTACAGCAAGCGTTCGATTATCGATCACTATCGGCATATCGAAAAAGCATTTGGCGGCATCGATCATCTCTCGTGTTATGCAGTGAAGGCAAATGCTAACAAAGAAATTCTCCGTATCTTGGCGCGTGAAGGTATTGGAGCTGACGCCGGTTCGATTGGGGAAATGCAGCTTGCCCAGAACGCAGGATTTTCGCCAGAAAAAATAACTTTCAGCGGTGTCGGGAAGCGTGATGATGAAATTGAATTTGCGCTGAGCAATAACATCATGTCGTTGAATGTGGAGTCTGTAGAGGAAATAGAAGTGATCAATAGCATTGCTGCCAAACGCAACACACGTGCACGCATACTGCTTCGCATAAATTTCGATATAGAATCAGACACGCATCCTTACATTACAACAGGTCGAAGGCATAACAAATTCGGTGTTGACCGTGCAGAAGCCATTGCAATGCTCAAACGGGCGACAACATTATCACACATCGAAGTTCTCGGCATTCATAGTCATATCGGTTCCCAGATTACGAGCATCGAAACATTCGTTGCAGCAGCGAAGGAGATGAAGAATTGTATCGACGAGATAAGGCAACAAGGGATGACTGTTCGTCAATTAAACTTTGGCGGAGGGTTCGGCGTACAGTATAGAGATTACATCTCACACCATCTTTTGCCGCCAGAACAAGATCATTCGGAGATCGGGCTGACAACCGTTGCCATTCTCAACGCTGTTTTACCAATTCTCAAAGAGTCGAAATGCAAAATTCTCATCCAGCCCGGACGTTCTCTTGTGGCACACGCTGGAATCTTGTTGACAAAAGTGTTATATATAAAGAAAGCACAAGCGAAAACGTTCGTGATTGTCGATGCTGGAATGAATGATTTGATTCGACCGAGTCTTTACCAGTCATATCATCAAATCGTACCACTCAGTCTGAAAAAAACAACGCACAACGTTGTTGATGTTGTTGGACCGCTTTGTGAGTCAGGGGATTTTCTAGCGCTCGATCGCGCACTTCCGGCAGTTGAACGCAACGAATATCTTGTGGTGATGTGTGCTGGTGCGTATGGATATGTTCTCTCGTCGAACTACAACGGCAGACCCAGACCTGCAGAAGTCATGGTTGATGGTGATCGCTTTGAGGTTATTAGAAAAAGGGAATTGATTCAGGATTTATGAGGAATATGATTCAGTGAAAAAATTCAATGTAGCTGTTGTCGGTGCGACGGGACTTGTTGGACGCAAAATGATTCAGGTCTTAGAGGAAAGAAACTTTCCAATCGAACAACTTCGCTTGCTTGCGTCGGCAAGATCTGTTGGCAAGAAGCTGAAGTTTCATGGAAAGGAAGTTGAAGTCCATGAGCTGAAGCCGCAGAGTTTTCAAGGCGTCGAGATTGCGTTGTTCTCAGCAGGTGCCGCGGTGAGCAAAGAGTTCGCGCCTTATGCGGTCAAGGCGGGGACGTTGGTGATCGATAACAGCAGTGCATTCCGGCTTGATGATCATGTGCCGTTGGTTGTTCCGGAAGTGAATCCGCGAGATATTTCTAAGCATCGGGGAATTATTGCTAATCCGAATTGTTCTACTATACAACTGGTCGTTGCGTTGAAGCCTTTGCACGACAAATGGAAAATTAAACGCATCGTTGTTTCGACGTATCAATCGGTGACAGGCGCGGGAAAGCCTGCAGTGACACAACTTGAGGCAGAGATGGCGAATGAAAAAAATCCGCCGCGCAAGCTCCCGCATCAGATTGCATACAACGTGCTGCCGCAAATCGATGTTTTCTTGGATGACGGGTATTCCAAAGAAGAAAAGAAAATGATGAACGAGACACGCAAAATTATGGGCGATGAGTCCATTAACTTGACAGCTACTTGTGTGCGCGTGCCGGTATTTGGTGGACATAGTGAAGCGGTAAACATCGAATTTGAGAAGCCATTTACCGAAACTGAGGTTATGGAAACTCTTCGCCATGCTTCCGGTGTTTGTGTACAAGACGACATTAAACAAAGTATCTACCCGATGCCGATTTGGTCGCATGAGAAGGATGAGGTGTTTGTCGGTCGCATTCGCCGCGATACTACGATACCGAACGGATTGAATCTATGGATCGTGTCCGATAATCTCCGCAAAGGCGCCGCGACAAATGCTGTACAGATTGCTGAAGAATGGATCAGGCGAAGGAAAAATGAATAACTGATGTTAGACATTCACATTCATGGCTAATGACATTGAATTCAAATGAGTCCCGTAGGGATGAAATGTGTATAGAAACATCACAAAAATAATTATCTACAACCCCGTAGGGGTGGTATAGTTGCTCATGTCGCTCCTACGGAGCTACGGGTGTAAATGTAAATTGCATTCTATAGATATGTCGCACCTACGGTGCGCAAATATGCTTTGAACTAAAACCAATAACCAATAACCAATAACCAATAACAAAAACAAAGGAGATCTTATGAAATACATCATTGCACTGCTGTTGATATGCTCTGTAGCCATGTATGCAGGCGACATGAAATCGCTGAACATTGGCGAGCAAGTGCCTGCGTTTACGCTGAAGAATTACGACGGCAAAGAGTTTGATCTTAAAAAACTCTTGAAGGAGAATAAGTACACTGTGGTCATGTTCGTTTCGACGGAATGCCCGGTCTCGAATGCCTACAATGAACGCATGGCGAAGCTGGACACAACTTATAGCAAAAAGGGAATAGCGTTTGTCGGCATCAATGCGAATAAAGCTGAAGATGTGAAGATGATTGCAGAGCACTCTAAGGATAAGGGTTTCAAGTTTCCTGTCCTCAAGGATGAAAAAAATAAAATTGCCGATCTCTATGGCGCGTTAGTCACACCGGAAGTGTATGTCATGAACCCCGAAGGAAAGTTAGTGTACCACGGCAGGATTGATGACAATAAGAAAATAGAGAAGGTTACCTCAAACGATTTGTCTGTGGCACTCGACAAATTGCTTGTCGGAAAAGAAATTACCTCGGCAACGCCCAAAGCGTTTGGATGCACCATTAAGCGCATCAACTCGTAATGAGATCATGGATATTTCCTGCCCTTGTGTTTTGCGCGAGCATTGCACTCGGGCAGGTGAAGCAAACCTCGTTGCCGAAGGTCGAGAAGATTACCTTTCCTGAGTTGGAGCAAATCATGCATCGCGATTCGGGAAAGGTGGTGTTCGTCAACCTGTGGGCGACGTGGTGCAAGCCGTGCATGGTGGAAATGCCCGCCCTTCTGCGATTGAAGAAAACATTTTCTAAGAAGAAGTTTACGCTCATTCTTCTTTCCACCGATGATGCCGACGATCTCGAGCGGGACGTGCGCCCGATGTTAAGGAAAATGGGTGTTGGTTTTACGACGTATATTGTTAAAGATTCGCCTGAGCCATTTATGATAGCGATGAACCCGAAATGGAACGGTGCCATAGGATTGCCGATGACCTACGTCTATGATACGAGGGGGGCGCTTGTCGATATGATGTTAGGTAGCCATGAGTATGAGGATTTCAAGGATGCGGTGACGAAGGCGATGGGGAAGTGATTGCTGTGGAGTCAGGTCTTGCGACCTGACTCATCCTCTGGGTGGCTTTGACTTATTATTAAAAGTTCTTACCTTTGCTAAGTTCTAAACTTTTATGGAAACACCATGGAAAGAAATCTTAAAAACTCTTTATTT
>Ga0247727_10003755_pt1 | contig 33154 bp, 25 predicted proteins | sample WisWelCaveWW1625_FD_202498 | JGI IMG/M metagenome (GOLD analysis project Ga0247727, IMG submission 202498) | Biofilm microbial communities from Wishing Well Cave, Virginia, United States - WW16-25 | ecosystem: Environmental > Aquatic > Deep subsurface > Groundwater > Cave microbial mat | place...
CGACGGTGGTGGGGGATTTCGGTGATCCGACGACGGCGAGCGACTACGTGCTCTGTGTCTACACCGGTGCGACCGCGTCCCTCGTGGCGGGTGCAGAGCTGCCCGCGGCTGCGACCTGCGGGACGGTAGATTGCTGGCGAGCCGTAGGGGACAAAGGCTTCAAGTTCAAGGATGCTGCTGCGATGTACCAGGGAGTGAAATCGATGTCACTAAAGGCCGACGCCACGCCGGGTCGTGCGAGCATCTCGCTGCGCGGGAAGGGCACGGAGCTCGTGTTTGTCGGCTTGCCGTTCGTCGGGCCCGTCGTCGTGCAGCTGAATCGTACCGACAGCACGGTTTGCTGGCAGACCAGTCACCCGAGCGGATCGTTCCAATCGAATACGCCTTCACTATTCAAGTCGAAGATCCCGTGACGGTGGCACCACTGGAAGCGTCGGCGCGACGCACGGCCGCGTGGGTTGCCATGGGGGTATTCGCCTTGGCGCTCGCCTACCTGCTCATTTTCGTCGGTTACGGGATCAACCTCGAAGACGAAGGCACGCTCCTCTACCAGTTCGAGCGGATGGCGGAAGGACAACGGCCCTACGAGGATTTCCACGCTGGATACACGCCTGGAGTCTACCTCGTGCACTCGTTTCTTCAGGGTGCATTCGAGCAGTCCATCTTGCCCGGGCGCTACGCGCTCGCGGTCGTAAACGCGACGAGCGCCGCGCTCGTCGCGACCGTGGCCTACCCTCTCGTCGGGGGCGCGGTGGCGGCGCTCGCGGGCCTGCTCTACGTGGCGCTGCTGCAGGTGCATCCGGGCTACTTCGCGGTTTTCAACGTGCCGTATCCGACCTGGTACAGCGTGGCGATCTTCGTACTCGGTTTACTGCCTGCCCGCAGGTTTCTACAGACGGGTATTTCGCAGTGGGCGTTCGCTGCGGGAGTGCTCGCGGGCTTTGGCTTTCTCTTCAAGCCGAACGTCGGTGCGTTCCAGCTCGCCTGCGCAATGCTGCTCGTGCTCTCCGGGCTTCCGCGGGAGCTCGCGGCTGCAGGTGGACGCGCGGGAGTCAGCTGGTGGTGGGCGGTTTGGGCATCTGTGGTTTTCGGCATCGTCGCCGTCTTTGGCATTCCGCCCGCTGCACGCGAGCTTGTAACGCTCATTCTGCCGGCGCTCGTCTGCGCGTTGGTCACCGTGCGGCTCGCAGGCGAAGTCGCCGCTGATCGAGCGCGAAGCCCTTTCGCGCCAACCCTGCTCGTGCTCGGCGGCTTCGCGCTCGTAACGGCGGCATGGCTTGCGCCGATCGCCCTCCGCCTCCCGCTCGCATTGGTGCTCGAAAGAGTACTCTTCGTCTCCAGCGACTTTGCCGATCCGTTCTATCGACCGCATCCGTACGCGCTAGGTGGCGCTTTGGTGCTGAGCCTTGCTTACGTTGCGGCCTCGGCGTCGTCGACGTTTGTCACCGCGAGAGTGCGTGGTTCTACGCTTGCGATTGCGGCTCTCGCCGCCGTAGCTCTCGGCATCGCGCTCGTGTTTTCGCGACCGATGGTGCAAGGGCTCGCGTTCTCGGTCCAAAGCGCATTCGAAGAGACCTGGGCCTACACCGTTGCATTGGCGGTGCACTGGTTACTCCTCGCAGCGCTCTGGCGTCGCGCCGATTCGCCCGCACTACTCGCGCCGCTGACTTTCGGCGCTTGCTTCCTCTACTTGCAGATCTACCCGCGGACAGACTTCACGCATTGGATGTGGGCCGCACCGCTGACTTTGGCTGGTACGCTGTATCTTGTTCAAAAGCTCGCCGTGGCCTGGACGCCAAGTGAGTGCATGCTGGCGCGCCGGCTCTTGTTCGTTGGTATCGTGGCGCCGATTCTCGTGCTGGCCTTGCTTCGCCTGGATGGCGCGACGAGCGCGGTCTTCGAGCGCGATGGCGCGTCGCCGCTCCGGCGCGCGTCCGTCCAGCTCGCGAATCCGCGAGCGCCGGTGTGGATGAACATCGGCAAGGCCGGGCGCTATCGTGAGCTCCGGAAGCTAGTGTCGATGCTGCACGTACTCACGATGCACGGTGAACGGGTGTTCACGTTTCCCGCACTCGACGCGGTGTCGTTCTTGAGCGATCGTCATTCGCCCTTGCGGGACAGCTATTTCTTTCCCCGTTGGCTTGGTCACGACGACGAACGCGCGGCGGTCGCGACGCTGGAGCGCGACCCTCCGCGATACGCCGTCCTGCTTCGCGAGACATGGCCGTTTTTCAAAGAGTCGCCGGCCTACTACCAGGCACTACGCGCGTTCTTCGAGCACGACTATCGGGTCTACCTCGAGCTCGCTCACTTTGCCGTGTTGGTGAGACGCGACGCGGCCGTGCCGCCACCCGCCGCTCCAGAGGCGCCGCCGGGTGCAACCGACTTGGCTTTGGTCGATCACATCCGGACGCGACTCGCAGCTGCAGACGGCGCCGCTAAGCCGGCGATCGTCGAGCGTCTCGCAGGGGATCTCATCGAAGGACACTACGTCGATCTCGAAGCGCTCTTGCAGGACGACGACGTGCGCGTGCGAAGCGCTACTGTGCATGCGCTCCGCAACGCCGGCAACGATCGGAGCGCGCGAGCACTCGCGCTGGTGGCCCTAGGCGGGAAGCTCGAGGAGCGCGACCGAGCGTTCGCACTGCGCTTGGCGGGCGCGTGGGCGGGACCGGAGACGGTGGGGTTGCTGGCCCCGCTACGCGAGTCGGACGACGCGTTGCTGAGAGCCGCGGCGCTAGCAGCGGCGGGGACGTACGAACGCCGGCGCGAGCTCGAATCGTTCTGGTGGCTGTACGACGCAGATTGATGAGTCGTTTTAGTCGACGTACCCGAGGCTTTTAAGCCCTTCCCTGAGGCGCTCTTCTTGGCCGGAGTGTGTGGCTTGGAGACGCTCGATCGGACCGACCGTGTCGTAGGTTGTGATCAATCCTGCGCGCTCGACCTGCAAGAAGGCCGGCTCGACGCCGTCCATGTCTTCGGCCAGCGGAAGGCCAAGCCAGGTGAGGACCATTGGTGTGATGTAGGTGATCGCGATGTCGCCCGCGGGCTTACCCTTCGGAATGCCTTTGCCGCGCGCGAAGAAAATTCCGTCGATGGCGGCGTCGGTCCAGTGGCCGCCGGTAAGCCCCATGTTGAAATTCGGCTCGAAGCCGTGGTCCGACGCCACGATGACGAGATCGTCGGGCCCGAAGTCTTGAATCAAGCTGCCGATCATCGCATCGACGGACTTGTAGAAGGACTCGAGCAAGTCGATACAGTTTTTGCGCTCGACGGCGGTCGGCCGAAACGAATCGGGGTAAGTCTCGGGCGGCGCCGTGCATCCGTAGGCGAAGTGCGATGTCCGGTCGACCCCGCGCAAGAGAACCATCGTAAGACGGGGCGAGAGCTCTCGGTCGATTTCCAGAGCGACGCGAGTCATACGCTCGTCGCGATCAAGGAACGCTGCGATCACGTTCGGTTCGATGGTCGAGGGTAGAGGCGGACGCGGGCTCTCTCCCTTCTCTTCAATGGTCGGACTGGGCGGCACAACGCCCGCGGCACGCACACGCTCGAGCCACGACGCCGGGTACACCGGCGACGAACGATCGATTCCTTCGGGCGGTAGGTCGAGGGCGAGCCCTCGACTGCGCGCGATGCCGACGAAGAAGTCGTCTTTTGTCGGGATTTCGTCGTCGAAGGTATGCTCGGAAACCATGACACCGTTTACGATTTCCGGCGGGTAGGTGTTGAGCCAATTGACGACACTGACGGTCATTCCGGCGTTGCTGACGATGTTCCAGAGAGCGTGCACCCGCCTATCGCTGCTGTAGTAGAACGCCCCTTTGCCGCCCCCGGTGGCTTTGAAGAATCCCTCGATGCCGTGTTTGTGCGCTGTTTTCCCCGTGGCGATGGTTGCCCAGATGCGCGGTGACAGCAGCGGACGGATGGAGCGCAGCGGCCCCGACACTCCTTCTTGCGCGAGCCTTGCGAGCGTAGGCAATTGGCCCGCCGCGATCAGCGGATCGACGATCTTGAGCGTCGCGCCGTCCATGCCGATCAGGATGACGCGCGGCGTTCGCAGATCAGCGCCGTGGCACCCGCCGACAATCGTCAGCGTTAGGACAAATAGGCAGGCGGAAACGGACGTGACTCTAGGTTGCATCGAGTAGGGATCTTGTCGACGCTCCCAACGCTAGCGTCATTGGCGGCTCGACGTCAAGATGGTACACCCGACTCGCTTGAGAGCTCTCGGGAGGCTCGGTGTTCCTTTTCTCGCGATCGCGGTCCTTTTGGCCGCGCTCGAGCTCGGCGCGCGTGTGTTCTACATCCCGACGGCGCGTTCCGCCGCTCGCACCTACGTTTCCGCCGATCCCACGCTACCCGAGCTGACGACTTTCGTCGAGCTGGATCGCCACGAGCAGCGCGGGCTCTATCGTGGCATGCTCTATGAGACGAACCACTTGCGGCTTCGCTCACCAGAGCGCCCTCTCGACAAGCCACCGAACGTCACGCGAATCGCCGTGTTGGGCGACTCCTACGTCATGGGTGACGGCGTCCTCGTCGAGGACACGTATGCGTGGCGCCTGGAAGAGGAGATGACGCGCGTGCGACCGGGCCGATACGAGTCGATCAATACCGGGCTCTCCGGGCTGGACGCCACCCACGCCGTTCAGCGCTACGCGGAGCTCGGGCTTCCGTATCATCCCGACATCGCGGTCTACGGGTTTACGATCAACGACATCGAGGGTCCCCACTACGTGAAGACCGCGACGCCGCTGCGTGACCGGTACGCACTCGAAAGCTCGCCGCTTACACTCTGGCGCGTTGTAGGCCCGGGCTACGTTGCGCTGCGCGAGCGTTTCTTGCCGCCTGCGGGTAGCTACGTCGCCGAGCTGCGTCGCAACTATTTCGACAACGCCGCCGCCTGGTCGGACTTTGCCGCAGCACTCGACCGTCTTGCCGACGTGAACGAGAGTCACGGCATTTGCAGCGTACTCTTTCTGCATACCCATCTCGTCACGTTGAACGCGCTCCATCCGTTCACGAGCATCTACGACAAAGTTGCTGAAGCAGGTCACGAGCGTGGATTTCTGACCATCCCGTCTCTGCCCGCTCACCTCGGGCTGAACGAAAAGCCTCTGTGGGTAAGCTCAGCCGACTCGCATCCGAATCGGGAAGGGCACCGTCTCCTGGCCGCAACGTTGGCCGAGGGCTTGGCCGCGCTGCCGGTGGAATGCTTCCGCTGAGCTTTGGCCTGGCTTTCAGCAACCTTCATCGTCGTCTCGTTTCGGAGGGTGCCGAGCTGATCGCGCTTACCGACGAGATGCTCGAGCTTCAGGATGCCTACCAGCACCATCGCGTGCTCGCGCGTCGCTTCCGCAACGACATGCTGCATATCGCGATAGCTACGGTCGCGCGGCGAGCTTGATCGCCAGCCGGGTCCTCGGAGAGCCTGCGAGAGCCACCCCGCGCTCTGGATCACAGGCGATCGCACTCAGCGCGGCGGTTTCTGCGCGATCCGCGGCTCGCGGCCGAAGGCATGCTCGATCGTCGCGCCCTTGCCGCCAGCAGTGAAGTAGCGGCGCCCACGGCGTATTCGCCGCATTAGATCGTCATCGCCAAGGACGTCGACGGTTGCCTTCAATCGTGCGTACTCCTCGACGTTCACGAGCATGGCGGCCGGCTTCCCGTTCCGCGTGACGATGATTTCATCCTCGCGTTCTTCCACGCCGGCCACCAGCTCCGCCAAATGCGTCTTCACGTCGGAGATGGGAAGTGTCTTCGTCATGGCGCAACCTCCGAAGCCGGCGTGAGTAAAGTTGGGTTATTCCCACTTTGCTCATGAGTAAAGCGGGATTGGCCCGCGCGGAGCGAGTGCCAATATGCCCCAAGTATCGTTTCAGCCAACGCCCGGTGATCCAGATAAAGTCTTTGATTTTATTCTTGTTTTTATGGTTTAGGGTCGTATAGAATCGTTTCACGCATGTTTTCAAATCCACTTCTGGACGCATTGGCCGGCAAGGGCGTCGTCTCCGCCGGTGAGCTGAGGCAGAGGCTCGACGTCAGCCCCGCCACGCTCTCGCGTCTCTCTGCCCAGGCTGGCGACGCGGTGGTTCGGATCGGGCGGGGTCGAAAGTCTTCGTACACGAGAGTGCGTCCGCTCGCTCTGCTCCCGACGCGGATTCTCGTTTTCCGAGTGGACGCCGACGGAGAGCCTCAGGCTGCGGCAACGTGGACGCCCCTCGATCGCGGCGCGACATGGGTGACACGGCAAGGCGACGCCGAGCCCGACGGGCACCTGCACGCCGGACTTCCGCCGGTAGCGCACGATATGGCACCGGCCGGCTATCTCGGGCGATACTTCGCGGAGCATCACTTGCACCTCGGACTTCCGGCCCGCCTTCAAGATTGGAGCGACGATCACAGACTCGTTGCGATCGCGCGGCGCGGCGAGGATACGGCCGGAGATCTCATCGTCGGCGAGGAGTCGTTGCAGCGATTTCTCGACGGAGTGCCGACGGAGGTCACGGAGGACGACTACCCGCGCATCGCGGAGGCTACGGTACATGGCGCTTCGACATCGTCTCCTGCCGGTGAGCAGCCGAAGCTCACGGCCTACATCGGCGGCCGCCACATGCTTGCCAAGTTCACCTCCGGCGACGGCTCAGCTTCAGATCTCCGCTGGCGGGATCTACTCGTCTGCGAAGCGCTTGCGCTCGAGATTCTAGCGCGGGGCGGACTCGCGGCTTCCAGCGCGCGGATCGTGGACGTGGGTACACGCCGCTTTCTCGAGATCGAGCGCTTCGATCGCATCGGTGCGCGTGGCCGTGTGGGCGTCATTGCGCTCGGGCCGATCGACGATGACGTCGCGGGTGGACAGGATTCCTGGGGACGTGCGGCAAAGCGGCTCAGAGCTCTCGCCCTGCTCTCCGAGGACGATAGCCTTCGGGTTCAGCGTCTCGAGGCGTTCGCGATCCTGATCGCGAACAGTGACCGTCATTTCGGAAACATCGCGTTTTTCGCCGACGGGCTCGACGCGAGCCCACAGCTCAGACTCGCCCCAGCATACGACATGCTGCCCATGATGTTTGCGCCGCGCGCCGGCGTCTTGCCGCAGGTCGCGCGTCCGGCCGTGACACCACGTGCCGAGCTGCTCGACGTCTGGAAGGAAGCCGCCGCGCTTGCGAGCGAGTACTGGGCCGCAATCTCCGCTGACTCTCGCGTGAGCGAGGAGTTCCGCGCGTCGGTTTCGGGCTCGAATTGAGTCGGTAGAGCGTTCCGGAGTGACGCCCGCCCGGCATCGGGCTAGTGTGTCCGCGGGACGATGAGCGCGCGCATCGAATGGAAGACCTCGCTCGGGGCCGGCTTTGCTACGGATGACGTCGCGCCGGTTGCTCCTAGCGGAAAGGCGGACGACGATCACGCAGCCGCGCTAGAGCGCGCCGGCTTCGACGAGTTTCTCCACGGCCATGCGCTAGGGCCGATCACGGTCGTTGTCAACGACACGCATCGCATGACCGATACGCGGTCCTTCTTGGCGGCGATGCTTGCTGCGGTGGATCGGGTGTTTCCCTTGGGCAAGCGCCCGGAGCTTCGGATGCTCGTCGCCGCGGGCACGCACAAGTCGGATCGAATGGAGCGCGCGGCGCACGAAGAGCGCATGGCGGCGCCGTTCTTGAAGCGCTTTACCGAGATCACGTGGCATGACGCCGACGACAAGACTCGGCTTCGAGACGTCGGCGGCTTCGAGCTTCACCGTTGGATGGGCGAGCACGGTACCTACGTGGCTTGCGGATCAGCCGAGCCTCACTACTTCGCCGGCGTGACGGGGGCGCACAAGACGCTCACGGTGGGCGTGATGTCGCGCGCCGACATCGAGAAGAATCACGCTCGCGCGATGCAGAGCGAAGCTACGGGCTTCGCTCTCGACGGCAATCCCGTGCACGAAGGTGTGGTCGCGGCGATTCGTGCGCTCGAGTCGAGCCGCGGGCGTCTATTCGCCCTGAACCAAGTGCTGGTCGGCGGTCGCGTGGTCGGCTTGAGCGCCGGCTCGCCTCTCGCAGCGCTCCATGCGGTGGTACCGCTAGTCCGACGCGTATTCGGTCACCGCGTGGATACACCGTTTGATTGCGTAGTCGCGTGCGTGGAGCCGCCTTTGGACCGCGATCTCTATCAAGCCGACAAAGGCATCAAGAACACGGAAGCCGGCGTGCGCGACGGTGGCGTGCTCATCCTGGACGCCGCCTGCGAACGCGGTGTCGGCATCGACCACTTCGTCGGCCTTCTCCGGAGTGCGCCCACCTACGTGGACTCGATGCTCATCATCAGCGGTCGCGGCTATCGGCTAGGCGACCACAAAGCCGTGAAGCTCCGCGCGCTACGCGACAACCGTCACGTCCGACTCGCCGTCGTCAGCTCTCGTCTCGACGCAGCGCTCGCGCCCGTGCTCGGCATGGAAATCTTCACGACCCGCGCCGCCGCGGCCGCTTGGGCGCGCGAGCTACTTGGCGCCGCCGCCGCGGCTGCAGCAAAGCCGCGCGCTCTAGTCGTCGAAGACGCCGGCAATCTCACGCTCGAGATCGCGGCCTCGTAGATTATTGGGGAGCTACGAAAAATAGCAGGGGCGCCGAAACGCCCCTGCCGGTTGGAGTTTACCGCTAGGGACAGAACCCTTCGCCATAGTCCTCCATCGTGAACTCGTGGAGAAAGTAACCCGGTAGGTCGGCTGGCGTCAATCGCATCCGACGTTCGGGCGTGACCCGTCCGGCGCCGTCAGCTACCCTGGCGTGCTCGAATCGAGCGCGCAATGGACGTGACCGCAGCCCAGAGGGACGGCAAGCACGCGCTCGAGATCTTTCTCGTCTCGCTCGGCGCCATTCTGCTCGAGATCAGCTTCACCCGTGTGATCGGGTTCAAGCTGTTTTATCACTTCACGTTCCTCATCATCGGCTTCGCGTTGCTCGGCCTCGGCTCGGGTGGCGTGCTCGTTGCGGTCAGTCGTCGCATCAAAGCCGCGCCTCTCGATGTCCTCGTCGCGAGAAGCGCTCTCGCCGCCGCGTTGGCTACCGCTCTCGGTTACCGGATCGTCGCGAAAATCCCGCTGAACGGCCTCGATTTTTGGTCGTCTGCGATCGAGCCGTTGCGCCTCGCGGTCATGTGCGCGGCGCTTTACCTGCCCTTTGCGGCGGTCGGAGTGATTCTTTCGAGCGTTTTCGGGCGCCACGCGGAGGTGGTTGCGCGGCTCTATGCCATCGATTTGCTCGGCGCCGGGCTCGGTTGTGCGCTCGCGATCCCGTTGCTCATCGCGCTGACTCCGCCAGGCTGCATCTTTCTTGCGGCAGCCATCTTTGCGCTAGCAGGCGTCGTAGCTGCACGGCGACGTAGCATGAGCGTGGCGGTCGTCTGTGCCGCGACGGCGCTGGGTTTCGGTTTCATCGCGATCTCGCCGACGTTGCTGCCGGATCCGGTGACCGATTTGATGAAGACTGTACGCCCGCAGACCAAGCGGCTCTTCTCCGCGTGGAATCCTGTCTTTCGTGTGGACGTGACCGAGAACATCCTGCCCGGGAACCGAGACCTGCGCGTCATTCATCATGACGGCCTGCTCGGATCGACGCTGCATCGATACGACGGTAACCCGGCGCCGCTCGGTCGTTTCGACACGGACGTGCGTGCTCTCGCGTTCGCCGTTGCGGATCGGAAGCCGAAGAAGATTCTGATCATCGGTGCAGCGGGGGGCCACGAGATCCTTGCGGCACTTCACTTCGACGCCGAGCAGATCACCGCGGTCGAGCTCAACCCGGTCACGGTGTCGCTGCTGACCGACGTGTTCGCGGACTACACAGGCCGAATCGCCGAGCACCCGAAAGTGCGTCTCATCAACGACGAAGGGCGAACGTTTCTGGCGCGGACAGAGGATCGATACGATCTCGTCTTCTTCGTCGCACCGGACAGCTATACGGCGATGAATGCGGCTTCGTCGGCGGCTTTCGTGCTATCGGAGAGCTACCTCTACACGGCCGAGATGATCGAAGAGACGCTCGACCATTTGACGGACGACGGCCTTCTTTGCATGCATTTCGGCGAGTTTGACTTCGATGCGAAGCCGAATCGCACGATTCGCTACCTGGCGACCGCGCGCGCGGCCTTCGAAGCGAAGGAGATTCCGGATTTCCGGAAGCATGCGCTGGTGGCGAGCTCACCTTCTCTGCTTCAAGTTGCGACGATGCTGCTCAAGAAGTCGCCGTTCACGACGGCGGAAGCCGAGCGCTTTCTGGCGGTGGGTAAACAGATTCCCGGCACGGTGCCGCGCTTTGTCGATGGCACGAGCACGAAGGATCCGCGCCTTGCCGCCGTGATCGAGCTGCCGGTTGCCGAGCTTGCAACATGGTTCGACGAGTATCCGTACCAAGTGACACCGGTGCGCGACGACGCGCCGTTCTTCTGGCACTTCGCGCGTTTCTCGAACGTGATACGCGGCCTTGGCGGCCGCACGAAGTCGTTCGACAACGAGGACTCGACCGGCGAGCGGAGCCTGCTCGCGATGCTCGCCATCTCCGTGTCGTTCGCGGTCGTGTTCTTGTTGTTGCCGTTCGTCGCGATCCGCGACATTTGGACTGAACTGCCGCGCAAGCGAGCTGCGATGGTTTACTTCGCCGCGGTCGGCTTCGGCTTCATGCTCTACGAGATCGCGCTCATTCAAAAGCTCGTGCTCTATCTGGGATATCCGACGTACTCGCTGACGGTCACTTTGATGTCGCTCCTTATATTCACTGGCATCGGGTCTTTGCTGAGCGACCGCTACACCGCGCGTCCTGCCCGCACGATGGGGATTCTGCTAGCGGCTCTCGCACTGCTGACGGTATGTCTGCTATTCGGAACGGGGCCGCTCTTTCATGCGACACTCCCGTGGCCGATTCTCACGCGGGCGATCATCGCCGGCGTCGCGATCGCACCGCTAGGGATCGTGCTCGGCGCGTTCATGCCGCTCGGTTTGACGGCGGTTGCGGGAATCACGCGGCACAAAGACGAGTACGTGGCTTGGGGTTGGGCGGTCAACGGCTTCGCCTCCGTGGTGGGATCGGTGAGCACTACGATCCTGTCGATGTCTTTCGGTTTTTCGACAGTCTTGCTGCTTGCGCTCGCGTCCTACTGCATTGCTTCGACGGGCCTCATCGCGCTGCGCCGCGCGGGTAAAGTCGAGCAGCTGAGTCGGCCGTGATGTCCCGTCGTGCTGCCCTCCGCGCGGCCTTCGGCTCCGTTCTTCTCGTCGCCCTCGCGCGCGCGTGGCCTCTCTTCACCTGCCCCGCCCCGTGCATGGTGGACTTTGCGCGCTTGGAGGGTGCCGATCAGCCGCTCTTGCACTTGAGCGTCGGCGACGGGCATCTGAACGCCTGGATCATCGCGTGGGTGCAGCATGCGCTCGCCACCGCGCCGCTCTCTCTCTTCGACGCGAACATCTTTCACCCCACACCCGGCATTCTCGCCGGATCGGAGCATCTGCTCGGTCTCGCGCTCCCGTTGCTGCCGCTTCGGCTCTTCACCGACGACGCCATGCTTCTCCACCAGACGGCGCTCGCGCTCGCTTTCGTCGGGACGGGCGTTACCACCTTCGCGCTTGCTCACTGGCTTACGGGCTCGCCTTGGGCGGGATTCCTGGCCGGCGCTACCGCCGTGCTGATGCCGTGGCGACTGGCCGAGCTCTCTCATTTGCAGCTTGCGAGCACGACGTGGATTCCGCTGGTCTGGCTTCTGATCGCGCACACCTTCGTCGAAGGCCCCCGCCTCGTGCGGTCGGCGGCGCTAGGCGTCGTCGTCGGTCTGCAACTGCTCACATCGTACTATCTCGCCTACGCCTTGCTCGTCAGCTCCGCCGTGCTGATGCTCGCGCTGCTGTTATCACAGAGGTCGTCGCGCACCGCGTGGTGTCACGTGCTCGGCGCTTTCGCCGTGCCGATGTTGGTGTTGATGGTCGTGTCGCTCCCTTATCTCCGCTCGATTGACTCGATGCTCGTGCTGCGTGGACAGACGCTGCTGAGCCTTCCTCTAGGTCTCGCGTGGAATCACGTCGCGCCGCCGCTCACTCTCCTCGGCTCCACCGCGTTACCGATCGCGGCGCGCTACGAGACTCCGCTCGTCGTTGCGCTCCTCGCGCTCGCGAGCATCTGCGGCGGGAAGAGATGGACGAGCGGTTTTTGGCTCATCGCGGTTGCGGGCTTCGTCCTCAGCATAGGGCGAAGCCTCGTCATAGGCGGCGTCGCGGTGCCCATGCCGGCTCAGTTGGCGGCTGCGCTGCTACCAGGCTTCGACGAGCTTCGAGCGCCGCTCCGCTGGGGGATTCTCATCGGACTCGCGATGCCCGTGCTCGCAGCGCTCGGGGCGCACCGCATCGATCTTCGCGTTGCCGCGCAGGGTAGCGGCGTCACGATGCTCTACCGCGTTGTCGTCGTGTTGCTGCTTGCAGCGGGCCTCGTCGCGCCATTGATTCCGACCGCAGCGGCGTTTCGAGAAATCGCGCCCGACCTCGCAATCTACGACTCGCTCCGCCGTCAACCGGAAGGCGCGGTGCTCGAGGTTCCGTGGCCGATCGTCGCCGGCCGCGACGCGTCCCTCGCCGGTGAGTACATGCTCGCGAGCACGCGCCACTGGCGGCCGATCTTGAACGGCTACACCGGCCACCCACCTCGCGACTACGAAGACCGGCGTCGCGAGGCTTACGCTCTGCCGGAGCCGGCCGTGCTCGACGAGCTCGTTCGGACGACGGGCCTTCGATGGGTCATCGTCCATCGCGCGCTTCTCACCGAGCAAGAACGCGAAGCCTGGGACTTCGCACCCATGTCCGGCCGAGTTGCGGTCGTGGACCAGCGCGGCGACGCGCGCCTCTACGAGGTCTTTCCGCCCGGACGCTAGCGCGGGCTCGAACTCGCGGGCGTCTTCGCCTCCCGTTGCTGCCGCCCGCCTGGCTTTTCGTGTAGCTTGGCCGCGACCCCGCTGATCGCGTATGTCTGAACACGTGGATGTCATTGACGGAATGCATCAGAATCACCCAATCGAGAGGGATGAACATGCACAATGAGTTCACCGCCGTATTCGAGCGCGAAGGGAATTGGGTGATCGCGTACTGTCCCGAAGTGCCCGGCGCGAACGGGCAGGGTGTGACGAAAGACGAGGCTCGTCAGAGCTTGATCGATGCGATTGCGCTCATCCTTCACGATCTTCGAGAGGACGGTCTACGGGGCGTTCCCGCCGACGCTGAGCGGGAAGTCGTTGTCGTAGAGTGAAGCGCGAGGCGCTGCTTAGGCATCTGCGACGGTACGGCTGTCAGCTGAAGCGGGAAGGTAGAAGCCACTCCCTGTGGCTCCGAGCAGAAACGGGTGACGTCGAATCAGTCCCCCGCCTCGGAGTGCCAGACCCGCGCGGATGAGGCGCCTTCTTTCGTGATCGGATTCGGCTTATGGGAGAGTAGGTTTCAAACTACTTGAATCGCATGAAAGCGACTACCATCAAGGTGGAAGGCGAGCTGCTGGCTGCTCTGGAAGGGACGAAGCCGGAGCGTCCGAGCCTCACCATGATCGAGGCGGCTGATCGTTACGCCGAGTTCGTAAGGGAAACTCCTAATGAGGCGGCTTGGCTCGCCGAGTGGGAGGCTGTCGGATCGACGCAACCACTGAAGGCATCGGGCCGGAAGCCGCGGCGATGAGGTGCGGTAGCGTCTACTGGATCAAACCCCTTCAAGCGTGCCTGACCCGCGCGGATAGGTTACAAGACCGGCTTCGATGAGAGACGTTCTTTGCGCCCGCCCCGCTCGCGGAGGCGGCAACGAGCTGCGCGTGCTGACGGATGCGGAAGACGTCGCGCCGTACCTCGAGGACTCCGCTCACTATCCCGGCGGTCACGCGCGCTCCGTGGTGCTCGCGGCCGATGAGGGCGATGTGGCCAACGTGCTCCGGAGCTCGGAACGCGTGCTCTGCGCAGGCGCGCAGTCTTCGCTGACGGGCGGCGCGACTCCTCAGGGTGGCGTCGTGCTGTCGCTTGCGCGGATGACGCGGATTCTTTCGTGGTCGGAGTCGGCGGTGTGCGTCGAGGCGGGCATCACGCTGGCCGAGCTCGAAGCCGAGCTTCGAAAGCGCGACTTCTACTATCCTCCGGTGCCTACTTACGACGGCGCTACCGTCGGCGGCACGGTAGCCTGCAATGCGGCAGGGGCCGCGACCTTCAAGTACGGCAGCACGCGCGACTGGGTGCAGGCCATCACGGTGGTGCTCGCAGACGGCGATGTGCTCGAGCTTCGGCGCGGCCAGACTCGTGCCGATCGCGACGGCGTCTTCGACATTCCGCTCACGTCGGGGCGCCGCGCGCGGTTTTCGATTCCGACTTATCGTATGCCCCAAGTGCCGAAGCGGTCGCTTGGGTATCACACCGAGTCGCGCATGGACCTCGTCGATCTCTTCATCGGTAGCGAAGGCACGCTCGGCGTGGTGACGGAAGTGGAGCTTCGATTGCTTCGCGGCCGGCCGGCCTGGTTTTGCGGGTTCATCCCCATGGCCGACGATCCGAGGGCGCTGGCTCTCGTCGGCGACCTGCGTCGAGCTTCGGTCGAAACACGCTCTCGCCGCGATCCGCTGGGGATCGACATCGCTGCCGTCGAGTACTTGGACCGGCGTTGCTTGGAGCTGCTTCGCGAGGACGGCGTAGCTGCGGATCTCGGTTTCGATTGGCCCGACGGTACCGGCGCAGCGCTGATCTTCCAGGCCGAGCTTTCGCCGGGCGCCACGCGGGACGACGCCTTCGAGCAGCTCGGACACTTGGACGACTCGAGTCACGACGGGCGGCTGCTTCGCCTCTGTCGCTTGCTGGTCGAGCACGAAGCTTTCGAAGCGACGCTTCCCGCGCTGCCGGGCGACGTGACGCGACGCGACGAGCTGTTTCGACTGCGCGAAGCCGTGCCCGCGGCGGTGAATCACAGAGTCCGCGAGCGGAAGCGCACCGTCGATCCATCGATCTCGAAGTCCGGCGGCGACGTCATCGTTCCCTTCGAGCGCGTGGGCGAGTCGTTGCGTCGCTACCGAGACATTCTGACTTCGCACGGGCTCGACCATGCGATCTGGGGCCACGTGTCGGACGGCAACTTCCACCCCAACGCGCTCGCCGCCACCGCGGCACAGATGGTGCTTGCCAAAGAAGCCCAGCTCGAGATCGGCCGCGTGGCCATCGTGCTCGGCGGCGCGCCGATGTCCGAGCACGGTGTCGGACGAAGCCCCGTGAAGCAGGCTCTGCTTCGCGAAGTGTATGGCGAGACCGGCATCGACGAGATGCGCGCCGTCAAAGCAGCGCTCGACCCTACGGGAAAGCTCGCGCCCGGCGTGCTCTTCGAGGCTCGGGGTCGCTGATGAAGCGAATCGTGGTCGTCGGCGCGTCGGGTCTCGTCGGCAGTCGAATTCTCCGCCGCTTCGGTGCAGGCGCCGTCGGCACGTATCGATCGCGGCAAGCTCCGGGTCTCCATCTTCTCGATGTGAGCGAGCCCGACGACGTGAGCGATTTTTTCGACGCGACCGCCCCCGCCGCCGTCGTCCTCGCCGCGGCCTACACGCATGTGGACGGCTGCGAGCGCGACCCTCTGCGCTCCCACGACACCAACGTCACCGGTGCGCTGAACGTCGCGCGCGCAGCGGCCGCAAGAGGCGCGCGCGTCGTATTCCTGTCGAGCGACTACGTCTTCGGCGGCGATGTCGGGCCGCACTCTCTCGACGAGACGCCGAAGCCGCTGAGCGTGTACGGTCGTCACAAGCTCGAAGCCGAGCGCGTGATCGCACGCGAAGCGAAAAACTACGCCATCCTCCGTGCCTGCAACATTTACGGCCACGAGCGCGAAGGCATGAACTACGTGATGGCCGTGTACCGAAACGGAAAATCCGGAACCAAGATGCGCGTGCCCTCGGATCAGTGGGGCAATCCCACATACGCCGACGATCTCGTCGATGCCGTAGTCGCAGCAGTCGAGCTCGGCGATTCGGGAGTCTTTCACGTAGCAGGGCCGGATTACGTGGATCGTGTCGAATGGGCCACGCGCGCAGCCCGGGCTTTCGGGCTCGACCCCTCCTTCATAGAGGGTGTGCTGACCAGCTCCCTCGACCAGCCGGCCCCGCGGCCGCTTCATGCAGGCCTCGAGTCTCGCTCTTCGCTCGCGCGTCTCGGCGTGACCATGCGCAGCCTCGACGAAGGGCTTGCCGGCGTAGCCGCGGCTCTAGCGGGCTGAGATAGAGCTAGCGCGCGTCTTCGTCGATGTAACCGAGCGACTTCAAGTGCTCGAGCGCTTTCTCGTCGGCCGCTGACGCGACGTAGCCCGTTGCAAGATCGGAGGCCTCGTCGTGGGTGGCTACCGTCTCGATCGGCCGCTTCGCGAGCGCGCCGGTAAAGATCTCGCCTAAGATTTTGCCGTCCATGTCGGCGCCCACCGGCATGCCGAGATACTGGAGCAGAGTCGGTGTGATGTCGTAGATCTCCGCGTCGTCGATTCGCTCGCCGCGCCGTATGCCGGGCCCTTCGGCGATGAAGATGCCTTTCTCTCGGTGGGATCCGGAAAGATGCAGATATTCCGGCACGTTGATCTTCCACACTCCTACCGCCGGGCCTGCGCCGTGGTCCGAGGCGACGATGACGAGGCGCGGAGTGTTGTCGTAGTAGGCCAGCACTCTGCCGACGGCTTGGTCGGCCCACTGCCAGTAGCGCTCGATCACTTTGCCGAAGCGCGCTGCTTGCTCGGGTGTGACGTCGCCGAACGGCTCGGGCTCCATGAACTTCCAGAATCCATGCTGCACGTCGTCGGTGCCGCGGAGATACAGCGCGAGCACTCGCGGCAATGCGCCGTCTTCCAGAATGCGCTCGGCCGCGCGGAGGTAGTAGGTGTCGCGGATCCACGCGCGCACGAAGCGATCGAAGACGAGATAGTTGATTCGCTCGGCCGGATCGGTCGAGTCTTTGTCGACCAGGTCAGGGTCGTAGTCGAAGTCCATGAAGGCGCGCATCGCCGCGCGTGCTTCGTCGAAGGTGGGCACCGCGACGTCGTTCAGGTACGCGGGCGGGAATACGCCCTTCTCGTCGATCTCGCCCCAGTGTGCGCGGTCCGAGATCATGCGTCCGTTCACATCTTCCACCGGCCAGGTGACGAACCAGCCGACGATCGCGACGTCGTAGCCCCGCGGCCCGACGATGTTCCAAAACGCCTTGCCCTGCCGCATCGTGCTCGTCACCGGGCCCGGCTTGCCGGTGTCGCCGGTCGGAAAGCGCACGAAGGACGTGATGCCGTGCTTCTCCGGCTTCTTGCCCGTGGCAATACTCGTCCAGACCACCGGCGAGCTGCTCTGCTTCATCGACTGAAGAGGGCCCGATGTGCCGTTTGCGCGGAGCTTCGCCAAGTTCGGCAAGAGCCCACGCTCGATGTACGGGTCGAGCAAATCCCAGGTACCGGCGTCCAGTCCGAGAATCACGACGTGAGTTGCCGGGGTTTCGGCTTCTCGCGTACAACCGGCGACGAGCGCGAGACAAACCGCGACAGCGACGACTACGATTCGGTTGAGTCGGAGCGCGCGCATGAGTCCTGGGAAGTAGTCAGAGACTTTCGCGAACATCAAGGCTGCAGTGGATCGCGTCTCCGGAGCGCGTAGACGGTTGCTTCGCCGGGCGGGAGGGCACGGCGGTAGATGTGGTGTGCGTGGATGTCGTAGCCGTCGAGCTCTCGCGTCGAGATCACGTACTCGTCGTCGATGACCCACCACCAGCTTTTCGCCGACGACTCATGGCCGATCACCACCTCGGCGTCGGTAGGAGCGCGGCCGGATGCTTTCGCGAGGTGCCAAGCGTTGAACTCGAAGCCGCCGTCGATACGGTCCGGCGTCACACCCTCTGCGACCAGACGATCGAGCAGTGCGAAGCGTGCGCGATTCATCTCCATCCAGTCTCGTGTGCCTCCGACAGAGAAGCAGCCGACCACGAGCAGCATCACGGCGGCGGCCGCACTCGGTCGAGCACGGGTCTCCGCTACGTCCCTCACGGCTTTCTCGAGGACGGCGCGGCGGCGCGCGCGGATCGATTCGAGGCCGATCGCTCCGAGCACGGCCGCGAACGGCAGAGCCGGAAGCAGATAGCGATCGAAGTAGTAGCGCGTGTGGAGAAGGCTTCCGCCGAGGAGAAAGAGAAGAGCAAGTGCCACGAAGTCGGACTCCGCCGCGCGGAGCGTTTTCGACGCCGACGATATGGCCGCGACGAGCACGCCCGCCGACACCGTGGCCACGATCGTCAGCGGCCAGCGAAACGCGACGCCGACTTCGAGCGGGGGCGGGAAGCCTAGAAAGAGCGTGTCTCTGAGCGTCAGCGCGCCGACGCCGAAGTCGTAGACGACGTTGGGGAGGTAGGGCATGAGCGCGCCTTCACGCGCCCAGAGCAAGCCGCTCGCGACGCCGAGCACGAGCATGGCGAAGAGACTTCGAATCGGTACCGTTCGGAGCACGAGACCCGAAGCGAGCAGAGTGAGCGGCAACAGCGATGCGCCTAGCGTCTGCGATCCGCGGAACACGAGATTGCCGAGACCGAGAAGATCGAGATTCGTCGCTTCGCTCGCTTTCCTTGCCACGGCTTCAGGTGCGCCGTGCAGCAAGTACAGCCACGCATAGTAGAGGAGCAGTGCGACCAGCGGTGGTCCGAGACAGATGGCTCCGCGTACGAGACGCGCGCGGTAGGGCTCGTGAGCGGGCTCGTCCGACTCCTTCGGCTGCGCGGCTTCTGCTGCAGGCGGCGCGCTCGACGGCGACGGCTCGGCTGTCGGCAACGGCGCGGGCTTTAGACCGAGGCGGCGGCGAAGCGCTCGCGCGGCGTTCGGATCGATCTCGGGTGGAGCCATCTGTGCTCCGCGATCGGGATGCCTGAACGGCAATGCCGCGAGCGCGGCCGCGGCGGCAACGAAAACTCCGTGCTGGCGAACGAGCACGGCGGCAACGCAGAGCGAAGCTCCGAGAGCGAGATCCAGTGTTCGGCGGCTTCCGAGGCCGCGCGCGTAGAAGTATGCGCTCCAAACCGCGAGCGCCGTAAACGGCAGATCCGTCATGAACGTGAATGCGAGGTTCACGCGAAGCGGCGTGAGCGCGAATGCGAGCGTGGCGACTAGCGCCACGGACATGGGCACGGCGAAGAGCCGGAGCAGCACCAGCAAACCGAGATCGGCGACCACGCCGAGCACGAGCGTGGAAGCACGGAGCGTCTCGAAGGAGAATCCGAGCTTCTTGCAAAGCACTGCGCCGTAGCCGACTTGCGCGATCGCGCTCGCTCCCGTCCACGGCAACAGATCGATCTCGCCTTGCTCGCAAAGGGATCGAACGGGCCAGGCGTAGGCCCAGTCGTCGCTCAGCGGAAAGTTTCCGTGGACGCCGACTAGGTAGACGACGCCGGCATTCACCGCCAAGACGACCGCGACGGCGAGGAGCCAGCCGAGCGCCGCCCTCATCTCAGTGAGGCATTCCTTGTTGCATGAGCTCGGTGAATCCCGGCTTGTCGCTCGGTTTGCCGCTCTTCAAGCGGAGCGACTTTGCGATGCTGTCGAGCTTGGCTCGGTTGACGGAGTTTTGTTGGCGGAGTGCCAATGTCTGCAGCGCCTCAGACGCGTAAGCGTAGGGCGCGAGCGCGTCCACGGCCGCGGCGGCGTCCTTGCCGAGAAAATCGTCGAGCGCGCCGGGGTTCGCTTCCACGTGATCGGCGAGCGCGCTCGTGGCGGCACGGCGCTTGGCTTCGTCGTCGCTCGACAGCGCGTTGAGAATCACTTCGGGTGGAAGGCCCGTGACACTGAACGCAGCGGTTGCAGGGTTCGCAGGCGCCGGCGGAGGTCCGGAAGCCAGGGGAACGGGAGCGCTCGTCGTTCCGACGATCTTCGACGCGGTGACATGGAGCCACGCCACCTCGACGTCACTCTTCTCGCGGCCGGCGCGCACACCGATCATGTAGGTCTCGTCGCGGAGCAAGCGCTGGAGTACGTCGCGGAGAGGCACGCCTTCGTATGCAGCCGCGACAGGACGATCCGGCGCTTCGAATCCTCGCAGCGTGACGCCGGCTCTCGCACAAAGCTCACGGATCACGGACGCGAGCGAAGCAGTCTGTGTGCTCATCGTCACGAGCTGCTGGTCGTCGATCTCGATGGCGAGATCGGCGTCGCCTTCCGCCGCATGCGGCGACGTCGCGATCAGCGACACCCCGACGAGCAACGCGCCGACGCTGAGTCCCACTCGGACGAGCACGGCCCGGCTCCTCAACCTCGGCTGCGTTTGGCCGTTCCGTTGAGCTCGTCGGCAACGAGCGCGAGGTCGGAGTCGACCATCATGTCCACGAGGCCGTGAAACGTGACTCGCGGTTTCCAGCCGAGAACGCGTTCGGCTTTGGCGGGGCTACCGACCAGGAGGTCGACTTCGGCGGGCCGGAAGAGATTCTCGTCGATCGCGACGTGGCATTTCGAGTCGAGCCCGGCTCGCGCGAACGCGCGCTCGACGAACTCACCCACGCTGTGGGTCTCGCCGGTCGAGATCACGTAGTCGTCGGGCTCGTTTTGCTGGAGCATTTGCCACATGGCTTCCACATAGTCGCCGGCAAAGCCCCAGTCTCGCCGCGCTTCCAAGTTGCCGAGCTGGAGCTTGTCTTGCGCTCCGAGCTTGATGCGCGCCACGGCGTACGAAATCTTTCGCGTGACGAATTCGAGCCCGCGGCGCGGCGACTCGTGATTGAAGAGCAGGCCCGAGCACGCATACATTCCGTAGCTCTCGCGGTAGTTCACCGTGAGAAAGTGACCGTAGCACTTGGCGACACCATAGGGGCTTCGCGGATGGAACGGCGTGCTCTCGGTCTGCGGAATCTCGCGGACTTTGCCGAACATCTCGCTGCTCGACGCTTGATAGAAGCGGACTTTCGGATTCACCGCTCGGACGGCCTCGAGGAGGCGCGTGACACCGAGTGCCGTGAACTCGCCGGTCAAAACGGGCTGGCTCCACGAGGTCGGTACGAAGGACTGCGCGGCCAGGTTGTAGACTTCGTCGGGCTGGGACTCTTGGAGGGCGCTTACGAGAGAGCTTTGATCGAGCAGGTCGCCGAAGACCAGCTTGATCTTGTCGTGCAAGTGGTGGACCCGCCAGAGGTTCTCGCTCGAGGTGCGACGGATGAGCCCGTAGACCTTGTAGCCTTTGTCCACCAGTAGATCGGCGAGATAGGAGCCGTCTTGGCCGGTAATTCCCGTGATCAGGGCCGTCTTCAAATAAAATCCTCCAGTCGAGGCTATCCGTATATACGGCGCGCCGCCATCGCGCGCACGTCGAGCACGATGGAATTGATTAACGGCTGATCTCCGCCGTCCAATGTGGTAATTTTCGACCCCCCGAGGAGGACACCCGCGTGCGTCAAGATAAGAGATCTTTCACGGCCGGAGTCGTGGTGGGCTTGGTCGCCGGCCTGACGGTCGGCGTGGTGACCATCGCTCACTCGACGACGGGAAAAAAGGCCTGGGACCGCTTCGGCGACATGTTCCAGGCCGGGTACGTGGGCGGTTTTCAAGACTGCGTGCGCATCGCCAAGGGCATGGATCAAGAAGGCTACGTGGCGCGGACTTTCGTCCTGCCCCCGAATACGCGGCCCACGCACTATCAGGCGTGGATCACTGACGCCTACAAAGACCCGAAGAACGACGAGAAAACCATTCCCCAACTTCTCGTGCTCGCCGGCTACAAGCTCGAAGCGACGTTCGGTCCCGAAGTTCCCTCCAACAACACCGGCCTCGATGGCCTCCGAGGCGCCGTCGACGCCCACCGCGCGGCCATTCGGGAAGCCGAGCAAGCGAAGAAAGATCTCGACGCCGAAAAAGCCGCCGACGCCGCCAAAGCCGCCAAGCCGGCCGAGTGAGTCAGCGCTTCGAGCGCAAGGATTCAGGCGGCGGCCGCGGCGTGCTGCAGGCGATAGAGCTTTGCGTAGAGACCGTTTCGGTCCATGAGCTCGCCGTGGGTGCCTTGTTCGCGGAGCTCGCCGTGGTGGAGCACGAGGATGCGGTCGGCGCGCTCGATCGTCGAGAGGCGGTGCGCGATCACGAGCGAGGTACGCTCGGCTTGCAGCTTCTCGAGGGCGTCTTGGATGAGCGCTTCGGTCTCCGTATCCACGCTCGAGGTCGCTTCGTCGAGCACCAAAATCTCGGGGTCGTGGGCGAGGGCGCGCGCGAAGGCCAAGAGCTGGCGCTCGCCGGTGGAGAAGTTGTTGCCGCGCTCGCGCACATGCTCGGCGTAGCCTTTCTCGAGCCGCGCGATCAGACGGTCGGCGTGAACTTGATGAGCGGCGGTCACAATCCGCTCTTTCGTGATCTTGTCGTTCCAGAGCCTGAGATTGCTCTCGACGGTATCGGTAAAGAGGAACACGTCTTGCTGCACCATCCCGATGCGGGCTCGCAAGCGGTCTAGTTCCCAGTCCCGAACATCCACCCCGTCGACGAGAATGTGGCCCGAGTCCACGTCGTAGAAGCGCGCGAGCAGCTTCGTGATCGTGGTTTTACCCGAACCCGTGGCTCCGACGATCGCAACGTGCTCGCCGGGACGCATGACGAACGAGATCCCGCGCAGCACCGGCTCGCCTTCCACATACGAGAACCCGACGTTTTTGAACTCGATGGTGCCGTCGCCTTCCGGAATGGCTGCGGGCCGAGCGGGCGTGCGGATGGCAGGCTCGATGTCCAAGAGATCGAACACACGCTCGGCGGCGGTGATCGCAGACTGCATCACCGCATACTTGGTCGAGAAGTCGCGCACGGGGATGAAAAACTTGTTCATGTACTCGATGAACGCGACCAAGGTTCCGAACCCGATCGCGGTAGATAGCGTGGAGGCCGTCGTCAGGCGCTCATCTACGATCAAGTGCGCGCCGTACCAGAGAATGAGCGCCACCGTGATGTTGCTGATGGCTTCGACGATCGAGAACAGCGAGGCCTCGTAGTAGTTCGACCAGTGGTATGCGTCACGGTGGAGCCCGTTCAAGCGTTCGAACTCCGCTTCCACCTGTTTCTCTCTCGCGAAGAGCTGAATGACGGCCGCGCCGCTGATGGCTTCTTGCAAGTAGGCGTTCAGCACGGCGATGCGCTCGCGGATGAGCCGGTAGTAGCGCCGGGCTTTTCGCCGAAAGAAATCCACCAAGAGGATCATCACCGGCAGCACCGACAGCGTGACCAGCGCCAGCTTCCAGTTGATGGCGAGCATGATCGCGACGATTCCGCAGAGCGTCATCGCGTCCATGACTACGGTGATGGCGCCGGCGGCGAACATCTCGTTGATCACGTCCACGTCTGTCGTCATGCGTGTGACGAGCCGCCCGACGGGATTGTGGTCGAAGTAGGAGGTCTCCATGCGGAGGACTTTTCGAAAAACGGCCACGCGAAGATCGGCGAGAGATTTCTGCGCGACGAGCATCGTGAACCAGTGCTGCCAGTAGAGGAGAATGAACTCGCCGAACACGGCTACACCGTAGAGGAGAGCCCAGCGCCCGAGCCCGTCGAGGTGACCGGTTGCAATGTGGCCGTCGATCGCGCGCTTCACGATCCAAGGCTGCGCGAGCAGGCAGGCCGAGATGGCGGGCAGCAGCGCCATCGAGACGAGGAAGAGCCCTCGGTACGGGCGGATGAACCGCCAGAGCCCAAGGACCATCTGGAGATCGCGTGTGGCGCCGAGGCTGCGCTCGTCGCGTGTGCCGCGACGCGTGCCGCGGCCCTGCATGGCGGAGGCTCGCTCGCGGGCCTTCGTATGGGTTTGCGTCTTCGTCTGCGCGGCGCTCATGCGGTCACATGGCCTCCAGCTCTTCCGTGAGCTGTTGGCGCCGATAGAGGTCGGCGTAGAGACCGTCGTGCCGGAGCAATTCGTCGTGCGTTCCGCGTTCGACGATGCGGCCTTCGTCCACCACCACGATCTGATCGGCGCGCCGCACGGAGGAGACGCGGTGCGAGATCACGATCGACGTGCGTCCGGCGAGCACGTTTTCGAGCTGGCTCAAGATGCGCCTCTCGGTGGCGGCGTCGACGCTCGATAGCGAGTCATCGAGAATCAGGATCTTCGGATGCTTCGCGATCGCGCGCGCGAGCGTCAAACGTTGCTTCTGGCCGCCCGAGAGCGTGATGCCTCGCTCGCCCACTTGGGTCTCGAGCCCGTGCGGAAACTCGACGAGGTCGGAGTCGAGACCTGCCATCTCGATCACCTGCGTGAGCTCGTCCCGCGAGACGTCGTCGCGCGCGAACTCGATGTTCTCGCCGATGCTCTGCGAGAATAGGAAGGGATCTTGCGGCACGAACCCGACTTGGCTGCGAAGCGTTGCGAGGTCCCATTCGCGGACGTCGATGCCGTCTACCAACACGCGCCCTTCAGTCACGTCGAAGAGTCGCGGTACGAGCCACGCGATCGTCGACTTGCCCGAGCCCGTGCGTCCGATCACGCCGAGGCGCTGGCCGGCGGGGATATCCAGGTCCACGCTCTCGAGGATGGTGCGACCGCCGTTTCCTTCGGCCGGATAGCCGAAGGTCACGTTCTCGAAGCGAATCTCGCCTTTTGGCAGCTCGGGCACGCGCGGCTCCGCCGGGTTCTTGATTTCGGGCTCGATGTCGAAAATGTGGCCGAGGCGCAAGAGCGCGGCTCGACCGCGCTGATAGATCGCGATCATCCAGCCGAGCGCCATGATCGGCCACGCGAGAATGTGGAGGTAGCCGATGAACGCGACGAGGGAGCCGAGCGTCAAGTGGCCCTCCACCACGCGATATCCGCCGAAGTAGATCACCGCGAGCACGCCGAGAGACGAGACCACACGGATGAACGGAAATACGCGGCCTCTCAGCCGCGCCACGTCCATGCTCTGCGCCTTGAAGGTCTCGTTCAGCTCGATGAAGTCTTTCTCTCGCGCTTCCTCGCGCACGTAGGCCTTCACCACGTGGACGCCGCTCAAGGTTTCCTGCACGAAGGCCGAGAGATCGGCGAGTCTCTCTTGCGTCCGCATGGTGGCTTCCATCATCGCGCCGCTGTAGTGCTTGACGATCCAAAGCATGATCGGAAAGGGCAGGAGCGCGGCGAGCGTGAGGCGCCAGTCCATCACCACCATCAGCACGAAGGCGTAGAGGACGTAGAGAGGCGTGTTGATGAAGGTGAGGATGCCGGGTCCGAGCATCAGACGGATGGCGCCGATGTCGTTGATGAGGCGCGACATCAAGTCGCCGGTACGTTGGTTCTGATAAAAGGACTGCGGGAGCGATTCGAGATGGCGGAAGATGTCGTTGCGGAGCTCGTACTCGATGTCGCGGCCGGTGTTGAAAATCAGCGTGCGCGAGGCGGTTCGGACGATCATCTGAACGACCGCGATGAGGGCGATCGTCAGGCCGTACTTCGTGACGGCCGCGATGGTTTCCGCCGGCCGTGCCGTATCGATCGCGTCCACGGCGTCGCGCGTGAGGCCCGGGATCACCATCACGAGCGTGGCGGTGGCGAACAGACAGGCCGAGCCGACCGCGTATCGGAGCTTGTGCTTGCGAATGTAGGGCCAGAGACGGTGCATCGAGAGAGACGGGGACTCTACACGGCGTTCCGACGCGAATCGATAACAGGGACGTGTCGAAGAGGTGCTGCGCGACTCGCAACAGCCTGTCTTTTGACAGTTCTCATGACGGGTACGACAGGGTGCCGCGCCGGCTACGTGGCGCGCGTGAGCGTCGAGCACCTTCGTTTCGTCTACCGAGCGGTGCCGATCGCGGAAGAGATCACTCGCGCTGCCGATCCCGAGCGGCGTGCCAAGCTCGAGCTGGTGCTCGCGGCGCGCGACTTCGCGGCTCGAAGCGGCCTCGATCCGGGCGGGAGCTACCTCCAAGTGTCCGAGACGACGGGTCTTGCTACGGCGCACGTGGTCACGGCGGCACACCAAGACCGCCTCGAGCCCTACGTCTGGACCTACCCGGTAGTCGGCGCCATGCCGTATCGCGGCTACTTCGAGAGGTCGGAGGCGGAAGCGTATGCCGCCGAGCTGGCGGCGGAAGGTTTCGACACCTACGTCGTCGAGGCTTCCGGCTACTCGACGCTCGGCTGGATGGACGACCCGCTGCCCTCGGGCGTCCTCCGGCTCGAGCCCGCCCGCCTCGTGGGCTTTGTGCTGCACGAGCTCACGCACCGCCGCCTGTTCGTGCCCGGCGAGGTGGACTTCAACGAGACGCTGGCTTCCGCGGTGGAGGCGAGGCTGACGGAGCTTTTTTACGCCGAGCGAGAAGATGCGGCGGGTGTCGTGGCGGCGGCGCATCTGCGCGAGAAATGGCGGGCGGAAGCCGCGGACTGTGACGCGTTGGCGGCGCGGTTGGAAGCGTATTTTGCGGCGAGCTCTGCCGCGACGTCGCGCGACGAGCTGCTCGCCGGGCGGCGCGCAATCTACGCAAATGCCGCGCCGAGATTTCGCGCTCTCGGCCTCGTCGCTTCGAGATCACCCCCCGGCGAGGCGACGCCCGAGATCAACAACGCCGTGCTGCTCGCGTGGTATCGATATCGCCGTCGCGTCGGCGATGTCGAAGCTTTCCTCGATCGTTACGCGTCGGTAGCCGACGCGCTCACCGCGCTCGAAGCGTCGCTCGAAGAGACTCGTGATCCTTGGCTTGCAATCCTCCCCTCCGCCGGAAAACATACCGCTGGAGTAAAGAAATGACGGAACGTGTGAAAGAGATCTTGAGCTGGTACGCGGGCGAGAACCCCGGCGTGCTGACGAACATCGCCCGCATGCTGAATCACGGGCGATTGGCGGGTACCGGCCGCCTCGTAATCCTGCCGGTGGACCAGGGGTTCGAGCACGGGCCGGCCAGAAGCTTCGCGCCGAACCCGGATGGCTATGATCCGCGCTACCACTTCCAACTCGCGCTGGACGCCGGGTGCAACGCCTATGCGGCCCCGCTCGGGTTTCTAGAGGCCGGGGCCGCCGAATTCGCCGGCCAGATCCCTCTCATCTTGAAGCTCAACAACCACGATTCGATGGCGCCCGATGGCAAGAATCCGACGCCTTCGCTGACTGCATCGGTGAAAGACGCGCTCCGGCTCGGCTGTGTCGCGGTGGGCTACACCATCTATCCGGGCTCTTCGAAGTTCCGATCGATGTTCGAAGACCTCGCCGAGGTTGCGCGCGAGGCGAAAGCAAACGGTCTCGCAGTCGTCGTCTGGTCGTATCCGCGTGGGGAAGGGCTTTCGAAAGAAGGCGAGACGGGCGTCGACATCTCCGCGTACGCGGCGCAAATCGCTGCTCAGATGGGCACGAACATCATCAAAGTGAAGCCGCCGACGGCGCACGTCGAGCAGCCGGAAGCGAAAAAGGTGTTCGAGTCCGAGAGAATTCCAGTGGCGACGCTGGCGGATCGAATTCGTCACGTGGTGCAGTCGGCTTTCAACGGCCGGCGCATCGTCATCTTCTCGGGCGGCGCCAAAGGTGCGGACGAGAAGATCTTCGAAGAGTGCAAAGGCATTCGCGACGGCGGCGGGTTCGGCTCGATCATCGGCCGTAACTCGTTCCAGCGTAAGAAGCCTGACGCGCTAAAATTCCTCGACCAAGTCATGAAGATCTACGCCGGCTGACAAATAAATACCGCTCACTCTGTGGGCAGCGTCGTCGCAGGTCCGCGAAACTTCAGGGTTTTGCGCGCTGGCAGGCACCTTGCTCTTCCACCCTTGACGCTTCGGCGTCGTTTTCTTGGTGGAGCCAGGACGAACAGCGTGGGTGAGCGCGGCCGCCGTGCTCGCCAGTTTTCTTTCCTTCGCCTCGCAGGCCGCGGCGTATGACGCTTCGGTAGCGTGGCAACCTCTCGCAGGCGCCACCGGCTATCGCATCCACGTTCGCTACGGCGCCACCGGCTCCTGGCAAGAGACAAACGTCGGTACGCCGGCTACGGACGGCGACGGCCTACTCCGTGTGGTCTTGAGCGCGCTTCCTCTAGGCCCGACCACACACTTCGCGGTTTCCGCCCTCGATTCCGCGGGCACGCCCGGCGCTGTCTCTCCGTCGATGTCGATCACGTACGCAGCGGCAGCGGCCGTCAGTGACAGCGACGGTGATGGTCTGACCGACGCCGATGAAGACGTCGATCTCGACGGCGCGCACGATGCCGGCGAGACGAGCGCGCTCGACGCCGATACCGACGACGACGGGCTCTCGGACGGCAGCGAGCGCGGTATTCACGGCTCCGACCCCCTGGACGACGACAGCGACGGTGACGGTTGGAGCGACGCGGAAGAAGTAGGCGGCGGCAGCGACCTGCTCGATTCGGCGTCCACACCTACCGGATGCAGCGGCGATTGCTCGACGCCGGTCGCTTGTAGCGGCGGCTGCGACGATAGCGATCTTTGTACCTTGGATGTCTGCGAGCTCGGCACCTGTCTTCACTTGCCGGCGACTGCGAGCTGCGACGACGGTCTCACCTGTTCGAGGCTCGATCGTTGTGACGACGGTAGCTGCCGCGGCATCGATGCCTGCGGAGACGGATCGAGCTGCAACGGCGCCACGGGATCTTGCGAAGTGGACGGCGACGTCTGGGTAGTAGCCGCCACGGATGCGACGGCCCTTCGGCAAGGCACGATGACGAGCAGCGCCGCCTACACGCGCGGCGACGACCAAGATCCGAACGCCGACAGCCTTGCCGGAGCTCTCGTCTTCTCGTCGAGCGCTGCGAGCACGCTTACGGCCGGGGGCGGGGACAAAGTACAGTACACGATCACCCTCCCGCGCGACGGCGAGTGGTATCTCTGGGCTCGCGTCTACTATCCAGGCACGCCCGGGACCAACGACGCGAACTCTTTCTTCGCTCGCGTCGACGCCGGTGTCGCCAAGACCCTCGGCAACGGCAAGGACCGCTTCCAGCGCTGGCATTTCGCGGGCGACGGGTCCACCGAAACCGGTGCCCCGAGACCGCTCGCGCTCGGAGCGCTCGCGGCAGGAGCTCACACGCTCACGATCGAAAAGCGTGAAGTGGTTCCGGTCGCGCCGCGTCTGGATGTGCTGGTTCTGACCCGCGATGAGTCACGCGTGCCGACCGATGCCGACGCAAGAGCCGCGCTCGGCGATCTCTCAGGCTCGACGCCGACCACGACCACGACGCTGCCTTCGCCGACCACCACGTTGCCTCCTCCTCCTTCACCGACTACCACGCTACCGCCCTTCGAGTGCTCGACGGCTGCCGACTGTGCGCCGGCCGCCCTATGCAACACGGTCGCGTGTGTCGCGGGCAAGTGTGTGCGGAGCGCGGCGACGGGCGGAGGCTGTGAAGACGGGGATCCGTGCACGATCGGCGACGCCTGCGCGGTCGGAGTGTGCAAGGGCTGGAATCTCGACTGCTCGCACTTGAACGGTGCGTGCACCTACGGCGCCTGCGATCCTTCGACGGTCGAGTGCGAAGCCGTTCCCGTCGCCGAGGGAACCTCGTGCAGCGACGGCTCGGCGTGCACGACCGGCGACGCTTGCGACGCGGGCCAATGTGTCGGTGAGGCGGCCTGCGGTGACGACGGGTTCTGCGACGCGCTGACGACGACATGCAAGATCCGCCGAACGCTTTGGATTCAAACGGGGGCAGACGCGACGGCGAGCTACTCGGGCGCGATGCGAGGCGACACGCTCTACGCGGGCGGCGCCGACTCCGATCCGAACGCGGACAGCATCGAGCCCACTCTCTTGTACGCGGCGAGCCAAGTCGCGGCGATGAAAGGTGGCAGCATCGACTTCGTCACGTACGAGGTGAAGGTGCCCGAGACGGGCGTGTGGTACCTCTGGGCTCGCTTCTACTATCCGGGCGCGCCGGGCTCGAATGACGCGAACTCGTTCTTTGCCCGAGTGGACAGCGGAACACGCTTACGCTTCGGCAATAACAAAGACTTCTTCCGTCGCTGGCATTGGGGCGGCGACGGCGCGCGCGAACGCGGCGAGCCCCAGGCGCTTCGCCTCAGTCGCCTCACGGCGGGCACGCATCGGCTGACGATCGAGAAGCGCGAGGTCGTTCCCGCCGCGCCGCGAATCGACGTCCTCGTACTCACGCAGGACCCCTCGTGGACTCCCACGGACGCCGAGGCCCGCGTCTCCCTCCCGTAGAAAGCGAGATTTAGAGCCGGCCGGCGAGCATTTTCTGCTCTAGGGTTTGGGGCTTCGGACGCGTGTCGATCGGCGCGTAGCTGCGCAGCTCCTCGCCTAGGTAGATCTGGCGCGGCCGCGTGATCTTCTGCTCTTCGTCGAGCACGTGCTCGACGTACTGAGCGAGCCAGCCCGACACGCGCGGAATCGCGAAAAGGACCGGGAAAATCGCTTTCGGGAAGCCCATCGCCTGGTAAATGATGCCCGAGTAGAAATCCACGTTCGGGTAGAGCTTTCGAGAGACGAAGTAGTCGTCTTCGAGCGCGATCCGCTCGAGCTCGAGCGCGATGTCGATCAGCGGATTGCGACCGGTGACCTCGAATACTTCGTACGCCGTGTTCTTGATGATGCGCGCACGCGGGTCGTAGTTTTTGTAGATGCGGTGGCCGAAGCCCATGAGGCGTCGCTCGCCGGTTTTCACCGTCTTGATGAAGGCCGGGATCTTGTCGACCGAGCCGATCGCCTCGAGCATGTTTACGACTTCCTCGTTCGCGCCGCCGTGGAGCGGCCCGTAGAGAGCGGCGCAAGCCGCCGCTACCGCCGAGTACGGGTCCGCGTGCGAGCTACCGACCAAACGCGCTGCCGTCGTCGAGCAGTTCTGTTCGTGATCGGCGTGAAGAATGAAGAGCACGTCGAGCGCGCGCTCGAGCACTGGGTTCACGCGGTAGTGCATCTCCCCCATCTTGAAAAGCATCGACAAAAAATTGCCGGTGTACGTGAGCTCGTTCTCGGGCGGCACGTAAGGCAGTCCGAGGCTGTGGCGGAATGCGTATGCGGCCAGCGTCGGCATCTTGCCGATCAAGCGTCGCACCTGAAGTCGGCGAGAGTCGATCTTGTCGATCTCTTTCGCGTCCGGGTAAAAAGTCGAGAGCGCGCCGATCGTGCCGACCATGATACCCATCGGGTGCGCGTCGTACCGGAAACCTTCGATGAACCGGTTGACGTTCTTGTGGAGCATCGTGTGCATCGTGATGTTGTGATGCCAGGTATCGAGGTGCTCCTGGTTCGGGAGCTCGCCTTTGATGATGAGGTAAGCGGTCTCGAGGTAGGTGCTCTTTTCCGCGAGCTCCTCGATCGGATAGCCCCGATATCGAAGAATTCCCCGGTCGCCGTCGATGAAGCTCACCGTGCTCTTGCAGGCTGCCGTGTTCTGGAGCCCGGGGTCGTAGGACATGATTCCGAAGTCTTCGCCCGACGTCTTGATTTTCCGGAGATCCATCGCGCGGATGGTCCCCATCTCGATCGGAACCTCGTAGTTCTTGCCGGTACGATTGTCGGTGATTGTGAGAGTGTCCTTCGCCATGGCCGTTCTCCCGTGGGTACCTTACCCCCTCGAGCAACGAGCGCAAAAGCTCTTCAGTCGCCGACGTTCTCGGGGTCGGCCATGTCGAAATCTTCATCGATGCGAACGGACGCGCCTTCGAGGAACATCTCGACGACGGCGTTCGAGTAGGCGCGCACGTTTTCCTGCGTCGTCGGCTCGATCGCCCAAACCGCACGCAAAAGCGGCGCGAGATCGAAAAACTGAGCCAGCGCTCCGAGCAGCGCGGTCACCACGAACGCCGCCGGCAGATCCTTGATGATGCCGGCCTCCTTCGCGCTCTCGATGTAGGCTCCCCAGCGCTTGTAGAGAGGACGAAGGTGGTTCTCCACGATCCACTCGAGGCGCTCTGTGTGCACCACGCCTTCGTTGTGCGTGATGCGCGCGAGCTCGGGGTTGCTGACGGAGAAGTCGATGAAGCTGTAGGTGAGCGTGACGAATTTCGCCGCCGGCCCCATGCCCTCGACCTTCCGCTCGGCGTCTTCCACCTCTGCGCTGAGGCGCGCGAAGATCGAGTCCACGGTGGCGCGCCAGAGGGCTTGCTTGGAGCCGAAGTGATAGTGGATGAGGGGCTGCGTCACCCGCACGCGCCGCGCGATCGACGCGGTGGTGGCGCCTTCGTAGCCGCACTCCGCAAACTCGCGGAGCGCAGCGGCGATGATGATCTCGCGGGTTACGCCGCGTGCTTTGCCACGCGCCTTTTTTTGCGGCCTACCGCGGGGGCGGCCGGTGCTGCTCGCCCCGCGTCCGCCCGAAGATCGTGAGTCTTCCACGACGCCGGCGTTATCGCGCAACGCTGGCTGCTTCGCAAGCCGATCAGTCGCCGTCTTCGATCGTAGCTGCGCGTGCTGTCGTGGACGCGACGACGCCGATGCGGTCATCGTACACGCTGCCCAAGTAGAGGACGCCGTCGACTTCGAGCGCCGTTGCGACCGCACCGACTTGGCTGCCGTCGTGCTCGATCACTTTGTGTGTCGCAAGCGTCTCGGGATCGATCTCGTAGACGGCCCAGCTCGTCTTGCACGGTAGACGACCAAACTGACACAGCATGAACGCGGCTCCCCCTGTGTGTGTGGCGAGCAGCAGTGTCCCTCGTGGTGTTTCCGTAAAGTTGTCAGGGTTTCCCCCAACGCTGATTTGGATCGCGCCTCCGCCGTCGCCAAGAGGGAGCCGGTGCACGTTGCCGCTCATCGATTCTGCATAGAGCACGGTCTCGCCCCGTCGCGCGAGGGCGACGCCGTTCGCCATCCTCGCGTCGCTACCTTCGACCGGCTTCCACCCGTCGGTGCGTGTCCAGCTGATCACGTTGCCGGTTACCGACCCGAGCAATGCCGCCGAGAAGGTGTGACGTATGGAATGATCCGGCCGGAAGTTCGAAGCGACAATGCGCGCGCCGTCAGCGGTCGTGACGACATCGTTGGCCGCGATGTCGCCCGGCGTCGGGACGCAAGCCTTCCAGATGAGCCGCGCGTCGGGACCGCGCCCGGTCATCTCGAAGATCTCGATGGCCTCGCGCGAGCCGGCGCTGCCGGCGTGGCCGACGATGTAGAGATAGACGTGATCGAGCTCGGAGCGGGACGTGAGCCCGTGGGGGTAGAAAGCGTCGGCCTCAGGCGGCATGCTGCAGCTCGGATCCCCGAGGCTCGGGTCCGGGGCGGCCGGCGGATCGCCGTCCCGGGGCCA
>Ga0247727_10003756_pt1 | contig 33152 bp, 30 predicted proteins | sample WisWelCaveWW1625_FD_202498 | JGI IMG/M metagenome (GOLD analysis project Ga0247727, IMG submission 202498) | Biofilm microbial communities from Wishing Well Cave, Virginia, United States - WW16-25 | ecosystem: Environmental > Aquatic > Deep subsurface > Groundwater > Cave microbial mat | place...
TTTGCATCAACAACTCAACTTGGCGATTCTTCGTTTACGACGCAAGCCGAATTTGATCCAGTCGTTCTTTGCGCAAGCAGGATTGCCCATCTGAAAATCTTTACTTATTTATGAGAAGCATTGTAGTTGGGTTTCAAGCGTGTGTTGCATGGATTCCAGCTTTTCGAGCGTTGCAGTGTGCGCTTCAATGGACGCGTTCATCTCGTCCACGCGCTGGTTAATTTCGCTCAATTGAATTTTCAAATCTGCCACTTCGTTTTCAAGTTCGGTGACGCGGGCGGTGTTTTGCTCCACAGGGGCGATGAATCTTTCTCGTAGAAGAGGGTACCCAAAATAAATCGCCGCTCCCACTCCGCCGATCAGGAGAATCACAAGGATTAATCTAAGCAAGGCGCGTAGGAAAGTGAGGAGAGCATTTCCCAAACGCGATCCGAAGGATGGTTTGTCATCGCTTTCTGTTTCCTTGGCAGGTTGGCTCGCCTCAATCAGGATTGGTTCTTCTTCAGCAGGGATCAAAGCGATTTCTTCCGGCTTGGGTTCGTTTGCATCCACTACGGTTTGAATGCGGGCAAGTATGTTTTTCCCCATGCCTTTCACTTGTAAACACTCATCAACGGAATTGAATGGACGCCCTGCAATGAGACCTTCTGCGAGGGGAGTGGTAACGCCGGGTATTCTTGTCAACGAGTTGACGTCTGCCGTGTTTAGGAAGTGGAGAAGTTTATCCAAGTGTCTGCCCTTAATGGAGATTGATCGATCATTTAGAATTGTTTTGGGATTATATCATTCGTAAACAAAAACTCCGAGAAGGACGTCCTCGCGAAGTTCTGGCTTTGTTTTTCAACTCGTAATTTATCGCGACCTGGTCGGACCGGTCTGGCACGGTGAAGCCAGGCATGGGTAAATGTAATTCGGGGCGGATCAAGCCTAAAGTCCGGGAAGAGGCGCAGGTGGTCCGTTCTGTTATGACGTTATCACGGTCTCGACAAAATTCTTTGGCTCGCCTATACTCATGTCAACTCTCTGCGGAGGAAGCGATGACGAAATATCTGGTGGTGGTGGCTGGGAATATCGGTGTGGGGAAGACTTCGCTGACGGAACGAATCGGCGCGCGGCTCGGCTGGCGGACCGGGTACGAGTCGGTGGCGGATAACCCGTACCTCGCAGATTTTTATGGCGACATGCGCTCGTGGTCTTTTCAGTTACAGATATTTTTTCTCGGTCATCGCGCCGAACAGTACCTTGAAGCCGTGCATGACCCGCGCTCGGCAATCCTGGACCGAAGCATCTATGAAGATTTTCATATCTTTGCGCGGGCGCTGCATCATATGGGCGACTTTGCCGAGCGCGATTATATCGGATATCGCAGGCTGTTTGATCTGGTCGTGAACAGCATGCCGCGCCCCAATTTATTGATTTACTTAAAGGCTCCAGTGAATGTGCTGATGGATCGGATTCGTCGGCGTGCCCGAAACATGGAAACGGGAATCACGCCTGAATATCTGTCCCTGCTCGATTCTTTCTACGACGAGTGGCTGGGCGCGTTCGACATGTGCCCTGTCCTCACCGTTCGGACCGATGATCTTGATTACGTGCACCAGCCCAAACACCTGGACACAGTGGTCGAACGAATTCAAAATAAACTGGCTGGGAAGGAAGTTGTGGAGTTCTAAACGTTGTGGCCGATGGGAACACCTAAATCTCGGTATTGGTGTTTTACCATGGTAGTGCGAAATTTGTTAAACGATGAGATAAGGTAACTAACTTCTGATTATGACCCCGAACCCGCTCGCCCGAATCCCTTTATTTGCCGATCTTCCGCCTGAGGAATTGGACCGCTTAATGTCTGCATTGGATATCGTATTTTTGAAATCGGGAGACATCCTGTTTCGTGAAGGCGATCTTGCTGAGCATTTATACATGCTCGTCATGGGCGAACTCGAAATCAATATGGCTTCGGATACCGAGGATGAACTGATCCTCAATTATTTGCAAGAGGGTCAATACTTTGGCGAGATGGGACTCATTATGCCGGGTGGGCGCCGGACAGCGGGCGCACGCGCGAAAGGCGATGTTGAGTTACTCAGTATGAGTCGCAATCAATTTCAAGACATACTCCAACGCCACCCTGAATTGGCGAATTCAATGGTGAAGGTGCTGAGTGAACGGTTGGATAATACAAATGTGGCCACCTTCCGTGACCTTACAGAAAAGAACCGTCAATTGCAGGAAGCCTTCGACGAACTCAAAGCCGCGCAGGAACAGTTGATAGAAAAAGAACGCCTCGAACGGGAACTCCAGGTTGCCGCTGAAATCCAAATGTCAATTCTCCCCGATGTGATGCCCGCACCCGGAGGCTTCGATTTTGGCGGGCGCATTTTGCCGGCGCGCCAGGTGGGCGGCGATTTTTATGATGTCTTCGAACTCGGTGACGATAAAATCGGAGTCCTGATCGGCGATGTGGCGGATAAAGGCGTCCCGTCGGCGATTTTCATGGCAAGGGCACATGCGTTAATCATCGCAGAGGCGGATCGGTCTACCTCTCCGGGTGAGGTACTGCGCATGGTTAACAAGCATATCACCCGCCTTGAAAAATCCACGCAATTTGTGACAGCGCTGTACGGAGTTTTAAATACGAAGACGGGTGAATTCTCATATGCCCGCGCGGGGCATGAACCACCATTGTTGATCCATGAACATGGCGATGTCCATCGCCTGCCTCACCAACCGGGGATGGCTCTCGGTCTATGGGAAGATATCGCACTGGACGAATACAGTTTGGTTCTGCCAAAGGGATCACTTCTGGTCATGTTCACAGACGGGATGACAGATTGCCGCAACCCAAGCGGTGAACCCTTCGGGCTTGAGCGGATTAAGCAGACCATGGCTGACCTGAAAACATTATCCGCGCAATCCGCGTGTGATCGGCTGTTCAATACATTGATGGATTACCAAAGCGGCTCGAAGCAAGATGATGATGTGACGCTGGTTGCCGTTCATGTGAAGTAAGTGAAAACCCTGCAAGAACACGAATAAAACGGCGGTCTCGCATCGTACCCTTCAGGGTAGACCGCCGTTGAGCTTTAGGTTTTATGCTTTATCCAGAGCCTGCTTAATATCCTCGATCAAATCACCCTTATTTTCAATCCCAACCGACAGCCTCACTAACGCGGGGTCAACGTCCAGTTGCGAGCCAGCCACCGAGAGGTGTGTCATCGCGGCGGGGACTTCGATCAGCGATTCGACGCCGCCAAGCGATTCAGCGAGGATAAAAATCCTTGTCGCCTCCACCATTTTGATCGCCGCGTCGCGCCCGCCCTTCATGATGAAGGAGATCATCCCGCCGCCGTTCTTCATTTGTTGTTTTGCGATTTTATGTCCCGGGTGTGACGGATGAAAAGGATAAATGATTTTTTCGACCTTCGGATGTTTCTCGAGAAACTCAACAATGGCAATCGCGTTCTCGAAATGCCGATCCATGCGGAGATGGAGAGTCTTAATGCCGCGTAAGACGAGAAAAGCGTCCATGGGTCCAAGCACTGCGCCGACTGCGTTTTGCAGAAAGTAAAGTTTTTCGGCGAGTTCCTTGTCTTTTACAATGACTGCGCCGGCGACAACATCCGAATGCCCACCGAGGTATTTTGTCATCGAATGGACAACGATATCCGCCCCGAGTTCGAGCGGGCGTTGCAGATAAGGAGTTGCAAATGTGTTGTCAACGACAAGCAAAGGTTTATTTTCGTGAGCATGGACGATTTCTGCCACCGCGCGAATGTCTGTGATGCGGAGATATGGATTGGTTGGAGTCTCAAGCCAGACAAGGCGCGTGGAGGGAGTCAAAGCCTCAGCCACCGATTCAGGATCGGTGGTGTCGGCAAATGTAAAGTCCAGGTTGAAGCGGCGAAGCACTTTGTCGAATAAGCGGAACGTGCCGCCGTACACGTCGCTGCCTGCCAGCACGTGCGCATTTGCGCTTAACAAACGAAGGATGGTGTCCGTCGCGGCGAGTCCCGAGGCGAACGCCAATCCGAAGTGTCCGCCTTCGAGCGCGGCGAGACAATCCTGCAATGCCTTGCGAGTGGGGTTCATCGTGCGCGAATATTCATAGCCCTGGCGCGGTTTGCCCACGCCGTCCTGCATGTACGTGGATGTAAAATACACGGGCGTCATCACGGCGCCGTTATTCGGGTCGGGTTCCTGCCCTGCGTGGATGGCAAGCGTTTCAAAGTTCATTTGTGCTCCTTGTAAATTTCGAGGATACTGTGTCGTCTGTAAGCCGAATACATTTTCGATTATACGAGGAAACATGACAAAAACGATTCTGGCAGTGCTGGCTCACCCCGACGATGAAACATTTGGTTTGGGCGGCACGCTCGCGTTGTATGCGCAGCGCGGGTATGACACATATTATGTTTGCGCCACGCGCGGCGAAGCGGGCACGGTGGACGAGGAACACCTGCGCGGCTTCAAGGACACGGCTGAAATGCGCACCGACGAACTCATGCGCGCCGCGAAATACCTGGGCTTGAAGGAAGTATTCTTTTTGGGCTATCGGGATTCGGGCATGCCCAGCATGGACGCCAACCACCATCCCGACGCGCAAATCAATCATTCAATTGACGAAGTGGCGGGGCGCGTTGTCAAATTCATCCGTGAACTCAAACCCGATGTTGTGCTGACGTTCGACCCGATTGGCGGGTATAAACATCCCGATCACATCCACATTCAACGCGCGACGACCCTCGCCTTCGAAAATGCGTACGACGCCTCTTTCCACCCCGAGGCTGGATCACCTTTCAAGCCGCGCGCGCTCTACTATCAGGTTTTTCCGCGCTGGTTCCTCAAATGGGCAACGCGACTCATGCCTCTGTGGGGCAAGGACCCGCGCAAGTGGGGGCGCAACAAGGATATTGACCTGACCAATCTCATCGCGGATTTTCCGATTCATGTGCGGATTAATATCCGCCCAGTTGCCGAGATCAAGCGACTTGCCAGCGCGCAACATGCCTCACAGGGCGGTGGCTTGAGTGCCTCGCGCTTTAGTCTGTTTGGGTTTATGAACTGGCTTTTGGGCCGTGAGGAGGCGTATATGCAGGCGCATCCGCCAGTGAATGAAAGTTTCCGTACGAAGCGCGACCTGTTCGACGGGATATAAAACAGTCCTCCGGTAGGGATTGCTAAGTTAGAAACTTTGTTCTATAATGCGCTAATATTATTCGTTATAGCAGAAAAGGAGAATCCCCATGTCCAAACGAAATGTTGTCCACGTTGAAATCCCTGCCACAAACGTCGAAGCCGCAGGGAAGTTTTATCAAGAGTTGTTCGGCTGGAAGATGCAACACGTCCCCGAATTTAATTACACCATGTGGGAGGATGGAAGCGGTTCAGGTGGAGGCTTCAATGAAGTTTCTGATGAGAACCCTGTTGGTCAGGTGTTGGTCTACATTGCCAGCGACGACATCGAAGCCGACTTGAAGAAGGTCGAAAAACTCGGCGGCATGGTCGTCCGCGAAAAAACGGATATCCCCGGCAAGGGCTGGTATGGCATCTTCAAGGACCCAACCGGTAACACGCTTGCTCTTTACACGAGCATGAATCCGAAATCATGAACAAAACAGCGGCTGAATTTTCAGCCGCTGTTTTGTTTCACTCTGTGTATTGAGATAAATTTGGAAGCGATTGCAGATATAACCAGATCGCCTTGAGTTCCTCCTCATAGAAGTTTCTATAATCCTTCCACGGCATCAGATCGGGATTTAACTCATACCCGCTGGGTGTTTTCCCGGTGCGGATCGCGTTGATGAATTGCTCTTCCGTCCAGAAAGCAAGTTCTCCGCCGGGTGTTAGATTGGGGGATATCTTGACGATTGTCGGGTCGGGGAAGGGACCGCCGTTCATGCCCGGACCGTGGCAAACGCGACAATCGTTCGTATTCACAAGATATTCCCCGTATTCCGAACTCACATCCGCTTCGATTGGGGGAATATTGTCTTGATGGCTGACCGATTCTACTGGCAGGTCTCCCAGGATTCCAACGGCAAGAAGGATTTTCGAGAGCGGAGTGAACCGGGCTGCGTTGGTCTCGCGGTCTATTGGCGGCACGGATTTTACGTACGCGATGATCGCCCCCAACTCTTCATCGCTGAGATAGGCGGTGGATACCACCGCTACCATGAAAATAGGCTTACCTTCCCTGTTTATGCCGTGGCGGATGGCGCGGACGAAGTCCTCTGTCGTGTACTCGCCTCCTACACCTCCTTCTCCCGATGTCAGGTTGGCTGAATCGATCATACCCAGGGATGGATCATTGAACCAACCCACCACACCGCCGAGATCTTCTCCATGACATCCCTGGCAAAGGACCTCTGCACGATGTCTACCGAGTTCGATGCTTGCAGTGTCCGTTGGAACCTCGATGTTGGAAGGTGGAAAATCGTACGATTTGTTGAGGCGTGCGTTCCCGATAAGGAACAGGACGGCGCCCGTTATCAGCAGCAAGCCGATCAACGAAGCCAGCACGATGCCGATCCATTTGAAAGCCTTCTTCATTTCTCTTTCTCCTTCTGAATGAAATAGATGAGTGTGGGGAAATTATCTCCGTCGATCCCATCCGCTTTTCTTTCAAGGGTCATACTGATCTTTTCAGCGACTCGTCGGGAGGCGATATTTTCGGGATCGATCAAACAGATCAATCTCGATAAGTTCAACTTCTCAAACGCATAATCAAGGATTCCGGCTGCCGCTTCGGTTGCCAGGCCCTGTCCCCAGAACGCCTTATCGATCAAATACGCAATTTCCACTTCATCTTGCCCTTCGATTGACCATGGAAGTAAACCACATCGCCCGTAACCAGTTATATGACAAAACTGCCGTATGAGAGACCGCAGTTTTGACTCAAAATGTAAACGGTGGATTGATTGGCGAAGAATCAGTATCTAAATCGGCAGCCAGGAGTTTTCCTCAGTATCAAGGCCGGGCCAAGAGCGATCCCGCTCCAAGATCGTTTCCTGCGATGGTGAGGTGTATGATCCAGGTATAGCTGTCGGTTCCCATGTGTGCGGAACCCTGAAGGGTGTGTTCTCCCGGAGTCAAGTTGGTCAGCACCACATCCCAGGCAGTAAACTTCACGAAGACCTCGCGGATGGGGGAAGGATCGTGCGACATGGCCGGCAGGACGAAATCATAGGTGCCAAAACTCTGCAAGTCGATAGGCTGATCATCGATACTGAGCTCCCATCGGATCACAGACCAATCCAGCCTCGTCAGCGGTTCATCGCCTGGCATTAAGAATTGACCGATCGCCAATTTGGAGAGCAAGGGCGCCTCGCAATCAGTGGCTGTAGAATTGCTGCTATATTGAGCAGGGGAGCAGAATGCCCAAAGCGGAGCCGCATCCTTCGCGCCAGTGGTCAGGCTCATACCATCGATAATACTTCCCGGCTGGAACATCTGGGCGCTGATGGGCTGTCCTGCTGCCTGACAGGCCGTCAACATCAGCAGCAATCCAACATACAATAGTTTGGGTAAGCGAACTTTGTTCATGGGGACCTCCTGCTAATCTTGAAATAAACTTTTGGACAGTGTTAGTCTTATTGTAGGATTTTAGAAAACGATTGTCTGTCGCCGAAGCGACACAGGCGCGCCAACTGCCGCGCGAACGTACATGAAATAGTGAACGCCGAAGGGCGATCCCTGTCAGAATCGCCCTTCGGCGTTATTGAGTTATCCGGATGTTTGGAAATGCGTCCGTTTCTGATTAGCTAAAGCCAAGACTCCATCACGAGCAGCAAACCGACCGACGATCCCACCCCGATCCGCTCCATAAGCTTCTGTGTCACCTATTCTCCTTCAGAATGGAATAGATCAGTGTGGGGAAATTATCTCCGTCGATCCCATCCACTTTTCTTTCAAGGGTCATACCGATCTTTTCAGCGACTCGTCGCGAGGCGATGTTTTCAGGGTCAATCAAGCAGATTAATCTCGATAAGTTCAACTTCTCAAACGCATAATCAAGGATTCCGGCTGCCGCTTCGGTTGCCAGGCCCTGTCCCCAAAACGCCTTATCGATCAAATACGCAATTTCCACTTCATCTTGCCCTTCGATTGTCCATGGAAGTAAACCACATCGCCCGATGAATTTCCCTGTTTCTTTGTGAACGGTTGCCCAGAGTCCCAGTTCAGGGTGTTTGGGGTGTCCATTTAAAAACCATTCCAATTCTTCTTTTGTTTGTTCAAAATTTAAAACACCTTCAGGAAAATATTTGCGAATTTCAGGGTCGCGGTATAGCGCAAAAAGTTCATCTAGGTCATCCATGACAAGACGCCTGAGAAAAAGTCTCTTTGTTTCGAGAATGATCGTAGATTGACTCATATACTTGATGCTAACTCAATTGCCTCGTCCATTGTCAATGTCCTTCCCTTATTCCAATTCCGGTCGAATTCAACAGGCTCCATTCCACTGCGCAGGGATGAAATTTCCTTTTCATATTCCACCTGTTCCCGCTGTGTCATGACAGAATCGATTGCTTCACGCAGTGCCTGCGCCGCTCCCAACAACGTGGCGGCGCGTTCTGGTTCCTCTTTACGGATAAGGATATAAGCAATACATTCCAACTCGTGTGCCACAGCTGAGCGATGGCCCAGGTCTCTCCACTTCGGCAATAGATCCCTGTAGGTTGCCAGTGGCTCATCAAGATCGCCATGTGCGCGCAGAACGTGTGCCAGTTCGCTTTGGCTCGAATACACGATGCGCTTATTTCCCATCATCTGCGCGATTTCTGCGCTCTCCCTAAATCCCGCTCGCGCCGCTTCGATATCCCCCAGCGCTGCAGCGGTATGTGCCAGCCCAATTGAGAGGAAGGAGGATGCCCAGCGAAATCCTTCCTGTCTTGCAAGTTCAGTGGCTTCGTATAAAAATACTTTTGCCTGATCGAGATCCATTCTGGCGATATACGTCATCTGAGCGCGCGTAGAAAGAATCAGCGCGAGTTCACTTTTAAGCCCCTGCTGGCGTGCAATTTGTTCACCCTCCATTGCCGCATCCTGGGCGGCGGGGTAATTTCCAAGAAAGATGGAAGTCATCGCCAGAATGCCGTAGGAACGCGCGACGGTTGTTGCGTCATTGGTTTTCCTTGCCAACGATATTGCCTGCTCTGCGGCAGCGCGCCCTGCTTTATGCTCCCCGGTTGTCACAGACATCCACGCAAGAACCCCATATACCCGAGCCCGATCTTTATCAATATCGGGCATGGACTTTGTCTTTTCCAGAATTATCTGGCACCAGGCACGCGCTTCGCTGATATGGTCGCGTACGGTCCAAAATCCTCCAACCTGATATGCCAGTTTCAAGGCCGTATCAGGATGATTTGAAACTGCCCACTCGAACGCGGCGCGCAGGTTATCGTGTTCCACTTCGATTCGGTCGAGCTGGACTGTGTTGTCAGTTCCATACATGCCTTGAGGTGAGTTCTCAGCCAAAGCAAATACATAATCGAGGTGGCGGTCTCGCACCTCAACAGCCTCCCCCGCTTCAACCAGTTTTTCCATCGCATACTGGCGGATGGTTTCCAGGAAGCGGTAGCGCGATTCGCCATCCTGCACCTCGACGTTGACCAACGATTTGTTGACCAGTCCCGCCAAGCCATCCATCGCTTCCTGCTCACCGACGACTGACTCAGCCGCTTCAAACGTCCACCCGCCTGAGAAGACGGCAAGCCTGCGCAAGGCGCGCTGTTCCGTCTCATTCAGGGACTGGAAGCTCCAGTCGATCAATGCGCGCAAGGTCTGTTGGCGAGGCAGGGCAGTGCGCGAACCTCCCGTGAGCAGTTTAAACCGATCGTCGAGCCTCGCCGCGATCTGATCCGGGGTAAACAGCTTCACCCGCGCGGCTGCAAGCTCGATCGCCAGGGGGATTCCGTCGAGGCGGGAACAGATTTGGGCGATGGCAGAGACGTTGCCCTCGGTCATCTTGAAGCGCGGCTCGGCTTTCATTGCCCGTTCGACGAAAAGTCTGGTTGCGTCATTGTCAACGAGAGATGGGACGCGGAAGATGGTCTCGCCTTCGATGCCCAATGCCTCGCGGCTCGAAGCGATGATCTGAAGGTCCGGGCAGGCATGCAGGATCTGCCCTGCAATCTGCGCACTGGCTTCGACAAGGTGCTCGCAATTATCAAGGATCAAGAGCAGATGTTTGGCTCGCAAATAATCGAGCAGGATGGCAAGCAGGGGGATGGTTTGTACTTCGCGCAGTTCGAACACTGAGGCAATCGTAGAAACGATGTTTGCCGCGTTGGCGATCGGCGCGAGCTCCACGATCCATACGCCGTCCTTGAAATTGACCAGTTGATGGTCTGCAAGTTGAAGCGACAGCCTCGTTTTGCCGGTTCCGCCGGGACCAATAAGTGTAAGCAGGCGCGCGGTTGAAATCAGTTTTGTCGCTTCGTGCAGTTCGTGTTCACGCCCGATGAACGATGTGAGCTGAGGAGGAATATTATGCTTTGCCGTTTCCACCGTTTTGAGCGGCGCGAACTCAGAAGGTAAATCGGGAACAACCATCTGATACAGCCGTTCGAGGTGAAGGATATCTTTGAGTTTGTGCTCACCCATATCTCGCAATTCCATTCCAACATGAAGGACATCCTTTACGAGATCGTGTGTGGTTTGTGAGAGTAACACCTGCCCGCCATGCCCTGCGGACATGACACGCTGGGTCAAAGCCAGAGTGGCATAGCCTTCATAGGTCGTGCCATTTGAATCCTGCTTTAATTGAGCTGAGCCCGTGTTGATTCCCATGCGCACTTTGACCGGCGCAGAGGGCCAGGCTTCGTTGTGCAGTTCCCGTTGTGCTTGCAGCGCGGCGTTCAGGGCTTCATCGGCTGTGTGAAACGCGGCAGAAAAGGAATCGCCGACGATGCGGAAGACGAAGCCATTGTGGCTTTCAACAGCGGAATGCAGAACAGCATTGTGACGTTCGTAGAGAGGTTCCCATTGTTCGGCGTATTCACGCGCGAGTTTGGTCGAGCCTTCGATGTCGGTAAAGAGGAATGTGACCGTACCGCTTGGTAGACTCATTTTGAACTCTCCTCCAGCGCGTACTTGACCGCCACTTCCGTGGACATGGCGGCTCCCTCCGCCCAGGCTTTTTCGAAGGCTTCATCGCCCAATTTGGCGCGGGCTGTAGCGATGAAAACATCGAGTTCGCGGATTTCAAACGGGTAGAAATACATGAATGTGGATCGTTTTATTGTTTCCGAGGCGCCAAGCAATCGCACACCTTGCTCTGCACGCTCCTCCTGAATCAATACACCGCCCATCCGAATAAATATCCCGAAATATAAATCTCTATAAGAACCACTAAATTGATCCTGCAACGAGAGATTGAGCGCTTCCTTGAATTTTTGCCTGGCCTGTGAAAGTTCTCCTCCCAGATGCAAGGCTGTGCCCAGGAGAAAAAAGGCGTCGGCTCGATAAAAACTGTCGTCCAATTTTTCAACCCAGGTCAGAGCCTCCTCTGCATATTTTTGGAGAGCAGATCTGTTTCCACGCGCCCACTGCACCCTTGTTAAGATTTCAAGTGAGAAGAAGACGCCCCTTTTGTCATTCGAATCGAAAGCATACTTGTAAGACTCTCGCGCAAACTCCTCCGCGTCATCATACTTATCCTGGAATAGAGCAATGGAGGCGATGCTCAGCTTCCCAGATGCCATGTTGTTTACATCGCCTATTTCCCGAGCGTACTCGATAGCTTTCTCTCCAAACCTCTGTGCCTCGTTTGTGTTCCCATCCCTGAGTGCAACATCTTTAAGATAGAAATATGCCCATGAAAGCAGCCGCCTATCCCCTGCGATCTCGAGATGTTTCAACCCATCCTCCAAATAATGCCGCGCTTCCGGAGGATCATGCACTATCAGGTCGGTCGCAACCTCAATGTAGATAAAACCCAATACCCAATGATCGTTATTATCCCTGCAAACTTCAATAACAGGCTGGGCAATCGCCAGATACGATCTGTTGTCGCTGGTATCTCGCCAGAAGTCAAGCACTGCTTGCCTGCACAGCATCATCGCCAATTCAGTCTTGCAATTCAATGCCCTGCTTAACTCAATACCTTCAGATACCCAGGCTGGGAATGGATCAATAAGCCCCTTGTTGTTATTAAAGACCCACGCTGCCCGCGCAAGCCCATACGCCCGTGCAGGCGTTTTCATGCCTTCTGTCAATCGAATGGCAGCATACAACCATTCGGCATCCTCCTGATAACCGCGCAGATCAAGGAAACGCCAAAGCGAAGTGGAAAGCCTGAGCAGGGATTCATTGTCCCGCCCATGCGCCCACTCCATCGCGAGGCGGAAGTTATCCATTTCTTCCTCGAAGCGATTGAAGCAATGCGGCTGGTTCTGCCCACGAGAATCAGGCTCCATTTGCTCGGCAAGCTCTACAAATGCCTTCAAATGCCTGTCACGCAATTTCTCACCTTCCCCCAACTCGAACAGCTTCTCACGCGCGTACTGGCGGATAGTTTCCAGAATACGATAACGCGTTCCGGTGATGCTCTCGTACACAGTAACTAAAGATTTATCCACCAGCCTGCCGAGCATGTCGAGGATTTCATATTGATCTATTGTTTCATCGGAGCAAACTTGTTCGGCAAGTTCCAATGTCCAGCCGCCTGCGAAAACAGCCAAACGTCGAAGAAGGAGGCGTTCATTCTCGGAAAGTAAATCGTAAGACCAGTCAATCATGGCGCGCAAGGTTTGTTGGCGGGGCAAGGCTGTGCGCGCGCCGCCCGTGAGCAGGCGGAAGCGGTCATCGAGGCGCGCAGAGATTTGATCCACCGAGAGCATGCGGACGCGCGCTGCGGCGAGTTCGAGGGCAAGAGGAATGCCATCGAGACGGAAGCAGATTTGGGCGATGGCGGGCGCGTTGTCCTTCGTCACAGTGAAATGCGGGTTGACGAGGATCGCGCGGTCAATGAATAGGCGCACGGCTTCGTATTGTGTCAGCGCTTCGAGTTCGGGCAGTTTCTTCGGGTCGGGCAGGGAGAGGGAAGGGACATGCCAGGACAGTTCGCCTTGCACTCCCAGCGCTTCGCGACTGCTGGCAAGAATCTTCACGTCAGGCGCGGCAGAAAGGATCGCATTTGCTACCGCCGCCGCGTTTGCGATGAGATGCTCGCAGTTATCGAGCACGAGGAGCAGTTTCCTCGGCTGAAGGTATTCCTGCAACACGTCCAGCGCGGGCTTGTCGCTTTGCTCACTGATGCCAAGCACGGACAACACGGTGTTGGGAATCAAATTGGGGTCCGAAAGTGGTGCGAGTTCCACGAACCAAACACCGTTCGGGAAAGAATCGAGCAGATCTGCCCCCACTTGAAGTGAAAGGCGCGTCTTGCCTGTGCCGCCCGAACCTGTCAATGTGACGAGGCGGTGCCTGCCAAGTTCATCCTTGACTTCCTGAATTTCTTTTTCGCGCCCGACAAAATTTGTTAATTGGACGGGCAGGTTGGTTGGAATTACATTCAACGAGTGAAGCGGTGGAAATTCCTGCGGCAAGCCAGGCGCGTTGATCTGCCAGAGATGTTCGGGGTTGAGCAAACCTTTCAAACGATGTTCACCCATATCGCGCAAGCTCACGTGCTCGGGGAGTTCACCGCGCACCAATTCCGCGCTGGTATTGGAGAGCAATATCTGATCGCCATGCCCGATGGACATCACGCGCTGGACGCGCGCCAACGCCGCGTAGCCCTTGTATCCGCCAGAATGATCGTTCATATTTCCCGCTTGCGCGACACCTGTGTTGATCCCCATGCGGACTTTGATCGGCGTATCACCCCAATCTTCGTTGTGTAAATCTGTTTGTGATTTGATGGCGGCTCGTAACGCATCCCCCGCAGTGTGGAATGCAGCACAAAAGGAGTCGCCGATGATTTGAAAAACATAACCGTTATGGGATTCGATTGCCGAATTCAATATGGCGTGATGGCGTTCGCGCAACGACTCCCATTTTTCGGGATGCTCTTGCGCGAGTTTGGTGCTGCCTTCGACGTCGGTGAAGAGGAAGGTGAGCGTGCCAGAGGGGAGGTTTAAGGTCATTTTGGCTTTGCTGAACAGGCTAACGGCCTGCATCAGTACGCGTAGCGCAGCCCATCGTTAATCAGGTTTTCGGCGCGGTCAATTCGACTTGAATATTATCAGGATCTCGGAATGCCAGCACGTAGATTCCGAAGTCGGCGACGTCAACAATCTCGCCATGCGTAATGCCGCGTTCCTCAAACAGTTTTAACGCCTTTTCAAGTTCATCGCGGTTGGCCACATGTAGACTTACATGATCCAATCCGACACGGTTCTCATCAAACCGGTCGCCTTGGATCGCGCGGCTTGCATCAGGCGCCAGCCCCACTGCCAATATCATAGTGCCGTTGCTGAGAAAATACCTCGAACCTGATTCGGGCGAAAATTGATAATCGGTCAAAAATTGAAAACCAAGAACGCTTGTGTAAAAGTCGCGCGAGCGTTCTCGATCTGCGACGGTCAGCACGATATGATGCACCGCTCCGCTTGATATGTTTGGCATGGCGATATTTCTCCTGTGATAAGTATGAATAGATTAAATTTTGAAGTCTTGTTTCTTATCCTTAACCAGTATATCTCACCTGTTCCATCATCTGCACCCCTCCGCTCAGACAGCAGATGCCTCCTGAGGACTATGAGCGCGCATTACGTGCCCTCAAAGATGAGGCTGCCTTCCACATCGGTGAAGTGGAAGGTGAATGTGCCGGTGGGCATATTATTCAGGGGTTGGCGCCAGGACATACGCCGCCGCCTGTTCCATCGTCATTTTACTTCCCGCTTCCCAGACTGCATTGAATGTCACTTCATCCAGTTGGGTGCGCGCCGCCGTCACACTGCTCTCATAGTGGGTGCGGTCAAAGAATACCAATTGGAGCTGGTTGGATATGAGCCAGGGTTCGATAAAACCTAACACATGCGCCGCTTGCTCGATCTGATCCTGTGCCTGCCGCAGGTCTGCGAACGCCATCAGGCAACGCGCAATTCCAAGTGCATCCGCCCATTTGCGAAATGAGGAGAGACTCGCAGTCAGCAAGGTCCCTGCCCGCGCCACGTCACCCAGATGAATCGCCACCTCACCGAGCGCTTGCGCAATACTGGCTTCAGTGCGTTGGTCGCCGAAGGCGCGCGCCATAGCCAATGCCTCAGTATATAAAGGTTCCGCTTGCTGGTAATCGCCCTGTAAGCACATCACGTTCGCGACCTGCTGCAATCCGACGGCGATTATCCAACGTGTGCCCAATTGACGCCGCCACACCAGCGCTTCCAGAAAATAGTGGCGGGCAGTCGCGTAATCACCCTGCATTACTGCCCAATCGCCGAGACCTGAATACGCAAGAAGGATATTATGTGGATCTTGCATGATATGCGCAATCGACAGGGCTTCGTCGAGTAACGCTTTGGCGACAGGATCGTCGAAGCGCACAGACGCAGTCGCCGTTCCCCAGGAACTCAATGCCCATGCCAATACATTGCCACTTGACGCGCGAAATAGCGACTCGTGTTCGGCAAAAATGGCGCATGCACGCGCACCCTGTCCGCGTTGCAACAGCAAATAAGCCAAATATACGAGAGACCATGCTAACCATCGTTGATCGCCGAGTTGCCGCCACAAAACGATACTTGATTCGAGCGAGACTTGTGCTTCATCCAGGTGATCGAGATTTAACATGACGGATCCTGAACCAAGCAGAGCCAAAGCAAGGCCTTTGGTGACGGTTACCCGTTCGCCTGCACCCAAGACGCGCGCAGACCACATGCGCGCGTCGCTTAAGTGGTCGCCAAATAACCAGTACCTCTCGAGTAAGCCTGCCAACCAGCGCGCGGTTTCAAGGTCGCGCTCGCATGCCCATTCCAGAGCGGCGCGCAGATTGTCATGTTCGCTTTCCATGCGGGGGAGCCATGCGCTGCGCTGTGCGCTGGCCAAGATAGGTTGGGTGTGCTCAGCCAGCTGCACAAAGAAGTGCAGATGCTGGTCGCGCAATTGTTCGCGCTCGTTCGCGTCCAACAATTTTTCGCGAGCGTACTGGCGAATCGTCTCCAACATGCGATAGCGCGGCTCAACGGCAAGCTCATCCATTCCGATGAGTGACTTGTCCATCAGATGGGTCAGCAAATCCAACACCTCCAACGACTCGATGGTCTCGTCGGCGCATACCGTTTCCGCCGCTTCCAGTGTCCAGCCACCCACGAAAACTGACAGCCGCCGCAACAACACCTGTTCGGTTCCGGTGAGCAAGTTGTAGCTCCAGTCAATCGTTCCGCGCAATGTCTGGTGGCGCGGCAGGGCAGTGCGGCTGCCGCCCGTCAGCAAGTGGAAACGATTATCCAGGCGCTCGGCAATCTGCTCGACGCGCAATACCTTCACGCGGGCTGCGGCAAGTTCAATCGCCAGTGGGATTCCATCCAGCCGATAACAGATTTGCGCCACCACTGACGCATTGGCATTCGTCACACTAAACGTCCCCAGGGCCTGTGCAGCGCGCTCGATGAATAAACGTACTGCCGTGTATTGGAGTACTGTATCCATTGAGATCGGGTCTTTGGGATTTGGAATTTCGAGTGATGGTACGCGATAAGCTGTTTCGCCGGCGATGCCCAACGCTTCGCGGCTGGTGGCAAGAATGCGCGTTCCGCGGCTGGATCGCAATCCCGCGGTTGCAAATTTGGCGCAGGCTTCGACGAGATGTTCGCAATTATCGATAACGAATAATAATTCTTTGTTGTTCAACCAATCCAGCAACGTCGCCATCAGCGGACGATCTTGCTCCTCGCGTACACCCAATACGGAGGCAATCGTATTCAGCAGCAGCGCGGGGTCGGAGAGCGGCGCGAGTTCGATTAACCATACGCCATCTTTAAATTTATGCAATAATTCCACCGCGACGTGCAGGGCGAGGCGCGTCTTGCCGATGCCGCCAGAGCCAGTCAGTGTGACGAGGCGATGGGTCTCGAGAAGTCTTTGTACCTCCGCCATTTCGTGTTCCCGACCCACAAAGCTCGTAGGCTGTGCAGGAAGGTTGTGTCTCGGCGTACCGGTCTGGAGAAATACGACGGAGGTTCCTGTTCGCGCAAAACGCAGGAAACCCTCCCGCTCCCCGCTCGGAACCCCCAATTGCTCCCGTAGCAGCTCCGCCATCTGTTGTGACGGACGCAATTGCTCGGCTTCAATCTTGCGGATGGTGATACGGGCACACCCGACCCGACGCGCCAATTCCTCCTGCGTCAGATCGAGTTCCCGGCGTCGCCGCCGCATCCACGCACCAAAGGCATTCGTCTCAGGCATCTCACGAACTTTCGGTGAAGGCAGGGCTCAACTGCCCAAAATTGTCTTCTATATCTCTTATTATATCCATAATGGCCTTATGGAAGCGTCCACCATCGGGTCTAATGCCTACAGGCTCCGGATCGATCCCAGAGCGTTTGAATATTTCAAAAAGGAGAATGAAATGTCCACGATTTCGCAAGCCCCCAAAGTCAATCCTGCCCGCACGTTGCACATCCGGCCTGTCAACCTGCTCATCATAGCCGCTCTCGTTCTTGGCGTTGCCGTGATCCTTGTCAACGCCTCCGCTCCTGTCGCCAGCCCGATCGATAACAGCGCCTACATGCTGTATCGCCAGGGCGAGTGGCTGTCGGTGCCGATCCGCTTGAGCAACGCGGAAGCCTATCAAATCTTCCGACTCGGTGAAGTAGTATCACCCTTGACCAATGCCGAAGCCTACCATCTCTTCCGCCTCGGCGAATGGGCCTCGGTCAATATCCCAAATATTGCCGTGGATATGACAGCCTATTACCTCAGCGAGCGGACCTTGGTGGATACCGCGGCAGGTCCCGCCCTCTACCTGCTCAGCGAACGCACCTTCGTTGACCCGCAAGCCGCTATGGCAGCCTATCTCGCGAGCGAGCGGACCAGCCTCCCAGTGCGCTTCACCCCTTACCAGCGGAGTGAGTGGTTCGGCGAGTAGCAGATGCACGGAGATACTCCTCCGAAAAGTACGTCCGAGCATCCCGATGGGATTGGCGGCAGAGTTGCCTCTGCCGCCAATCTGTTTATTCGACTCGGGCAAAATTGACATCCTTGCGCCTCTCATGTAAACTCCCTTCATGGACATTGACCTCGATCTCTACCGTCACGAAGTTCGCGTTTCGACAAATCCGCTTGCGAGGCTTTCGGCGATTGATATTTCGCCGGATCATCCCCAGCGGACGTTTGTTTTCATTCACGGGTTTGGGGGTCAAGCCGCGCAATGGCATTACCAGATGCAAAAGTTCGCGGTGGAGAACCGCGTCGTTGCGTTGGATTTGCGCGGGCATGGACTCTCCGACAAACCGAGCAAAGGCTGTGATATGCAACAGGTCATCGCTGATTTGGAAACCGCGCTCACGTTATTAAAAGTCAAAGGGAAAATTGTGCTGGTGGGTAGCGCGTCCATTCGTTGATTTTACCTCCCCCAAGGCGGAATGAAGTCCTCTGGTTCGACGCCGAGCGCATCGGCGATGCGGTTGATGTAATTGAAATAACCGATGACTTGCGTCGCATCGTGGATGGCGCGGTCGTCCAACTCGTGCGAGCGAAGAATTTCCAAATCTTCGGTACACATTTGGGAGGGCGTCAACGTCAATTTCGAGGCGAATTCGCACAAGGCTTTGTCCTGTTTCGAAAGCGGGGCAGTGCGCCAATCCCGCGCCATCGCGTGCACGTACACATCCGCTTCGTCGGCGTTCATGGTTTTCCCGACCTCAGCACGGAGGTCATGCGCATGTGATTGCGTTCAGTAATAGCAGTGATTTTCAAAAGACACGACCACCGCCAGCATTTCGCGTTGCGCACGGGTGAGCGGGGAATCGCCCATCATGGCGGTGATGTAAAACGCGATACTGTCGCGCATCATGCGCGGGTTCAACGACATAATTTGAACGATGTGCCATACCCGCCCGGCGCGCTTCAGCGCCGCATCGAATTGGGTTTTCAACAACCCGGTCGCTTCTTCCACGGAAATTTGCTTGATCCAGGGCATGTTATTTTTTCTTCGGGAGAAAGTCAAACGGCGGGCGTTGGTTTAACTTGATCAGGTTTGCCCGCGATTCGCTGACGCCCAATACGGTCATTGAACCTGTGTCGCAACTCAAACGCTGAAAATGATCGAGCGGCATCCCAAGAAAATGCGCCACCGCCATTCGTATCGGGTCGGCGTGAAAGACAATCGCGATAATATCTTTTGGCTTGCCATATTTTTTGATAATTTTTTCGAGTGCAATCGCGCAACGCGTCTGCGCCTCGACGAACGATTCTCCGTCAGGGAATCGAAACCGCGACGGCGCGTTCTGCACAATTCTCCAGGCATTCGTCAAGCCGAGCACGCGCCACGACCTTCCCTGCCATTTGCCAATGTCCGTGTCCATCAAGCCCGGCTCCTCGACGATTTTCAACTTGTGCGACTCGGCAATCGGGCTTGCCGTCTCCATCGCCCGCTCCAGTGGACTCGAATACACGGCTTTCAATGGGACGTCCTTCAACGCCTCTGTCAACGCCTGAGCCTGTTTCTGCCCCTTCTCGTTTAATCGCACCCCAGGCAGGCGCCCCGCCATTTTGCTCGACTTAACGTAATCATTTTCACCGTGCCGGATGAGTAACAAGGTTGGCATGTTTGAATGTTGAATGTTGAAGGTTTAATTTTGAAAGTTGGGGAAACTTGCAACCTTCAACATGTGACTGTTTACCGAATCTTCCTCTTCATCTCGACGATTTGTTCTTCGCTCATGGCGGGGATGTTCTCTACTTTCGTGATCCCCAAAGCCTTGCGTTGCGCGTCGCGCCACATTTCGAGTCTTGCTGTCACCTGCGCTTCGTATCCCTCTTGTGAAGGGGCGTAGAAATATGTGCCGAGCAATCGTTTCGGCAAATATTGTTGCGGCGTGAAATGACCCTCGTGGTCGTGCGGGTAGACGTAATCCTTTCCATGCCCCATTGCTTCCGCGTCGCGGTTGCCATCCATGAGGTGACGCGGCACAGAGACTTGTCCCTCGTCCTCGATTTTTTTCATCGCCTTGAAATACGCGCCCGCGCTGTTGGATTTGGGCGCGGTGGCGAGGTATAGTGTTGCCTCAACGATGGGGTAGATGCCTTCGGGCAAGCCGATGAAGTCAAACGCCTGCGCGGCGGAGGATGCTATGACCAGTCCCATCGGGTCCGCGAGACCGATGTCTTCGCCTGCAAGAATAATCAAGCGGCGAATGATAAAGCGTGGGTCTTCGCCTGCATAAATCATCTTTGCGAGCCAGTACAACGCGGCATCGGGGTCGCTTCCGCGCACCGATTTGATGAATGCGGAGATTGTGTCATAGTGCGCGTCGCCGTCTTTGTCGTAGAGCACCGCCCGCCGTTGGATGGATTCTTGCGCGACGTCAAGCGTAATATGAATTACCCCATCTTTATCAGGCGAGGTAGATTCAACCGCAAGTTCAATCGCGTTGAGTGCGTTGCGCGCATCGCCGCTGGCGATTTCAATCAGGTGATTTCGGGCGTCCGCATCGAGGTTGATGTTCCTGTTTCCGTAGCCGCGCACATTGTCCGAGAGGGCGCGGTCAATCAGGATGCCGGTCTCTTCCTGATTCAGGTTCCGAAGTTGGAAAACGCGCGAGCGCGAGATCAAAGCTTTGATAACTTCGAAATACGGATTCTCGGTCGTTGCGCCGATGAGGGTGACGACTCCCGCCTCCACGTGGGGGAGGAGCGCGTCCTGCTGTGCCTTGTTCCAACGGTGGACTTCGTCCACGAAAAGGATCGTGCGTTCATTATGAAGTCTGCGGCGTTCGAGCGCTTCGTCAATGATAACGCGCAAATCCGCTTTGCCTGCGAGAATGGCAGAGATGGTAACAAAATGACTCTTGGTTGTATTCGCAATGACTTGAGCCAGGGTTGTTTTGCCCGTGCCGGGAGGTCCCCATAAAATGATTGAGGAAAATAACCGATCCGATTCGATGGCGCGGCGCAGCAGTTTTCCATCGCCGACGATGTGTTCCTGACCGATATATTCATCCAGTGTGCGCGGGCGCATGCGCGCGGCGAGAGGCGCTTCGATTTTCATTCTCTCTTGCATGGCGTGGTCGAAGAGGTCTGGCATAAAGGGATTATAGCATTTTGTCTGCTGACGTTCTCAGACCGTCAGCAAGCGGAGGGAATCAAAAAGGGCGTCGTGAAACGCCCATTAATTGTGATCAATTGTGGGCTTAGAAAGACGCGACAGCGGTTTTCATGTCCGTGAAAGTTTCGATGAACATGTCGAACCCAGCCATTTCAAAGGCAGTCCGCGCTTCGGGAGATAAATTGAGGATTTTCAGCTGCGGAGATTTATACGTCCCCGCGCTGATTCCTTTTTGGATTTCCGCTTCGCTCAGAGTGGAGTCGGGGTCAATGGAGCGGAGTCGGTTGAAGAGGTTGTTCAAGGCGCGCAAGCCGGCACTACTGACAAATTTTGTGTGGGCGAGATCAACAAGGATATGGCGTGCGCCGCCTTTGATTGCCTCCTCTGCTCGTGCCTGAAACGCATCATGGGTGGAGGAGTCGATATTTCCGTCCACGTGCATAACAGTGACCGGGACACGTCCGTTTTCGGTAAAGACTTTGATTTCCATGCAATACTCCTCACTGCGTGATGGCTGGCAATTTCACCGATAAGGATAGTATATAGAAAAATGGGATAATTTACAAGCCCTATCCGTTGGGAGTTTCTATTGAAATGCGTTGATGCGAAAGATTGACAATATAGATACCGACGAGCGCCATGGCTCCACCCACTCCCTGCCAGATCGTCGGAATTTCCTGAAGGAGAGGAATCGCGAGGAGCGCGGTTACAACAGGCTGTAAGACCATCGTCGGCGCGACAATCGGAGCGGGGAGATGACCGAGCGCGTAGGCAAGCGCCATGTAGCCAATCAGTTGTGATACGACAGCCGATGCAAGAAAGACCAGCCAGGTTTGAGTATCGTAGCCGGTCAGCGAATAGCCAAGTGTAAGATTAATAACGGACATGCTCAGGCTGGCTCCAACCCCAACAAACCAAACGTGAGTCACTGAATCAAAATGGACGCGGCTTTTTTCGGTAATAAGATAATATCCGCCATAAAAGAATCCGGTGAATGTTGCCATTAAATCGCCGATGCCGAATCGTGGTTGAAGGATGAAGTCAGTCCCCATGATAAGCGCCGCGCCGACCAATGTGATCGCAAGCCCGCGCCAGAAAGCCTTGCTAAGTTGTTGTTTCAATATCAACCACGTTCCCAGCGCAACCCATAGCGGGGCAGTGTTGCCGAGCAAGGTCGCATTTGCGGCTGTTGTATACGAAAGCGAAGATGTCCACAATGCGAGGTCGCAGGCAGTGAATACGCCTGCAAGAAGTGGAAACCAAACCGAATTTGTTTTTACCGCACTGTTTTTTCTTGCGCGCGGCAGAAAAAATGGAAGCAACAAAAAAATGGAAAAGAATAGGCGATAGAACGCGGTCACAGGTCCGGGCGCGTCAGCCCAGCGAACGAACATCGCAGAAAAACTTAATGCGAGAACGCCAACGCCTAGCGCCAAATATGCCAGAGCAGATTTATTTTGAGTCATGTTTTATCGGACTTGAAGACGGTCAAGGATAGATGGAAGCTCAGATAGCGTGGATAAACTCGCGTCTGGCTGGACCTGAAGCTGGCCCTCCGTTCTCGAGCCGGCGCGGCGGCTGATCCAGATTCCGTATAACCCTGCGCTTTGCGCGCCTCGTACGTCGGCATCCAAATTGTCACCGACCATCACCGCCTCGGAGGAAAGAAAGTACCATTTCGAAAGCGCCATCTCGAAGATTCGCGGATGCGGCTTTCGATAACTGCACGCGGCGGATGTTAGAACGAAATCGAAGTGAGATGCTATTCCGAATCTCTGGACAAGTTGATGCACATCTTTGTCGTCACCTGCATTCGAGATCAACCCCATTCTGTAACCGTCTGCCTCCAGTTTTTTCAAGGTCGGCCGGGCATCGTCTTCGAGAATCCAGTTTGTTTGTGTAATTGCAAAGAGACGGTCCAGCGCGCTGCGAATAATATCGTCGGACGCATCCTTATAACCTTTATCAGCCAGAATTTCACGCAAGACGAAAGTGTACGATGTTTCGAACAGGTCTTTTTCGCGTTGTTTAAAATACTCGTCAAGCCTGCGGCGGAATTCAACGGGAAAGGTTGACAAGTTGAGTTCCATACCCTGTTCACGGAGGTAGAGAGTCAGGGCTTCATCCGCGTGTGGGTTGATGGAATGCCAGGAATCGCGCTCGTACATGAGCGTTCCACCAAGGTCAAAAATGACTGCGCGAAGAATGTTGCGGGGCATGTGGTCGTGTTGCCTATTCGATTGGGGTGTGAAAGTAGTAATATTCGAGCCAGGGATTCAAATCTGTGAGGACAGGGGTGTCGGCTTCGTTCACGAGAGTATCGGTCTGGTCAGCTCTAAAGTCATTGAGAATGTCAACAGGGTCCAGTGCATTAACGAAACCATCAAGATATAACCCTGTGCTGTTCGACAAATAGGTGGCTGTTGCACGATGGATGTATTCGATGTCCCAGTGATGAGGGCTGTTGCTGGCGACAACCCAATCGCGGAAATGCGAAACAAATGGAAAAACAGTTGCGGCTGTTTTTGGGATAACGTGATTTTCGTTGAACCATCCGCAAAATACACCCGTATCCGATAAGTGTGCTTGATACAGTTTCATCGCTTCCTGGGAGTATAAATTATTGTGCCCGGAGGTAAAACTATACAATGGATCAATAAAGATTAAATCATATTTTTCATTGGGATGCGCATACAGATACCGACGACCATCATCGGCAATATATTGAGTACGGGCGTCTCCAAATGTCTTTTGCGCCACAGGAGCGTATTGATTCAAGAAGATGCCAAGGTCGTCCATCAACTCAACGATAACAATTTCTTCCACATTGGGTAGCTGGGTTGTGAAATAGGCGGTGTTCGCGCCTCCTAACCCAATAATTAGAATCCGCCGGGGGTGACCTGCGCTGGCGCAGGTCAATGCGGTGCGTTCGTAATATCCATAGGTGGGAAAGTAGCTGTTCTGTATGCCGCCAATCCACAATGTAGATGGCGACGCAGGATTGTTTGTGTACCCCAATACAAGAACACTTTCACCAGATTCATGCACAAGGGCATTGATCCCGGTTGCTGTTTCATAAAGCTTGTTGTAGAACCCGCCGCGCCCTGGCAGGATGAAAAGAAGTAACACAACTGTCGCGGGAAGATAAACTGAACTTCTGTGCAAAGAGAGGCTCATTCCTCTGCGCAAGCCAATGAATAACAGGCAGCACAAGATAAGGAATTTCAACGTTAATTCTGTGCCGAGGAAGGGGAGAAAAAGGAAACTGATTGCAAGCGATCCCGCCACAGAACCAAGGATATTTGCAAGGTGTATATCCCCTACGCGTCTGCCTGAGATATTCGTACTTATAATTGCGATTCGATCAAGAATGGGGAGTCCCCCGCCCATGATCAAGCTGGCAGGCAGGACAAGTATCATGATGGGAAGAAAGTATTCAAACGAACTTGAGAGCATTAATCGGCGAGAAAACACGACCCCAGCCTCCGTCGCTACAAAGACGGGTATGGGTTGTTGGGGATTTGTGAAAGATTCGCTGATCCATGGTTGGAGCGCAGGCAAATGTAACGCCCCCCAAATCACTAAGAATGAAAGCGCGGTGGTAATTCCGGTTCCCAATTGTAGATTCACGTATAAGTTAATTCGGTCAGCGCTCTTATCTGCCTTGCGCCCCCAGATGAATCCTCCAATTGCCAGCCCTATAAGAAACACGAATAGAACGCTTGGAAACCCATATACACTGGCTTTGTTGACGATGTTCAGCACGCGAAACCAAAGCATTTCAAACCCAAGATTGATAAAGCCAACAAGGAATGCTGCCATCAGAATGGTGAGGTAGGACAATAACGGCGCCACCTGCGGATCGGTCGCCTCATCTTCTCTTTGTTTGATCCGTTCTTTATCGTTGATCAGGACGATTGCCCCGATCGCAACAATCAGGTTAAGCATAACGGCAACTTGAGTCGTGCCGTCGAAGCCCAGCCAGCCAATGAGGACATATCCACCAATAAGTGCACCCAGCCCGGCGCCGAGTGTGTTGATTCCGTACAATAAACCGATGACACCACCCGATGTATCAATCCGATTGACAAAGGATTGGGTGAGCAGGGGTAACGTCATGCCCATCAACAGAGTTGGGATAAGCAGAAGTGCGAAGCTGAGAAGGAGTACAACCGGATACGGACTTCCCGCTGTGCGTTGACCGATCCATTGAATGAGGCTGAGGCTGAAGAAACCGAAGATGGCGATAGCCGCCTCCACCAAGCCGTAGGTCAGAACGACGCGTTTGATCCGGTGAGCAATCCGTCCTCCAAGCAGTGATCCGAGTCCAAGTCCGCCCATATATGCCGCAACGATTAATGTAATTGCGGTCATGGTCACGCCAAAATAAATTTCCAACAGGCGTTCCCAAACGATTTCGTAGATTAATCCTGCCGCGCCAGAAAGCAGAAACAGCAGTGCAATCAAGTAGAGTTGCGAAGTGCTGCTATGTCTTATGGAAGGCGCCATGATAAATATCGAGATTGATTAATTCGTACGCGTCTCTTGTGCCGGGGGGCGTTGTGGCAACGTAGTGACGAGTACTTTGTCCACACGGCGGCCGTCCATGTCAATGATTTCAAAACGATAACCATGCCATTCGAAGTGATCTGTAGTTTGCGGCACACGCCCCAGCGACATCATCACAAACCCGCTCAATGTTTCATACTCGTCTTCATGTGGCAAACCAGGCAGGCTGAATATCTCTTTGAACTCATCCACTTCCAACATTCCATCCAACAACCAGGAGCCGTCCGGCCGTTGGGTGGCTTGCGGCTCATCAATTTCCACTTGTCCAACGATCTCTTCGAGGATGTCATTGATTGTCAGCAATCCTTGCAAGCCCCCGAATTCATCAATGACCAGAAGTATCTCAGTACCTTTTTCCTTGAAAATCTCAAGCGCGCGCGAGGCGAACATTGTTTCAGGGATGAAGAAGGCTGGCTTGAGCAAATCCTTTAATTTAATTTTCTCGCCGCTCAGGCTTCGCACAAGCAGGTCCCTCGCTTTGACAATTCCCAGGATTACATCCAGTGTGCCCTGGCGCACCGGGAAGCGTGAAAACTCGCACCCCGCGATCTTCTCTCGAATCTCTTCGATCGTATCATTGATATCCAACCAGACGACATCCGTGCGCGGGGTCATCAGCGAGTATACGCGCTGGTCGCCGAGGCTGAATACGCCTTCCACCATATCGTGTTCGGCTTCTTCAAAGACGCCTGCCTGCGTACCCTGGTCAATTAACAATTGGATCTCTTCCTCCGTCACCGGAGGTTCATTCCCCGGCTTGATGCCCAAAACGCGTAGAACAAAATCTGTTATTCGCCCAAGAAGCCAGACGAATGGCGCAAATAGTTTGGAAACCAAAATCATGGGGCCCGCGAGGGTCGAAGCAATCCGTTCGGGGTTATGAAGAGCAATACGCTTCGGAACCAGTTCGCCCAAAATAATGGATACAAATGTAATTGCAACTACCACGATTCCCAATGCAAGCGAATCGGCGAAGAGCGCGATTGCAGGGATTTGACGAAATAATGAGCTCAATGGCTCAGATAAAGTTGCACCACCGACCGCGCCAACCAGCACGCTCACGAGTGTGATGCCAATCTGGACGGTTGCGAGAAACAGATTTGGATTCTGCAGCAATTTGAGAGCGGTGTCTGAGCGTTTGTCCCCTTCATTGACACGTTGTTGAAGGCGAGCCTTCCGCGAGGAAGCGACAGACATTTCGGACAAAACGAAAACGGCATTAATCAGGATAAACAACAGGACGACTAATATTTCGGAGACTATATTCATTGAAAATATTCTAAACCGACTGGAGAGTTAAACACGTTGACACCCGCTCAGGCTTAACCCTGCCTGGCAGAACCGCCAGCCAACGCTGGCGTTGAGACAACTTGTATGCTGACAAATTACTTTCTATGGGAACTTCGGACATGATCCAGAGAGTTTTCCTGCTCTCCCTATATTGTACTATGGATACCCCGCTTCACGCTGCGCGCACGCGAATGCCTGCTCCTGTTTCGACACGCCCAACCACCCAAACGGCTTGACTCAATTCCCGCGAGCGGGCTATGAACGAATCGAGTTTCTCTTGCGGCACTCCCAGCAACAAGCCTCCGCTCGTTTGTGGATCGAACAACAGCATTTGGTTTTCTTCATCAATTGATTCAACGAAATTCACCCTTGACTCAAAATGTGCTTTATTGTCAAACGCGCCGCCTGCGAAACACCCTTTTTCCGCATATTTACGTGCGCAGGAAATGAAAGGAATCTTCGCAAACTCCAACTTCAATGAAACACCGGATGCATCAGCCATTTCCAAACCATGGCCGAGGAGACTGTAGCCAGTAACATCTGTCCCGCCGCGCAGACCGAAGTCATTCGCGAGTTGACTGGCGGTTTTGTTCAATCGTTTCATCCAGTCCGCCGCTTCTTTCACGTCTTTTTCGTCCGCCTGCTCGCGTTTCAATGCCGTGGTCGTGACACCGAAGCCAAGCGGCTTGGTCACCACGAGCGCGTCGCCCGCTTTGAGTCCGCCTTTGCTCAACATCTTGTTCGGATCAACGAAGCCGATGACCACGAGCCCGTATTTCGGTTCTTTGTCTTTTACGGTGTGCCCGCCCGCAATGACCACTCCGGCTTCGCGCGCTTTTTCCGCGCCGCCGCGAATGATCTCGCTTGAAATCTCACCGGGCAGATCATCTGGCAACGCGGCGATGTTCAACGCAAGGAAAGGTTGCCCGCCCATGGCATATACATCCGACATGCTGTTTGCCGCGGCAATCGCACCATAATCATACGCGTCATCCACAACTGGAGTGAAAAAGTCTGTGGTGACGACGAGCGCGCGGTCTTCGTCCAAACGCCAAACAGCCGCGTCGTCCGGTTCGCGCAGACCAACCAATAGGTCCGGGAAGGAAGCGGCATCGAAGATGTCTTTGACAGGACGCAGGACCTGCGTCAGCGCATCGGCGCTTAATTTAGACGCTCAACCCGCGCACGTCGAAAGAGTCGTGAGGCGGATTTCGCGTCCGGTTTTTGGAATGGGCATTTGTTTCAATCGCGGTGGCGACAACAGTTGGTCGCCACCGCATAAGCTTATTGTGGCGGGACAGGTGATTGTGTTGTTTCGGGTAATGGCAAAATGAATTGGTTGCCGCTCGGCACAAAGATCGTTTGCACACCCGGTGCCAGTTTCAAAACGTATTGGTATTGCACCAACGCGGGCGTTAGTGACTGCGCGATCAACTCGTTGGCTTTGGCTTCTGCTTCGGCTTGAATGAGTCGCGCTTCTGCCGCGCCTTTTGCCGCGATCACTGCCGCATCTGCCTGACCCTGCGCCACCTGCCTGGCTTGTTCGGCTTCCTGTTTCTTTTGCTCAACAGTCAACTCGGCTTGCTGCGCCTGTTGCTCGGCGATCTGCTTTTGTTCCACTGCCACCGCATACGCTTCGCTGAAATGTATGTCGCGCAGGATGAAATCCAGCAGGATCAAATTATTATCAGAGAGGCGCTCACCCAGTTCTTTCGTAATGATGCTGACCATTTCAATGCGTTTGGTCGAGACGACTTCCTCCACGCCATATTGCGAAACCGCATCACGGATAATGCCGCGCGCTTCAGGCCGTACGATTCCATCCTGATATCGGTTTTGCCAGATGATGTGAAGTTGGACAACTTTGGCGGGATCAATCTGGTAAATTACCGAAGCGTCAATGATCACTTCCTGTCCGTCTTTGGTGCGGGCGCGGATCGAGTCATCGCCCTGTATCTGTCCCTCCAACGCCACCGCAGACATGGTGTAAGACTGATTCGAAATGGAATAAATCACCACTTGTTCAACCACTGGTACGATCCAATGTAAACCCGGTCCCAGCGGTTCTTGACGAACACCTCCCGCTCGAATCGTTCTGACCACGCCGCGTTCGCTGGCTTCCACAAAAACCAGCCCGGAGCCCAGCACCGTGAGAACAATTGCGATAACTACTACGATCAAGGCAGAAGAACTTGATCCTTTCGCGGTTTGGTTGCGGCTGGCGCGGAGCGCGGCCAAGACCCCCAAGCCAACTGCGGCAAGCCACGCAAAGCCGGCTAACGAACGAATGACATCAACGATATTCATGGTTCCTCCAGTTTTAAGTTGAATTTATTATACCGCCATGATAGCATAGTGATATGCACACAGGCAATCCCGCACGTTTCAATTCCCCCTTTCAAGGAGACGTGCGGGACAAAGGACAGGTTGTTGAATTGCTTCTTCAGGATGGACAACGCACCGCACGCGTATCTTGCCCTTCAAATTTGATTCCAGCCATTGGGCAATACCTGCTCGCAAGCGACGCCTCTGATTCATCTCTGCCTGTTCCTGTTTATTATACGGATTCTGCGCCTCAGGGTTTTATCGCCGCGCCCGTGCCTGACTCGTGGAATCCGGGACATGAAATCTATTTGCGCGGTCCACTGGGGCGCGGGTTTACTTTGCCTGCCTCAGCCAGAAAAATAGCGCTTGTCGCCTTCGACGAATCACCACCGCGCTTGCGCGGACTGATTCAACCCGCATTGAATCAAAGCGCGGCTGTTGTGTTGGTCACTAACTCGATTGCAGAAAATTTACCTGATGAAGTGGAAGTGCAACAGTTATCCGCTTTGAGCGAGATCTTCACGTGGGCTGATTACATCGCGTTCGATGTGGCGCGTGATAATCTGCCTGGGTTGATGGAACGGCTTGGGAAACAGAATCAGTCGTCGGTTATGAACGCGGCGGAAATATTAATTCGCACACCTGTCCCGTGTGGGGGAGTCGCCGAATGCGGAGTTTGCGGGGTGACCACGAAATCCGGTTGGAAGATGGCTTGCAAAGAAGGTCCGGTTTTTGATATGAAAGATTTTTAACGCCTCGGGGTCTGAGCCCCCGATAGAGCATCATCACTAAAACCAGATTCTGAAAGATGTTTTAGTTGTACCTGTCAGACCCTGGTAATTTACCGCGATCTCAATTGGCACAAGCTCCCCCGCTTTTTGATTCTTGAAATTGAAAGAGATTTGGGCGATCCCGCGTTCGTTGGTTGTGAAGATAAATTCCTGGCTTGTGCCGTCTGGCCATCGGACAATCGCTTTGCCGTTCACACTTGAAACCGCTTGATTTGTCTGACTCTGAACAATCACGTAAACCGTTTGCGCGCCGCTCGAAAGCGTGATTGATTTTGATACAAACGCCCGGGCTTTGATTGAAAGCACGGGGTTAATGGTTGCATCGAATGGGCTTACCGGTTTGAGGTGTGCCTGATCCTCAACGAGCAAATCGAAATAAATTCGCCCGAGGTCGGTGAGCGCGACACGACCTTGAAAACTGTCTGTTCTCCATTCGAAGCGCGCATTTTCGAAGTATTGAACAAGCGCGCCATTGTGGAACTCGAATGGCGAGATTGGTTTTCCAAACCGCGCCGGGCCGCCATTGGCTTTGTAAAAATCCAGAAATTGAAAACAAACCGAATAGCCTGTACTGACGAACATTTGACATGCCGTGGGGTTGTAGATGTTCTGCGGCTCGCCGGGTTTGTATAAGGCTTGCCCGATTGCAGTGAGTTGGGTGTACGGATTGCCGAGAGAATCAGCAGCCAGTTCAAAACGCGCGCGCTGAAAGTATTGAACCGTTTTTCCGTCCCGTGATGTGATTTGTTCGGTGATAGGGTAACCAAAAACAAGTGTTGGGTTGGCGGCGCTATTGAAGTACCCAAGAAATTCACCGCGCACGGAGTGCCCGGTCTCGGCGAAGAACAACACGTCCGACGATTGCGCCTGTGCGAATCCCCATGAACCAAGCGGAATTGTCAAAACAAGAAATAAGATAAAGAACCTTTGGGTCGCTCTCATTTATTCCATTATACACATGTTAAAGCGACAGTCACTTTAGAAGTGACCGTCGCTTTCTTTTATCAACGCCTCAACAATTCGCTCTGCCGCGCGACCATCGCCATACGGATTCGCTACTTTCGCCATCTCGGCATGTGCCGACGGATCGTCCAGCAGACGAATCGCTTCGTTCACAATTCGGCTTGTTTCTGTCCCAACCAATTTAAGGATCCCCGCGTCGACTCCCTCCGGGCGTTCAGTTGTCTCGCGCATCACCAGGACGGGAATTCCGAAGGTGGGAGCTTCCTCCTGAATCCCGCCTGAATCGGTGAGGATTAATGCGGCATGCTTCATCAAGTGCACAAGCGGAAGATAATCAAGCGGCGGTAATAAAGTGATGTGTTTTACATTTCCCAAAATTCTATTGACAGGCTCCTGCACATTCGGATTCAAATGTACGGGGTAAACAATTTCCACGTCTTCACGAACAGCAAGTTCTTTTAGCGCGCTGCAAATATTTTCCATAGGCGCCCCAAAATTTTCGCGGCGGTGAGCCGTGACAAGGATTAGTCGCTTAGTCTCCAGTCTCCTTGTCTCTAAACTTTCCAGCAACTCTTTTATCTCCTGCGGCTCTTCCTGTTTTGAGACAAAATTCAGAGCATCAATCACGGAATTTCCTGTGACGAAAATTCTTTTGCTGTCCACGCCTTCGCGCACCAAATTCCCCTTCGACCATTCCGTGGGGGCGAAATGCAGATCGGCAGTGACAGTCGCGATGCGCCGGTTGATCTCTTCAGGGAAGGGATGCCACTTGTCGTGAGTCCGCAAGCCGGCTTCCACGTGTCCGAATTTGATTTTGCGATAAAACGCCAGCAGGGATGTGTTGAGGACGGTCATTGTATCGCCAACTGCAAGCACCCAATCTGGCTTGAATTCTTCAAGGATGGGATCTAGATGGGTGAAAATGCCGGCGCTGAGTTGAGCCAGCGACTGACCGTCGCGCATTAAGTCGAGATCGTAATCGGGTTTGATGTCGAACAAATCCAATGCCTGATCGAGCATCTGACGATGTTGCGCAGTGACACATACCCGCGCCTCAACACCTGCGGTCTCTTTGAGCAGTCTCACAATAGGAGCCATTTTGATGGCTTCGGGGCGGGTTCCAAAGACGGAGAGGATTTTCAAGTGGCGATCCGTTGGGTAATCGGTAATTAGTGATTGGAGACTTGGGATTTGTTGACTCCGAGACGGTAGACCTTGAAGCCTGCTTTGCCCCAGGTATTCGTATCCCAGGCGTTTACGCAATCAATCAGGATCCGAGATTTTGTTTTAGTGGCGATTTCATCAGGCTTTAGTTTTGTAAACTCTGTGTGTTTAACCAGAAGTAATATTGCATCTGCATCTTCGATGGCAGACTCGAAACCTGACGCCATGTCAATACGCTTCATGATTGCATCTGGCTTGAAAGGTTCCCACACTTTAACAACCGCGCCTTCTTCTTGAAGCAAATGAACAACTTCAGTTGCCGGGCTTTCACGCAGGTCGTCCACATCGGGTTTGTAGGCAAGACCAAGCGCGGCGATCTTTTTTCCGCTTAGTATGCTCTCGGAGGACTTCGCGCTACGTGAGCTTCGACTTCGCTCCGTTCCGCTCAGCGCGATGAAAGCCTGTTTCACTTTATCAAGGACAAAATGCGGTTGCGCGTCGTTAACCCGCCGCGCTTGATAAATGAGCGAAGTCAATTCTGGCGCGGCTTCCACAAAGAACCATGGGTCCACGCTGATGCAGTGACCGCCAACGCCGGGTCCGGGGCTGAGAATGTTGATGCGCGGATGTAAATTGGCAAGGCGTATGGCCTCCCACACGTCCACGCCGAATTTTTCTGCGAGGCGCGCGAATTCATTGGCAATCGCAATGTTTACATCGCGGGTGGTATTTTCCATAATCTTGACCATCTCTGCGGTAGTCGCGTCCGTTTCGATGATCTCGCCTTTGACGAAGCTCGCGTACAGGTCGCGCCCTGCTTTTGCTGATTCGGGTGT
>Ga0247727_10003757_pt1 | contig 33151 bp, 33 predicted proteins | sample WisWelCaveWW1625_FD_202498 | JGI IMG/M metagenome (GOLD analysis project Ga0247727, IMG submission 202498) | Biofilm microbial communities from Wishing Well Cave, Virginia, United States - WW16-25 | ecosystem: Environmental > Aquatic > Deep subsurface > Groundwater > Cave microbial mat | place...
CATCAATCGCGGCGTCGAGTTGGAGAGCGAACTGGCGGACAGCGAGTATTCGGTGATCCTCAATCAAGTCACCAACGGCGTCGCCGTGCGCATGGCCGTGCTCTATCTCAAAAGCGGCGGCGAGCAGGAAGTGATGAATGGAAACGGGTTGTAAAAAGCGTTGGCCGGTTTACCTGTTAGCCAGTTAACGGGCAAACCGGCCAACCGGCAAACTGTCTAACAAGGTTTATCTATGCCACGCAAGCTTGAAATCAAATCAATCCAAAATCTTCTCATTCGCGGCGCGAGAATTATTGACCCCTCGCAATCGCTCGACCAACATGCCGATATTGTGATCGAGAACGGCAATATCACACGAATTGGCAACAATCTCGCCGCGCCGCCGAACTTTGAAATGATTGAGGCGCGTGATCTCGTGCTGAATCCCGGTTGGTGTGACATGCACGTGCATTTTCGGGAGCCCGGACGGGAGGATGAAGAAACCATTGAAACGGGCTGCGCGGCGGCGACCGCCGGAGGGTTCGCCGCCGCTTGCCCGATGCCCAACACCTCGCCGGCGATGGACAAACGCGAGATTGTGGAGTCGGTAATTGAGAAATCAAAAAATACAATGGTCGACGTACATCCGATTGCCGCCGCCACGAAAGGCCGTGAAGGCAAAGAGCTTTCCGAAATGGCGGAATTGGCCGAAGCCGGCGCGGTGGCGTTCTCTGATGATGGCTGTGCGATTGCAACAGCCGAGTTAACTCGTCGCGCGATGGAATATGCGAACATGCTTGGCGTTCCCATCATCGAACATGCCGAAGACGCGAGCCTCGATGATCGCGGCGCGATGAATGAAGGCATGTACTCGACAAAATTGGGTTTGCCCGTCATGCCGGCGGTGGCGGAAGACATCATCGTGGCGCGCGATATTTTATTGGCCGAATACACCGGCGCGCGCGTGCACATCGCGCATCTCTCCTCGGCGCGTTCGGTCGAGCTTATCCGCTGGGCGAAGCAACGCGGCATTCAAATCACCTGCGAAGTGACGCCGCATCATTTTACCTTGACCGACGAGGCTGTGTCGCTGTCGGGTTACAATACCAACACCAAAATGAATCCGCCGCTGCGTTCGCAAAAAGATGTCGAAGCGATGATTGCGGGATTGCAGGACGGCACGATCGATGTGATCGCCACCGATCACGCGCCGCATTCGATTGAAGAGAAAGACACGGAATTTGCCGCCGCGCCGTTTGGCATCGTTGGCCTCGAAACGGCGTTGGGATTGGTCATCACGCGCTTGGTGAAAACCAATTTGCTCTCGCTCACTGAGGCCATTGCCAAAGTGACGATGGCGCCGCGCCGCATTCTCAACCTCCCTGCCGTGCAAATTAAAGAAGGCCAACCGGCAAATTTCGTGCTTTTCTCCACAACCAAAACCTGGCAGGTCAACAAAACCAAACTTTACTCCAAATCCCGCAACACGCCGTTTCACGGCTGGGAGTTGACGGGAAAAGTTTTTGCGGTTTATAACAAACAGCAGTTGTGGGTGAATCCGGATATCTAATATGTCCAAACTCAAAGTCCCTAACAACTTCCTCGGTCTGGAGCCAAAATTCTCGGGTTATGAAAACGCACCGGTAGCGATTTTACCGTTGCCATATGAGGCGACAACCTCGTATGGCGCAGGAACGAGACGCGGGCCGGCAGCGATTATCAAAGCTTCGCAGCAAGTGGAATTTTTTGATGAGGAGTTGAATATCGAACCGTGCCAAGTTGGGATCGCGACAACCAAAGCTCCGACTTTTGGAAAGATGAGCGGAAAGCAAGCGGTTAAAAAGATTGCCGGCGCGTGTCGAGCATTGTTGAATGACGGCAAGTTTGTAATTGGGCTTGGAGGCGAGCACACAGTTACCCCCGGCATGGTTGAAGCGATGCACGAGAAATACCCCGACCTTTGGGTCGTGCAACTCGACGCGCACAGCGATTTGCGAGATGAGTACGCCGGTTCGCCTTACAGCCATGCTTGCGCCATGGCAAGAGTTGTGGAATTTTGTCCACTTATTGAATTAGGCATTCGAAGTGGAATCATCGGCGAGCGCGAACGTCTCAAGCCGCCATCTCGTATTTACTATGCGCATGATATGCGAAAACTTGGGCATGCGCGTTGGATGGAAGAAGTTTTCAATCTCGTAGGATCACGTGTTTATCTGACCATCGACCTCGATTTCTTCAACCCAGCGGAAATGCCGGCAGTTGGCACACCGGAGCCGGGCGGTTTCGGCTGGTATGAGGCGCTTGATTTTCTGCGGGAGCTGTTTGCCCGCCGCGAGGTGGTCGGCGGTGATATTGTCGAGCTGATGCCGCTGCGGGGCCTTTCCGGCCCGGATTTTTTCGCCGCACGTTTGGCCTATAAACTCGTTGGTTATAAGTTTTTTAGCGGAAAAAGAACTTGACTCTTAACCCTATTTTCCATAAGTTTATATTCCGGATTTTTATAGTCGAAATTGTTTAGTTTAGGCAACTATCAAGGAGAAAAGTTTTGCGTACCTACATTCCGAAAGCTAACGAAATCGAGCGGAAGTGGTATGTGGTGGATGCCAACGGCTTGGTGCTGGGCCGGCTGGCCACAAAAATTGCCACGGTTTTGCGCGGCAAAAACAAACCACAATTCACCCCGCATCTCGACGTCGGCGATTTCGTCGTCGTCGTCAATGCGGACAAAGTTCGCTTGACCGGCAAGAAAGCCGATATCAAAACTTATTCGCATTACACCGGGTATCCGGGCGGTTTGAAGCAGGAAGTTTTCTCAGACGTGCAGCGCCGCCATCCGGAACGCATCATCGAATGGGCGGTTTGGGGCATGTTGCCGCATTCGCGTTTGGGCAAGCAGCAAATCAAGAAACTCAAAGTGTATCGCGGCGAGGCGCATCCGCATCAGGCGCAGAAACCGGAAAATTTAAATTAAAAAAAACTTAAACTAAGGCAAAACTATTATTGGCAAAACCATTAAAAATAATTTTGCGATAATTATTTTGCTGAAGTAGCCGTGATTGAATCCAAAGGAGTAAGATGAGAGTCGCTTCGTTTAATGCGGTCGGGCGCCGCAAAACTTCCACCGCCCGCGTGCGCTTGCTGCCCGGAGAAGGCAAGGTCGTCGTAAACACGCAACCGCTCTTGGATTATTTCAAGCGCGAGACGTTGAAGATGATCATCGAGCAGCCGTTGCAGCTCACCGAGACGTTGGGCAAATATGACATCTACGCCAATGTGCTCGGCGGCGGTTTGACCGGACAGGCGGGCGCCGTGCGTCACGGCATCGCGCGCGCGTTGCTCAAAGTGAATGATGAGTTTCGCAAGAAACTGAAAAGCGCCGGCTTTTTGACCCGTGATCCGCGCATGAAAGAGCGCAAGAAATACGGCCAAAAAGGCGCGCGCAAAAGATTCCAGTTTTCGAAACGTTAAATTCTGGTTGCTTGTAAAAACCGGCAACCAGACATCCCACACATCAGGCTGCGGCGTCGGGGTTTCCATTTTATGGAACACACGCCGGTTGGACTTGAGGGTCTGCGGCCGGATGGCGGAGTTCCGATTTTCCTTTCGTAATCAAATAATGAGGAAAGGTCGGGACGCGAACCCCAAAACAGGAGATGTGTTTTAATGACCAGCGTAACTTTGCAAAATCTATTGGAGGCCGGAACGCATTTTGGCCACCTGACGCGCCGTTGGAATCCGAAGATGAAACGATTTATCTTCATGGAACGCAACGGCATTCACATCATCGATCTGAAAAAATCGCTCGAGTGTTTGCAGCTCGCTTACAACGCGATGGTCGAAGTCGTTCGTTCCGGAGATCGCGTGCTGTTTGTCGGCACCAAAAAACAGGCGAGAGATATCATCAAAGCCGAAGCCGAGCGCTGTCACATGTACTATGTCAACGACCGCTGGCTTGGCGGCATGTTGACCAACTTTAGCACCATTAAAAAAAGCATCAAGCGGCTCAAAAATATTGAGAAAATGAGCTCCGACGGCACCTACGATAAAATCACCAAAAAAGAAATTTTGACGTTGGAGCGCGAGCGCGACAAGCTCGAAAAAACGCTCGGCGGCATTCGCGATTTGACGCGTCTGCCCGGCGCGATGTTCATCGTCGATACCATTAAAGAGTCGATCGCCGTGGCGGAAGCCGCGAAATTGGGCATCAAGATTTTTGCCATCGCCGATACCAATTCCGATCCCGACGTCGTCGATTATCCGATCCCCGGCAACGACGATGCGTTTCGCAGCGTTACAATGCTTACACGCGCGATATCGGATGCCGTGTTGGAAGGTTTGAGCGGCATGGCGGGCGGTGTCGGCGCCAAAGAAGCTGATGCAGAAGAAGCGCCGGAAATCCGTTATGTCGAGAAAGATCTCGATGAGGAAGAGAAGAAGGATTAATTGGCGAAACAAAAAAATAAGACAAAACGATTGGAATTTTTTGCCATCCGAGCGTTTATCTTATCTAGGGATACCGATGGAGATTGAATCGAATGTCTGCGAATATATCTGCTGAGGTCGTAAAGAATTTGCGAGAGCGCACCGGCGCCGCCATGATGGATTGCAAGAAAGCTCTGGTTGAAACCGGCGGCGATATGGACAAAGCGGTCGAATGGCTGCGCAAGAAAGGCGTGTCGAGCGCCGAGAAAAAAGTCGGTCGCGCCACGAACGAGGGTTTGATCGAAGCTTACATTCACCCCGGCAGCCGCTTGGGCGTGCTGATCGAAGTAAATTGCGAAACCGATTTCGTCGCGAAGACGCCGGATTTCCGTGCGCTGGTGAAAGATCTGGCGATGCAAATTGCCGCGACGAATCCGCGCGCCGTCAGCCGCGAAGAAGTGGCGACGGATCAAATCGAAAAAGAGTTGGAGATTTATCGCACGCAAGCCCGCAACGAGAAGAAGCCGGAGAACGTCGTCGAGCGTATCGCGCAGGGCAAGCTGGATAAATTTTACCAAGAAGTCGTTTTGCTCGAGCAGAGTTTCATTAAGGATCAAAATCGCACGGTCAAGCAAGTCATTACGGATGTGATCGCCAAGCTTGGCGAGAATATCAGCGTGAGACGTTTTGTTCGTTTTCAACTCGGCGCTTAACAGAATGCTGGTCATTGCGAATCCCGCGCTTTCCGACGGGACGAAGCAATCTCTTGATGAATTGCTGATTGCTTCGTCGAAAAAACGCTCTTTGCAATGACAGCATAAAATACAGCGACGGGATCGGTGCGACAACTTCGGAACGGCTTCACCCGTACAGCGCCCGATTTTTCCAAAGGACGCAAATGGCTTATCAATTGGCGAGTTCGATGCCCCCGACGCGCAAATTGCAAACCGGTGAGAAGGCTGCTTTTAAAAGGGTGTTGCTCAAATTGAGCGGTGAAGCGCTGGTGGGCGAACAAGGCCTCGGGATCGATCCTAAAGTTGTCGATCAAGTCGCGTTCGAAATCAAATCTGTGACCGATCTCGGCGTGCAAGTCGGCATCGTGATCGGCGGCGGCAATATTTTCCGCGGTCTCTCCGCCAGCGCGCGCGGCATGGATCGCGTGCAAGCCGATTACATGGGCATGCTGGCCACGGTGATCAATGGCATGGCGCTGCAAGATTATTTGGAGCGCCATGAAGTTTTCACGAGACTACAAACTGCGATTCGCATGGAAGAAATTGCCGAGCCGTTCATCCGCCGCCGCGCCATTCGCCATCTCGAAAAAGGACGCGTCGTGATCTTCGCCGCCGGCACCGGCAATCCCTACTTCACCACCGACACCGCCGCCACGCTGCGCGCCATCGAGATCGAAGCCGACGCCATCCTCAAAGGCACGAAAGTCGATGGCGTGTACGACTCCGACCCCAAAACCAATCCCAACGCCAAGAAGTTCGATACCGTTACCTACCTCGAAGTCATCAAACGCAATTTGAAAGTCATGGACACCACGGCGGTAACGCTTTGTATGGATAATAAACTGCCAATTCTTGTTTTTAATATGACTCAGCCTGGAAATATTAAACGTGTGATGCTAGGCGAGAAGCTTGGAACCAAAGTAATTGGTGACTAACATGGCCCACCCCATTGTCAAAGACGCGGAAAACCGCATGAAAAAAGCCGTCGACAGCTCGCGCGACGAGTTGGCGAAAATTCGCACCGGCAAAGCCTCGCCGGCGCTGCTCGACAGCGTGCGCGTGAATTATTACGGCTCCCCGGTGCCGCTGAAACAAGTTGCCAGCGTGAACACGCCGGAGCCGCGCTTGATCACCGTGCAGCCATGGGAGAAAAATCTCATCGGCGAAATTGAAAAAGCGATTTTGAAAGCCGATCTCGGTTTCAATCCGCAGAATGACGGCACGACGATTCGCGTTCCGATACCGCAGCTCACCGAAGAGCGCCGTCAGGAGTTTGTGAAAATCTGCAAGAAGCTCGCGGAAGACAGCCGCGTGGCTGTGCGCAATGTCCGCCGCGACGCGCTCGAGCATCTCAAGAAAGCCAAGAAGGACGGCCAGATTCCGGAGGATGATGAAAAGGCCTTCGAAAAAGAATTGCAAAAACTTACCGATAAACACATCGGCATGATTGACGAAGTTTTAAAGCACAAAGAAAGCGAAATCATGGCCGTGTGAGTTAGGCTGCATATTTATACCCCACTGGATCTCTTAGTCTGTGGAGGGAGGATGGGCCTGTTCCGAAATTTGGAGCAGGCTTTTTTATTAAAAATTTATTTGCGAGCTCAAACCCGCCACAATTCCCCAGTTTCCTTCACGCTGAATCAAGCCTTTGATTGCTAAAATTTCTATAGCAAATTTCGGCAGTTTCCACGAGAAGCCGAAACGCGCGGCGCTGCGATCTTCCGTGCCCAGCGGAATTTGATTGCGTGGCGAGGTAAATCCATTGACCTCGACGGCAACTTGAAACTTTTTGTTTATATTCCATAATGCGCCCAGTCCGTAAACCAATGCATCGTTTTGTTCATTGATTTGGCGCGGCGCGGACATAATCACAAGGCCGAGATCGGAGAAAAGTAAAGTTGCTCCCAATTGTTTCGTGGCTAAAATTGACATTGTTATGTCGGTAGTATTGTTTCCAATGCCTTTATCCTGATTGGTGTTGGGCAATTTGGTCTCGATGCGAAAGCCGAGCGCGGGGCGATGAACACCGGCAGACAAAACTCGCGCTATCGTTGCAATGCTGAAATCGCCGGCGTCGTCGGCAATGGTTTTTGAGTTGGATTTTAAAATTTGCTCGATGGCGCCGCGAATTTGCAGCGAAACATTTTCGGCAAGGCCAAAATCAAAACGGAGCGCGCCATAACGATAAAGATCGCCATGGGCTTGTGTGATCGGCGCTTGCCAGTTTGAACGCAACTCAAAACCTGTGTGCAACCATACGCTTCCCTGCGGCGCAAGCCGTAGACTATTCGTTTGTAGCGCGAGCGCGATCGGTGGCGAGATTAATAAATTTTTTTCATGTGTTGAATTACCGAAGGTCATTTTGCAAACATCAATAAGTTCACCGGCGTTTGCCCAATGGCAAATGCATAAAACAAGACAGATCAAATGGCTTTTCATACGCTGGCGTTTGTTTAATCTATCGAGGATTGGCTGCATCTGTCCAATTCGTAATTTGTTAAACATACACGCGCGGCATCCTCAGGCTCCACCGCGTCATGATATCGTAAGAAACCGTTCCGCCCCACGCCGCGAGATCGTGCGCGGAAATCTCCTCGGTGCCTTGTTTGCCCATGATAACGACCTCGTCCCACAAAGTTGCTTCGGAAATATCGGTAACGTCGATCATCATCGCATCCATCGCGTTGCCGCCGATAATTGGGGCGCGTTTACCACGTGCTAAAACGTAACCCGTATTACGTAAACGAGGAAACCCGTCGCCGTAACCGATTGGCAAAACGGCAATCACGCGAGGCGATTCAGCGCGATAGCGCATGCCATAACCGACGGTATCGCCCGGCCCAATTTTTTTAATAGCCGCGAGTCGCGTTTTTACGGACATGATCGGCGACAAAGCCGGAATGCGGCGGCAAACTTTGGAAGGATAAACGCCGAGCGGCAAAATGCCCATCCGCACCATGTCGAAATGCGCCGGTGGCAGGTCGAGATAGCCGCCGGTATTGCATGTGTGAAGCAAAATTGATTTTGTTGACAAAACTTTTCGATCTCGCAGTTGTTGTATGACCTCATCAAATCGGCGCAGTTGCTCGTGCGCAAAAATTTTGTCAAGCTCATCCGACATTGCGAAGTGCGTCATGAGGCCAGCAAGCTGCAAGTTGGCAAGTGGCAAGATTGCTTCAATCACCGGCAGCGCTTCTGTCCAGCGCACGCCGTAACGGCTGAGACCGGTATCGATTTCGACGTGTATATTTGCGCGCCTTCCCCTTTTTCGTGAAATTTTGTCGACCTGCTTTGCCTGCGCCGAATCGTTGACAAAGATCGTAAAATCATTTTCAATACATGTTTCCAATTCACTTGGCGGGCGCTCGCCGAAAATTAAAATGGGCGCATTGAGTTTTGCTGAACACAATTCGAGCGCTTCATCGAGCGTGGCGACGGCAACACAAGGCGCTCCAGCGCGAACTGTCTCTCTGGCAATTTCCACCGCGCCGTGACCGTAGGCTTGATCTTTCACCACCGAGCACCATTTGAGCGCGGGCGGCATATCAGCGCGGATGATTTCCAAATTACGGCGCAATTGGGCGAGATTAATTTCGACGCAAGCAGGACGAAGCGGTGAATTGGTTGTACGAAGCGAGATCATAAAATGATTAGTTTTTTTAACAATTTTTTTCCGACTTATCCTCTCAGTCATTTCCCGGCGGCCACAAGCTCATGCCAATGTCGGTTCGATAATAGCTGCTCAAGCATTTGAGTTTGCGAATATTTTCATACACCAACGCAATGGCGCGGTCGAGCGAATCGGCGACGGCAACGATATCGGCAATCCGATGTCCCGTCATCACCAAGCCGCCCAAAGCATCTTCGGCGACTTCGTTCCACCAGAGGTCACAAGTTGGTGGTTCAATCAACTTCACCGGCAGTCGCGGGCCTTGAACGCTGACATAAGGATAGCCGAATCCGGCCAGGGTTAATGAAGCGCCGAATTGCAAGTTGCCGCGAAATTGCAACGCGACTTTTTGATTGCGCGCGGTGTTGTAAATCACCTCAAACGGATTTTTGAGCAGCCGCAAAATCATCTGCGTCGAAGTCACGCCCATGCGGACATTGTATTCGAGAACGTGCCATTTGCCGTCGCGTTTGGCAGCGGTCACTTGCACCGGACCGTGAAAATTCGTTTCACGAAACCACGGCAGCAACGGATGCAAAAGATCGCGCGCCAATCCATATTTGTCGTTCGAATCTTTTTCCGCGAGTCCACCCAGCGGCGCGCCGGCGACGATGCCCATATTGCCGTTGAATGCGCGTTTGTATTCTTGATTGGTGACGAGTGAATAAATCTCGCCGCTGCTGACAACGGCAATATGCCCGGCTTCGGCGCGGCCCATGTATTCCTGCAAAAACACGCCTTCGGCATAATCCAAGCGTTCGAGCCAATGCAGCGTGTCCCCAGCGCTTTCGCAAACAATCGTATGAATCGGACTCGTTGGCGAGCATAACGGATTCTTGATCACATACGGCAGCGGATCACTTTTCAAAATCGCCTCGGCTTCAAGACGGTTGCGGGCGACATATGCGCGCGGGAAGGCGACGCCGAAGCGTTCGCACAACTGCCGGCCCAAATCGCGCTCGCGCTCGAGTTTCATGGCGTCACCGAAAGGCGAAAAGATCGGCACGTTCAGCGAGAGCAACTCTTCCGCCCACGGCTGCAAAATCCAGTCAATCGACATCGGAATCAGCAGATCGACTTTCTTGTCGCGCACGAAGCGCACCGGACTGGGAAAATACGAGGCCGGATAAACTTCGCCTTCTAGCGACGGGCCATAATGGCCGTAGCTGCGGGTCAAATAACAACTGACTTTGGCGCCGTTCTCTTTGAGAATGCGCATCACCGCATGCGCAAACGCGCCGACGCCGAGCAGCATGACGTGAGGGGATGAAGTAGACATCACGATACTTCCTAAAATTTAAAATTATGAAATCAGCCGCTTCGTTCTTTCGACGGGACGTTCAAGGAAACTTTATTGCCATTGCCATTATATTGTCCGCGAATGAGAAACAACAAAAGCGCCGCCATTAAAAATGCCAGCGCGCTTTGCATCACCATGAACGTCGTTATTTTTAACCAGGCAAATAGCGGATGCATGAACCGCACCAACCATCCCGCGGCTTCATGCAAAAAAGCCGAAAGAAAAGCCACCGCAATAAATATGACTTTCGTGCGATGTTGAAACGCCGAGAAAATCAATAAATGGGTGAGCACGAGCATGACCATCGCCATCATGGGCAAATGCGCGTGCGTCACTTCGAGCATCGACTGATACGTGCGCGGCATGCGAAATTCGGCTTCGGCGCCGAGGTAATATTCGATGACGGACTGCGGCGTCAGATTCATTTTGGCAAAATACAGGGCGAAATTGGTGACCCAAAAACCGAACAGAAAAAATAAAGTGAAATAGAGGGTCAGTCGCATCAACGGGTGACTTTGCATGCCTCCAACTTGCATGTACTTCATGGATCGTGCTCCGTAAAACTGAAACGTAAAATTCTTATTGGGTTACTGGTGGCATTGGCTTGGGAACCGCCGTTTGAAAAATCGCGAGCATTCTCCGCACGCCTTGCGTGAGCGCTTGTGTCGTCATCGTCGCGCCGGTGATGTTGTGAATATCGCGCTTAGGCCACAAATTGTCATTCAACCCTTTGCCGCGAAAAAGCTCCAGCCAGCGCGGCGTCGGGAAATAATCCATCGGCTCGTAGAAAGCGAGAATTTCGACACGCCGAATCGTGCTGACGGGATCGATGACGGCCATATAAGTCGCCGCTTTCGTGCGCACGACGTCGGTGGCAAAAAAAGCATATCCCGAAATTTTGCCGTTATCTTTGCCAAGATAATAGGTCACAATTTTTGACTCGAGCTTGGCGCGCGCCAATTTTTGAATCAACTCGACCTGCTTGTCGTCGAGAAATAACGTTTGGCGCTCGACAAGTTGCGGCTTCGGAAAAGCGCGCTCGAGCGCTTGCTGTTGCGTGCTTAAAACTTGCGCAACGACTGGCGAAAAGGCCAACGACGGCAAAACCCAAAATACTTTTTTAAGAACCAATTTTTATCCAAAATTTTTAAAACTGCTTTCAGATTGCCCAATAATCCAAACGATTCGGAAAATCCGGATATCAAAACTGGTTAAATGAAAAACTTTCATGTTTTGCAAAATTGACAGGCCGTAGAAAATTGCACTTCAACCAACCGGCCATGCGCCAATCGAATGATTTTATGCGCGCGCTCACCGATATGCGGCGCGTGCGTGACCATGATGATGGTGTGGCCTTCACGATGCAGGTTTTCGAGCAATTCCAAAACAATGCGCTCGTTCTCCGCATCGAGATTGCCGGTTGGCTCGTCGGCGAGAATGAGGCGCGGATGGTTGATCAGCGCGCGGGCGATGCATACGCGCTGCTGCTCGCCGCCGGAAAGCTCTGACGGCAGATGCTGCAGTCGATCTTCCAAGCCGACACGTTGCAGCGCCGCGACCGCCTCCTGCTCGTCCGTCATGCTGTGAAAATACTGCGCCAGCATGACGTTTTCCAGCGCCGTCAAATACGGCACCAAATAAAACTGCTGAAAAACAAAACCAACTTTCTCACGCCGAAAAATCGCGAGTTGTTTTGCTGAAAGCTCAGAAATATCTTCGCCATCAACAATAACCTGGCCCGCCGTCGGGCTATCCAATCCGCCGAGGATGTTAAGCAAAGTCGATTTGCCCGAACCGGACGGCCCCATCACGGCAATCCATTCTTTCTTTTCTATCGTCAATGAGATGCCGTTCAGGGCGAGAACGTTGTGGTATTGCTTGGTAATCTCTTGAAGTTTAACGCTCTGCATAAAATTTTAATTTTAAATTTGCCAGCCGACAGAATGTCGGCGCTACTATTCCCCCCGCAGCGCAATAGTCGGTTCAACTTGCAAAGCACGACGTAACGGAAAAATCGCTGCGATGAGAGAAATACTCAACGCCAAAATCAAAACAACCGGTAAAATTTCCAAACGCAACGCCGCGTAAGTATTGAACACGTTTTTGCTGATCACTTCGGCGAAAATGACGCCGAGCCAATAACCGACTAAGCCGCCGCTCAAGCCGAGCAGGGTCAGCTCGGCGGCAACGAGTCGCGCGACGTGGCGATTCTCCGCACCGAGGGCTTTCATGATGCCGATTTCCTGTTGCCGCTCGACGATTAGCGCCGTCATCGTGGCACCGAGGCAAAGCGTGGCAACAATCACGGTGAAGGTCGTTACGATACTCATTAGCAGCGTGATGGTCTGCAAGACATGAGCTTCCGACGCCGCAATTTTTCGCACCGGTTTGGCTTTAATATTCGAAAGTTTTCCGGAAATATCGGTAACCAGCCTTTCCACAACTTGCGGACCGCCTTGTATGCTGGCCCAAGCGAGCGTGGCGCGGTCCGGCAAATTCAGCATTTTTTGCAGCGTGCTCAACGGCAGAATGAATTGATCGTCTTCATTCTCGCCGGTGCTGGCGATGCCAACGACGCGAAAATTTTCGATGGCGCCAGTAGTGGCAGTGCGCAATGTCACTGGCGCAGTGAGGGACAAACCGAATCGGCGCGCCGCGGCTTGACCGACAAGCATTTCGTTTTCATCGAGTTGCTCGCGCGGCGGCGCAATTTGCCAAAAAGAATTTACTTTTCGCATGGCGTCAAGCTCCGTTCCCAACGCCACAACAGCCGATGGCGGCTCAATCGAATCACTCACGAAATTAGCGACGCCGTACAGCACTGGCGCGAGGCCGCGCAATGTATCTTTTGATGCCGGCCACGAGTAATTTTTTAATTCAGCCAGCGAGAAAGTTTGCTGCTCATTCGCCGCCGGCGTCAGCAAGAGATTGGCGCCATAGCTGCGCAATTCGACATTAATTTTTGCGCCGGTATCGGCGCGGATCGTGAGCAGCGTCGCAGCAACCGAGGCGGCGATGACGACAGAGAGAAAAGCGACGAATTGGCGGCTATCGCGGCCGCGAAAAGATTTGAGTAAAATTCGGGCAAACATTTTTTGAACACGGATGACGCGGATTACACTGATTGTCGCGGATTGTTTTTGGTTTTATTCGTGTGAATCCGTGTCATCTGTGTAATCCGTGGGCGAAATTTTTTTAAGCGCTGTGCAACGTCACAATCGGATCGAACGCGTACGCTTTGCGCAGCGGCAGCAAGCTGCCGAGCACGGCGATCAAAATTGCAATCGTGACGGCGACCGGCAGAAGCAGCGAGTTATATTCTATCAGCTCTCCGAAAATCTGCAACGATATTTGTTGCGCGATGAGATACCCCAAGCCGCCGCCGAACAAGCCGCCGAGCAAGCCCATCACCAGCGCTTCGCCGAGAAATACGCTCGAAATCTGCCGGCCCTCCGCGCCGAGCGCGCGAAACAGGCCGACTTCCTTGCGGCGCTCGAGCACAGTCGTCGTCATCGTGCTGGTGACGCTCAAAATGGAAGTGCAAAAAATCGCCAGCGCGATCAGAAACATGAGCAGCGAAATTTTTCTCAGCAGCGCGCCTTCGCCTTCGGCAACCTGCCGCACGACGCGCGCTTCGGAGCCGGGAACGGCTTCGCGCAGTTGCAGCGCGATGGAACCGACGTACGGCGTGCAATACCAGCGTTCAAATTCCTCGCGCGTCATTTGCGCGATCGGCTGGCGGGCAAAATCATCTTCAGGGTTGGTCAATGCGCTCACCAAAACTTTTTTGATTTTACCCGGTCGACCGGCGAGCTGCTGCACGACGGCGAGCGGCGCAAAAATTTGTCGCTCTTCCGCGCCGCCGGTGGCAACGAGACCGCGAATTAAAAACTTTTCTTGTTGCTGATTCACTTCGATCCAAAGCGAGTCGCCGAGGCGCAAATTGAAGCGGCGGGCGATCTCGACGCCGAGCATGATTTCTCGCAGCGCCTCATCACGCACCCAATCGCCGTTGACCTGCCAATAACTCACCACTTGCCGCAAACCGGTGCGAAACTCCGGTTGCTCTTTTAATGGCAGCGATTTATCGAACCAAGTTCCCACCAACGTTGCCGGCTCGCGATGTTGTGCAGGAGTGATCATGGCAACGCGCATTGGCAATTCCGGCACGAACCCGACTATGTTGTGACGCCAAAACGTTTCTTTGATTTTTGGCAAGTCGGCTTCGTTGAGATAACCGCCGGTCAGGAGCGACGAATAATCGACGCCGGCAATTTCAAGCGGCAGGGCGTCGGCTTGCGGCAGCAAAATGAGGTTGGCGCCGTAACGTTTAAGCTCGCGGCTGATTTTGTCGCCGATATTGACGGCCACACTCAACAATCCGGTGGCGATACCGGTGCCGAGAGTGATCGCCGTCACCGCGATGATTTTTCGTCTTTTGCCGCGGAAAAAAGATTCGCGCAGGATACGAAATAACATGGGATAATCACGCCGAGTAAGGCCCCTACGGTTGCTTGAAAAATTTCATTCCCCCGCGCAAATCATCAACCGTTATGCAAAGCGTATCGTTTTGAATGGCATGCGCCAGCGGAACGGGATTGCAGCCGCCGCCAATGCCAATCGTTGAGGGATTTATTTCCGCCACACAGTTTAAACAAAAAACGACTTGGCCTTCCTGATAATAACCTTGATCGCCGCAATTTTCGCAGGCATCCAAAGCCACGCCCAACTTGTCTTGATCGATCTTGATGATAATGAAACGCAGCTTTTCCCCGTTTTCTTCAAAACTGAAACGTTGCAATTGGCCGTCGGCGAATTTTGTCACCGGAAACTGCACGAGATTGTCTTGCGGCGTCACGGGTTCGGCGGGCGAAAGCGTCACCGGCCCGCGCGCATAAACAAAATCCAAACATAAGAAACTAATGACGACGATCCCCAAAACGCCCGCGAGTCGTTGCCAGCGTTGTTGACGCTGCGCTTGCGCGATCAATTTCCGGCGCTCGGCGGAATTAATGTTCTCCGCGCCGTTCAGTTTGCCGCTTGCCGTTTGCAACTTGCTCGGCGTCAAAAAAATGATCAACGGCAAGCCGAGAATCGCTATTACAAATAAAATATTATTGCGGACGATCGGGCCCACCGTCGCCATCGCCGCAGTTGAAGTCGGCACAATGCCGGCTTCGGAAAATTCGTGATACGCGTTGATGAGAAGCTGAATAATAAAAATGAACAACACGATATTGGTGACGCGAAAGAAGCGCGGCAAGTCGACGCGCACGCTGCCCTTGATGAAGAACACGGCAAAAACCGCGGCGATCACAAGGCCGAGAATGCCGCCGATGAAACTCCACAACGCGGCAGTCGTCAGCGAGATGGCGCTGAGAAAAAGCACGGTTTCAACGCCTTCGCGCAACACCAGGATCGTCGCAAATGCGAACAACCCCAACGCCGCCCAGCGACTTGTTGTGTTTGCCAGCAATTTGTCCACTTTGTTTTGAATCCCCTGTTTCAATTGCTGGGCGTGATGATGCATCCAAAGCAAAAAACTGCCGACAAAAATTGCGGCGACCAACATGACCGCGCCTTCGTATGCCTCTTGGTTAATAGCTATGCGTTGAAACAGCGCTGCGAGCAATGCCGATAAGCCGATGGCGACGCCGACGCCGGCCAACACGTATTTGCCGAGATCGGCGCGGTTAATTTTTTGCAAATACGCCAACACGATGCCGACGATCAATGCCGCTTCGATCCCTTCACGAAGAGTGATAATCAGTGACTGGAACATGCTCCACGCTCGGATAGACGAGGTTTAAAATTTGGTATTCGCCTTGGAAAATGCGGATCCTAATTTTGGATTAAAACGCAAATCGTTCTGATTTTCAAAAACAATAACTTAGCTCGGAATAAAATATAGAAATTTTTCCGCAAAAATCAAGCGCTTTCCGGCTGCATCGGCAAAATTATCGAACGATTTCTGCGCAAAATTTGATGATTGTCGGTATTGCAAAATGTTGATTAGGACGAATCTCGCGCGAAAGAGGAACTTGACTGCTCCGAATCCATCCTCTGCGCTCGCAAGAACTTTGGCGCCGCCTCGCGAAACCTCCTCGGGCATGGCCCGTTATCAAAACATTTTATGATCCAGCAAACCGACAACGTTACTTATTCCGCATTTGAGGCGAACGACGCCGAGTTTGCTGCCGAGAATAAATCACTGGCGCGTCATCAAGCAAAAGTGATTACCGTTGCCGGCGGCAAGGGCGGGATTGGCAAAACCATGACCTGCGCCAGTCTGTCGATCGCGCTGGCCGAGTCGGGTTTGCGCGTGACAATGGTCGATGCGGATTTGGGCGGCGCGAATCTGCACACGGTGCTCGGCATGTACATGCCCGCCAAAACGCTGCACGATTTCATTCAGCGCCGCGTCAAAACGCTTGAAGAAGTGGCGATGTCCACGCCGATCGAAGGGCTGAAGCTCATCTGCGGCGCGCCCGGTATCGTCGGCTTGGCGAATATCGCGTATTCGGAAAAGCAAAAGATGATTCGCCATCTGCGCAAGATGGACACGGATTATGTGGTGGTGGACATCGGCGCCGGCATGTCGTTGAATGAGATCGATCTGTTCAACTCCGGCGACCTCATGATTGTCGTCGCGAATCCGGAGCCGACTTCGATTCAGGAATGTTACAATTTTTTGAAAGTCGCAATCTTCCGCCGGCTGCGCCGCGAGTTCAGCGATTCGTTCGTCGTGCAGGATTTGCTTGATCGTTGCAAAGATCCGAGCCACGCGAACGACCGGCGCCTGTTGACGGAAATTGGCGACGAAATCATGCGAGCAGACCGGCGTGATGGCGTGCAGTTTTTCAAAACCATCAACGATTTCGCGCCGAAGCTGATTCTCAACCGCGTGTTCGAGTATCAGGAGACGCGCGACGGTTTGGCGCTGCAAATTGCCGCGCAGGATTTGCTGCAAATCAAGCTCGACTACTGGGGCTACATGAGTTACGATCCGAGCATTCCGCAGGCGGTGCGTGAGCTGCGCCCGCAGAACATTCTCGCGCCGAACTCGCTCAATCGCCAGCGCTTTTTGACGATGATCCGTAAATATTTGCTCGGCGAAAACGTGCGCTACCAGCGCCCCGGCGCTCGGCTGATTTCACCGCTGCTCAAAAAAAGGAACGGCGTGAATGACGCCACGCGCATGTGTTCCGTGCAATGTTCGTTGTGGGGAAATTGCCCGCTGCAAGAAGGTGGCCTGCCGTGCAGAATGCCGGATGAGGAGTTTAATGAGAAAATGGCAAAGGTGGGGAAGATGAATGCGGAGACGGTTGTAATATAAACTTTTAAAATGAGTTAGTATCGTGACCCCGATTGCAACAATGCAAACAAACCGGCAATCGCCAGAATCAATATCACCAGCCCGGCGATTTTCCACGGCGAATAAGGCCGGCTGCCCTGCACTTCGCCGGTGCGCGCGTTAATGAGAATGCGATGTAATTGCCCGCCGTAGCGATACGCCGAAACCCACACCGGCAGCAGAATGTGCTTGAAGATGACGCCGGAATATTGCGTGTTCATTGACGCGATCCGCTGCTCGTCGCCGCCGATGTCGTAACGCACCAATTTTTCGATTTCACTTTGCATCAAAATTTTTGCGCGCGCAAAGCCTTCTTCGAGGCCGACCTGATAACGTTCGGTGCGAAACCCGCTGAGGTAATCCGATTTGAAATCCACGAGCTGCGGCAAATCCCACGGCGCCAGTTCTTCCGCATATTTTGCCGGCAAACCTTTTGATGCCACCACCAACACCTCGTCAAACCAGTTGCGCACCTGCCCTTCTTTGTACGTCCATTTGGTTTTTCGCACCTGCCGCGTCTGGCGCACGGCCTTGCCATTGACGATGGCGTCATAAGATTCCGTCACGTAATAGTAAGTGCCGCGCTGGCCGGTATAAAATGTAAATGTCATCGCATCGTAAGTCCAGTACGGCACATACAATCCGGCGAGTCTGCCGAGATCGGCGATCTTTTTAAAAGCGTTCGGGGCAAACCAGCGTGAGCCGACCCATTGCGTAAAAGTTTTGCGCGCCGCATTCTGGTCGATTTTAAACGGCAACACCGCGCCCGGCTCGATAAACGGCTCGGCAGTTTTCGGCTGCGATTGCAAATGCGCGCCGCAAAACGGGCAATCCTGCGTGACGGTTTTCGCGTCCATCATAATGACCGCGCCGCAAGCCTGACATTTGGTTTCCAACTCCGCGCCCGTGGTGATTTTCAACCCGGCACGGCTCTGCTGCAAATAAGCCTCGTAGGAATTTTCCACGATCTCATTGGCGCTGTGCGGAATTTTTTCTTCGTGGCCGCAGTACGGACATTTCAGCGACTGCGCATTCGGATCAAATGCCAATTCCGCGCCGCACGCGCTGCAGGGAAATTTTTTTCCCGAAGTTGGCGTCAGTTTGGGTTCAATCTTGAGCTGAGTTGCTGATTCGCTGTTGCTCGTTTCCAAACCAGCGTCGATCATTTTATCCGAAGGCGATGCCGGAGCCGTCGTCGCCATTAAGTGCGCCTCATTATTTTCAAGTTTTTTTCGTTGCGGTTCTCTTTTCGTTGCAAGAATTCCAGACCGGCGGTCTGGGTTACGTTGCAATTTTGATTTTTACTTTTGCGGCGGCAGCGGCGGCGGGGTTGCCGCAAACAATGTCGCCAGATCAGCCACTTGTCCAGCCGCGGTCCAATTCGCCATGCCTTGACGCCACATCAAAGTCTCGCGCGTGATCTCGCCAGCGCTGATCTTCGCTTGCAATGTCGCTCGATCGAACGGCCCTTGTTGCGCGCCGCCGATGCCAGCATAATAAACGACACTGCCGGGAAGTGGCGGCGGAGTTGCAGGTGCACTGGCAGGGGCAGCCGCGCCCATGCTTTCCATCATCCGCTGCGCGATGCCCATGCCGGCGCCGAGTCCTACGCCGATGCCAGCAGCGCCGCCACTGGGATTTTGCGCCGCTTCACGCACCGCCTCGGCAGTCTGATATTTCAAATACGTATCGAGGTTGCCCACCACGCCCATCGCCGTGCGCCGATCCATTGCTTCCTCGACATTCGACGGCAGTGAAATATTCTCGATATAGAAATTGAGCAGATCGATGCCGAACGCGGTGAACTCGTCGTTGATGCGGTCGCAAATGAATTTGCCGAGCTTATCGTAGTTGCCGGCGAGATCGAGCACCGGAATCTTCGCCTCGGCCAGCACGTCGGCGAAACGCGAGACGATGACGTTGCGCAATTGCGTCGAGATCTCGTAGACTTCGAATTCCGGATCGGTCGAAACGAGCTGCTGCACGAAAGTTTTCGGATCGACGACTTTGATGACGTACGTTCCATACGCGCGCGTGCGCACCATGCCGAACTCCGCGTCGCGCATCATGATCGGATTGCTCGTGCCCCATTTCAAATCCGTGAATTGTTTGGTTTGGATAAAATAGACTTCGGCTTTGAACGGCGAGTTGAAGCCGTATTTCCAGCCGTTCAGCGTCGTCATGATCGGCAGGTTCTGCGTACTCAATTCATACATGCCGGGTTGATACGCATCCGCGATTTTTCCTTCATTGACGAACACCGCGACCTGCCCTTCGCGCACGGTGAGCTTCGCGCCCATTTTGATTTCATTATTATAGCGCCGGAAGCGATACGCCATAATTTCATTTTCCGACGGCGCCGTCCATTCGACGATATCGATGAACTCGCCGCGAATCTTATCTAAAAGTCCCATCGTTGGCTCCTTTCGTAAAATAGTATTTTTTCCAACTACTGTTTTGCTGCTGTGACCAATATAATTAGGCGGCAGGTAAAATGCAAATTTTTGATTTAAGCCGCAAAAATATTCTTGACTTTCTTTTCAAGTTGTTCTAAAATACGGGTGTGGGTTCATTGATGGAACGAGGTGAAGTCCATTGCGATAATTATTGACCAATTGATTGAGGATTAGATTATGCAAATACTCGTGGAGGATATTCGGCCAACTACCGATTTGAAAAATAAAAGCAACCAGCTCTTGCGCTACGTGCAAAAAACGCGGCGCCCTATTTTATTAACTAAAAATGGCAAGCCGACTGCTGTTCTTGTGGATGTGAAAGAATTTGCAAAAAAGTTGGCGTCGAAGGAATTGACGATGTTGCTCAAGGAAGCCGAAAAAGAAGTTGCGCAAGGAAAGGGGCGAGATATTGATGAATTCTTCGAGGCATTCGCGAAGGCGCATAAATTATCGAATCATCTTTTGCATTTTAAATGACACCGTTTGGGTCATGCGCATCGTGCATGGCGCGCGACAACTTGATCTTGAAACCTTGCTTTACTTTTTGATAGATTGAATAGCCGGTGATAAAATTAGCCACCGGCTTTTTATTTTGTGTAACCTTTTCCTCCCATCGCAGTCTTTATAAATGAACGCACCAATAACCAACGAGGCGCAACGCGGGTGAGCGAGCTGGCAGACAATGTGATCATGTTTAAAGTTCGGGACGGCGAGATTGGCAAGCTCGGCATCTTGTTCGAGCGCCATCACGTGCCGCTTTACAACTATTTCCTGCGGCAAACCGGCAGGCGTGACGCGAGCGAAGATTTGGTGCAGGAAGTTTTCCTGCGCATGTTGAAGTACCGGCAAAGCTATCGCGGTGAAAGCCGGTTCGCGGTGTGGATGTATCGCATCGCGCGCAACTCGTGGGTGGATTATTTCAAGAAGGCGAAACGCGAGATGCCGTGGGATGAAGACGCCGGCGAGCCCGTCAGCGACGATCCGAATCCCAATGATGATTTGGAAGAAAGCCAAAAGCTATCCCAGCTTCGCGCAGCGCTGGCCAAGCTCGCGCCGGAGAAGCGCGAGGTTTTGGTGCTCAGCCGTTATCAAAACATGAAGTACGAAGAAATCGCCGAGCTGCTCGGCTGCGCGGTGGGAACGGTAAAAGCGCGCGTGCATCGCGCCATCAAAGATTTGAAAGAGATTTATCTCGAACTCTCACAAGAGAAGATGATATGAATTGTCAACAGACCACGGAACTATTTCCCGATTATTTGCTGGGAAATTTAAATGAGGCCGCCGCTGCGGAAATGCAATCGCATCTTGACGCCTGTGCCGCATGCCAGAAAGAAGCGGAAAGCTTGCGCGCCATTTGGACGAAGCTCGAATCGTTGCCGCAAGAACAGCCGAGTGAAGCTCTGCGGCCGCGCTTCTACGCGATGCTCGAGGCGTACCAACAAGGCTTGCAGCATTCTCATTCGGCGCCGCGTTTGCGCGACGTGGTGAATGGCTGGCTCGAACGCTGGTGGCCGAAGCAACCGGCGTTTCAATTCGCATTTGCCGTTACGTTGCTAATCGCCGGATTGTTTATTGGCAACCGTCTTAATGCGCCGGCGCCCGCTCGCGACAGCAGCGAGCTCGTCACGCTGCGCAACGAGCTGAACAGCATGCGCGAGCTGATGACGCTGACACTGCTGCGGCAGGAATCGCCGAGTGAGCGGCTGCAAGGCGTGAGCTGGGTGCAAAACATGGACAAGCCGGACAAGGAATTGTTGTCGGCGCTGTTGCACCGCTTGGATTACGATCCGAACATCAACGTCCGTTTGGCCGCCGTGGATGCCTTGTATCTTTTTGTCAATCAGCCTTTAGTCCGGCAGGGGCTGATTCAATCGTTATCGCGGCAAACTTCGCCGCTCGTGCAAATCGCATTGATCGATCTGATCGTGCAGATGCGCGAAACGCCGGCGATCGCTGCGCTCAAGAAGTTGATTATGGATGAAAAGATTAACGTTGAGGTGAAACAACGCGCCGAATGGGGCATTCAACAGTTACTGTAGCGCAGACTTCCAGTCTGCAAAAGGAGTCGAGTATGAAGTATGCTCATTTAACAACACTAACTTGCCTCTTTGCCTTTGTCGTTAACGCGCAAAGCTGGAAAATCGAGAAAAAAGAAGAAACCCGGCAAACGCTCAAATTTTCCAATCCCGCCGCCGCGAAGGAGGTGGAAGTCGATAACGTCAACGGCTCGATCACGGTGGCCGGATACGACGGCAACGAAGTGCAGCTCGTCGCGCATAAAACGATTTACGCGCGGTCGCCGGAAAAAGAGCAGGAGGCGCAACAAGACGTGCAGTTGGAGATTAGCGAAAAGGGCAACTCGCTTCGCCTTTACGTTGACGGCCCATTTCGCTGCGAGAATTGCCGCGGTAAGCGTTATTCCGGCTACGAAGTGAATTTCAACTTCGAGCTAAAAATTCCGCGCGACGCTGATTTTTATCTCAAGACCGTGAATGACGGCGATATTAAAGTGGCGGACGTTACCGGAGAATACGAAGTGGAGAATATCAACGGCGGCATCGAAATGCTCGAAGTTTCCGGCGCGGGCCGGGTTTATGCGCTGAATGAAGATGTGAAAGTTCTCTTTAAGAAAAACCCTGCGGGCGGCTCGTATTTCGGCTCGCTCAATGGCGACGTGGAAATTTCCTTCCGGCCCAATCTTTCGGCGGATTTTCGTCTTAAAACTTTTAACGGCGATATTTTTACGGATTTTCCGGTGACGTATCTTGCCAACGCGACGCCCATTCGCGAGCGGCGTCAAGGAAAAAATGTTTATCGCTACGACCGCGCCTCCAAAGTGCGGGTTGGCAACGGCGGGCCGGAGCTGAGTTTTGATGCGTTCAATGGTGATATTCGGATTATCAAGCGGGAAGAATAAAACGTAAAACGTAAATCGTAAAAACCACTCGAGGTTTGAAAAATGAAAAAAAATATTTTTTTATTCTGCTCGGTCATATTGACAGCCGTCGCATTTAGCCAAGAACCGCCGACGGATCGCTTGACGGTCGCCTTCAGCGATCCGGCGCGGCCGGGCGTGTTGAAAGCCAGTTTGATGAACGGCGGTATGACGATCAAGGCGTATGAGGGCAAAGAGGTGATCGTGGAAGCGCGCATTCGTCCCGAGAAGCCCTCGGAGCGTGGTGACCGTTCGGGCAAAAAAACGATGGGCCTGCGCCGTCTGGAGATTACTTCGACCGGCCTCACGGTTGAAGAAGAGGACAACGAAATGCGTATCGGTGCGGAGACGATGAATCGCACGGTGGATTTGACGATTCAAGTGCCGAAGAAAATTTCACTGAAGCTGAGCTGCCTCAATGACGGCGACATTAAAGTAGACGGCGTGAGCGGTGAAATTGAGATCAACAATCAAAATGGCGCAATCGCACTGACAAATATTTCGGGTTCGGTCGTGGCGTATGCGCATAATGATGATATTACGGTGAGTTTTGTGAAAGTCGAGCCGGAGAAAGCGATGTCGTTTGTCTCGTGGAACGGCGACGTTGATATCACTTTTCCGCCGGAAGTTCGCGCGAAAGCCAAAATGAAAACCAACAACGGCGAAGTTTACAGCGACTTTGACGTCAAGCTGGAGGCCTCGGCCAATCGCGTGGAAGAAGATGGCCGCAAGGAGGGCGGAAAGTATAAATTAAAAGTGGAAAAGGCTGTCTACGGCCTCATCAACGGCGGCGGGCCGGAGATGCAGTTCTCGACATACAATGGGGATATTTATATTCGGAAGGGGAAGTGAAGACGAGTAACGCGAAGCTGTGCGGTTACGAGAGGCAAACTCGTCAAACAGCTCGGCTTCGCGCATTTATAATGCTCTATCTCGTGTTTCCGCGCTAATCCTTGCTTTTGAACAATGCTTTTAGCTTTCTTTGCAATGACCACTTTATTCGCTTCAATATCAAGCTCAAAAATGTACCCAATCAGCATCTGGGTTCCCAACAGCGCGTCTTCAGATTCGGTTTTATGAATTCTAACTTTCCGTTTCTTGCCAAACCCAATAATCGTGCCTTCATAAAATCTCGTTGGGACTTCAGACCCATCCGCCAGCTCAACCAGAGTCCAGCCGCGATATCGGAACCCTAATTTCTTTAGATAAGTTTTCGGCAAGACCAACTCGCCATTAAAGCCGGTATCAACGACGAGTTCCAGTTCTGTACCCAATACGATGCTGAACTTTATTCTCGGAGAAAGCTGATCGTCCATCCACCCTATAAGCTTCATAAAGAGAACCGATGTTTGAAGCTGGCTGTTGCCAACCCACCGACTTTGACAACGAAAAATTTTGCCTTAGGATATTTTTGTTCGGCTTTGTCTAAGGCGTCGCCCATCGTTTTGCCGAGAAAATAATCTCGCGATTTTAACTCAATTGCCACATATTCGCCGAGATACTCGGCTTCTAAAATGCGCTTAAGCTTCTTGTAAATGCCATACCCTTTTTCTGCAAAACTTGATTTCAGTTTCAGCATAGATGACCACATCTAAACTGACATCTCGTTTTAACGACCATCAAATTGGAATCTCTATGTACTCACCGATAGCTATCGCCTCAACAGCAGCTTGAATATCGCCAACACGCAGTCGAATATGCGGCCATGAAGTCGAAAGCAGTACGATAATTGCGACGCGTCTGTCAGCAAGATTCAGTTGATATCGCAAATTCTGATCCGTCGTAATGAGAAGCTGGTAGCCATCAATCTCAGCCGCACTGAGCAAGTCGCCATTCGATAGATTCGACCACCCACGCTCATAGGCCGTATCAATCGAATGGCCAGCAAGATGCGAACGAAGCGGCACGGGCGTGCCCTGATCAAAGAGAATCTTCATACAAGAGCGGCATCCGCCAATGCCATCATTTCGTAATTTAGCACAGCTTCCACTTGCGAGCGTTCGACACCGGGAAACCATTCCAGAAACTGCTCAATCGAGGCGCCATCTTTGAGATTTTCAAAGAGCGCGGCAACGGGAACCCGAGTTCCCCGAAACACCCAAGCTCCACTGACCCGGTCCGGGCGGCGCTCAACAGCATCACAATTTCTCCAATCTTTCATTGTTATCACCTTTTGGGTATTTACGATCGTTTCAGTTAAACTGACATCTGGTTCCAAGATAACGATTAGGATTGTCATTTTCAAGCGAAGAAATAAAACTTTTGCGACAACACCTCTATCAGCGTTCCGCCGCCGGGCAAATATCCTGATAGGCGCAGAACGGGCATTTCATCGGGCCGGGATCAGGCGTGTAATCGCGGCGGCGAATGCCTTCCGCGGCTTGCAAAACATCTTCCTTTGTTTTTTCCAGCAATCGCGCTTTGCGGGAGGATTCACCGATCAAAGCGGTGTCGAGAAAATACAAGCGCCAGCCCGTGACGGGGCGACCGAAGCGCGCTTCATACGCCAGCGCGTAAATGCGCAATTGCAGGCTGCTCACGGTTTGCACGCGGGCTTTTTCGGGATCATTGACGTCCGAGGATTTGTAGTCGATCAAATAAACTTCGCCAGCGGCAAGCTCATCGACGCGATCCCAGCGGCCAACGATGAGATTGTTGTCGAGGCGAAACTTGAACGGTTCCTCGACGTAAGTTGGCGGCGCGACGCCGGCTTCTTGCTGCGCAAAAAATTTCTTGAGCACTTCCTGCCCATACGCAAAACGCTGGTCTTCGTGCTCGCGGCTGATGAAACCCTCGCTGCGCCAATTGGCTTTGAAGGCGCGAATCAAATCATCTTCGGTGACAGATTGGTTCTGCAATTTGCGTTGATTGTACACGCGAATCGCTTCGTGAATGGCTTTGCCATAAATGATCGTGTGATGCACTTCCAGCGGCACCCGTAAAATACGGGCATATTTGTATTTCAATGGACAAGTGAGATAGTCATCGATCTTGTGCGCATCGAGCGTGAGAATTTGTTCGGCGGGAATGGCGCCGTCCTGCGGAGAGAAATCTTCTGGCGTCACGTCAAAATGCGCCAGCGTTTCCAGCGGCGAGCGTTTAAGATAATCTTCATCGGCATGCGCGTGATCGACGGCTTCATGCACGAACAGGCTTACTTTTTTCGGCTTCGCGCCGCCGTGATCGCGCGAGCTGGTTAAATACAATTCGCGCTGCGCCCGCGTCATGCCGACGTAAAAGAGCCGGCGTTCTTCCTGCAAATGAAAATCGCCTTCCGGCAATTTGTCTTTGATCAGCGCATCCGGTAATTCGATCGTCGCGCGGCGCGCCTCAGTCGGGAATTTTTTCGCCACGAGGCCGACCATGAAAACGACGGGAAACTCCAAGCCTTTCGCTTTGTGAATCGTTAGGACGTGAACGGCGTCTTCGTCGAGATCGGCGTCGGCGAGGCCGGGATCGTCGCCGAAGTCGCGCATGAGATCGAGATGCTGGGCAAAAAATGCGGCGTCGCCCGAGGAAGTAAAATTGGCGTAATTCTGCACCGTATTGAAAAACCTGGCGAGATTGCGCAGCTTGTAATCGCTTTCGGCGGATTCGCCCGCGGCCAGGCGGCTCAAATAACCGGTGTCTTTGAGAAAATGATAGAGCAGCGCATACGCCGGCAGTTGCCGCGATTTTTCCAGATAGTTGTCGTGATCGCTCACGATCTTTGCCATCGTCACGCGGCCTTCCGCGGAAAGCGGCCCCAAGGCCCTTTCGGGTTCGCTCCATTCGAACGCGTCGGGTTTGCGGAAAATGCCGATGAGCGGGCGATGCGTGCTGTTATGCACAGCGAGACACAGTTGCAAATCCGCCATCGGCATGCGATAAATTTCCGACAGCGCGAGGTGATAAAGGCTCTGCGAATCGCGCGGATCGGCAATGGTTTTGAGAAAAGCGATCAGTAGCCGGATTTCTTCGCGCTGATACAGGCCGCGATTGCCGGAAAAACGATACGGGATTTTTTTCTCGGCGAGCGTCTGCAAATAACGATCGGCGGCATTGTTGGAACGCACGAGCACGCAAAAGTCGCCGTATTTGAGCTGGTCCTTGGCAACTTTCTGCGCAATCATTTCGGCAACGGCCTCGGCCTCCGCTGACAACGTGTCAAAATGCAAATGCTCAACCGGCTTGCCACCAAGCTCACGGCCAATCAATTTTTTGTTGATCTGTTGTTTGACTTCGAGCCGGTCGGGATCGTTGTGGCGAATGAGTTTGTACGAGGCATCGAGAATGGCTTGCGTCGAGCGATAATTTTTATTGAGCACGACATACTTCGCGTCGGGATAGGTGTCGCTGAAATTCAGAATGTTGCTGATCGCCGCGCCGCGAAATTTGTAGATGGATTGATCGTCATCGGCGACGACGGTGAGGTTGCGCTGGCCGGCGGCCAATTCTTTGACAAGCTGGAACTGCGCGTAATTCGTATCCTGAAATTCATCAACGAGAATATAGCGATAGCGCTCTTGCAAACGGCGGCGCACATCCGGCGCCTCGCGCAGCAAGCGAATGGCGAGCGTGATTTGATCGCCGAAATCCGAGACGCTGGAACTGAGCAGAAGTTTTTGATAGGCTTCGTAGCATTGGGCCAACTCGAGTTGTTTCTCCGCCTCCAAAATGAGCGCGGGGTCAGAGGTTTGTTGGCGGGCCTCGGCTAAATTTTTGACGGCAAACTCAACGTAATCCGCCGGTGAAATATCTTCGTCTTTGGCGCGGCTAAAATGCCGCAGCAGGTCGTCGAGAAATTTGGTGGGATTGCTCAACGGGCGATAATGCTTGAGCGGCAGCTTGAAAAGATGCTCACGCAAAAACAAAGCCTGCTCGGCTTGCGCCATGAGCTTGAAATCGGGATCGAGACCGAGATCGACGGCAAATTCGCGCACGAGTTTGTCGCCGAACGAATGAAAGGTCGAGATCGTCATGTCGGTGTAGCTGTACGGCACCAGCACGTCGACGCGCTCTTCCATTTCCGCGGCGGCCTTGTCGGTGAAGGTGAGGGCGATAATCTCTTTGGGTTTGACGAGTTTGGCGGCAATGAGATAGGCAATGCGATAGGTGATGACACGCGTTTTGCCGGTACCGGCGCCGGCAATGATTGCGAGCGGGCCGGCAGGATGTTGCACGGCTTCGCGCTGCTCCTCATTCAATCCTTCGAGAATGCGGTCGATGGAGAAAGTCGCCGGCGTGATGGTTCTATTGGGGATTGCCGATTTCTCTCGAGCTTGCTCTTCATCAGCCTCAATGGGCAAGCTGAGTTGTGGGGTGGAATGAGTTTTCAAAGGAGTCGAGGATTTGACAGTTTTGATGCAAATTGTTTTTCTTCAATAATATAACATAAAATTTGAATTATGCAATCTGCCAGATCAATTCTTCCTCAAAATAAAAAAGCGCTTCCTAAAATTGAGGAAAGCGCTTTTTTCATGACCCTACCACAAAACTTAGTTGATAATCTGCCCCTCGAGCATATTTCGTTCGGGATTGAGGGGTTTGCCTTCGAAGGTAATTTCGTAATGCAGGTGCGGGCCGGTGGCACGGCCGGTTTCACCGACCAGGCCGATGATATTTCCGCGATCAACCTGTTGGCCGACTCTGACCATGACCTGGGAAAGATGGCCGTACAACGTTTTATAGCCATTGCCGTGATCGATGACCACATGCTTGCCGTAGCCTACCCACGGTGTATAGGTGTGTTCAGCTTTTTCAACCCGTCCGGCGGCGGGGGCATAAACCTCAGTGCCGGGTTCGGCGGAAATATCGACGCCGTTGTGGTGCTTCGCACGCTCTATAAACGGATCGATGCGCATGCCGTACTTGTCGGTGACATAACCATCGCGATCAAGCACCGGACGGATGGAAGGAATGTGCTTGTAGGCGACGGAATCTTTCTGCATCTTATCGCCGACTTCCGCGATATTTTGTTGGTGCAGTTGCATCCGTCGCGCCAACTCTTCCACCGCCATCGTGATCTGCTTGGTTTGAGTTTTCAGATCAGCAGGCAACGCATTCAGTTCAGTATTTTCCTCGCCCGCGCCTCCAGTGCCGACCCGCCGCAAATCCGCATCCACGCGCGACAAACCATTCTTCAGGCGCATGGCATCGGTATCGCGTTCGAGCACCTGCATGCCGGCCTCAATACCGGAAACTTTATTATTTAAATTTTGTAACTGCTGATTGAGAATATGGTTGGTCTTGCTCAACGAAGCGATGCGCACGTTATGATAAGCGTCGGTGAAGACGGCGATGGAGGATCCAATCAACAGCAGCATGACGACAAATGACGAAAACATGATGGATAGAATCCTCTTCCAAGTTAAGTTGATCGATTTGACTTCCGACCCGTGCGTCGAAAAATAGATCAGCTTGATCTTTTTATCGCGCATAATTTCCTTCCTCCATAAAGAGTGCAGAGACCTGGCCGTGGTTTTGGCGATTACTCAAAACCTTCTCCATGAATGACCGTTGAGCGGAAGCTCGCGCGACACGCAGGCATGAGTCGCAGGATTTTCCGACCGTGATTTTAAGGTTTTGCCCGAAAGGGCTGTTGAGCCGCTCCAACATCCAGATACAGTGACAATCGCTACCAAAGAGGAACCGGATAAATCAGCGCAAAAAGTTAAGGCTGAACAAAAAAACACTAATAAAAATCTAATTGAAATTCGGTGCATTGAATATAACCAAAAGGTCTATTGTTGTCAAGTGAAAAATTTTTTCGTGTTACAAAGCTGTAATCGCGGCGAACTTATCTTTTGACGACGAAAATAGAATGCCGACACTCTTTTCACCCGATTTTATCGAACCGTCTCTTATTCGTGCTCAAAAGACCGAGTTTCCTTGCAGGTGCAGTCATTCACCCCAAATAACTCCGTAGTGGTTTGCTGCGCGAAGCGTGGCGGAGGCGCTTAATCGCCTTTTCTTTGATTTGTCGGACGCGCTCGCGAGTGAGCTTGAAGCGCACGCCGATTTCTTCCAAGGTGAGCGGGTGCTCCCGACCCAAGCCAAAATAGAGCTTCACCACTTCGGCTTCTCTTTTGGTCAGCGTCGATAGTGCCCGTTCCACCTCGATTTTCAACGACTCGGTCATCAACGAACTGTCCGGCGACGGCATCTCGTTGTTTTCGATGACGTCGAGCAGGCGGCTTTCTTCGTCTTGGTTAAAAGGCGCGTCCAGCGACAGATGCTTGCCGGAAATTTTGAGCGTGTCCGCAACGTCGGCGAGGCTCATCGCCAGCTCGTCGGCGATCTCATGCGGCATCGGCTCGCGCTCAAATTCCTGCTCGAGCGCGCTAAAAGCCTTTGCGACTTTGTTGATGGCGCCGACACGGTTGAGCGGCAAACGCACGACCCGCGATTGCTCCGCCAGCGCCTGCAGGATGGATTGGCGAATCCACCAAACGGCGTAAGAAATAAATTTAAAGCCGCGCGTCTCGTCAAAACGATTGGCGGCTTTGATCAAACCCAAATTTCCTTCGTTAATCAAATCCCCGAGCGACGGCCCCTGATTCTGATATTGCTTGGCGACGCTCACCACGAAGCGTAGATTCGCCTTGGTGAGTCTTTCCAACGCGTCTTGATCCCCCCGTTTGATGCGTTTCGCGAGTTCGATTTCATCACCAGCCGATAGTAGCGGCACCTCGCCGATTTCCTGGAGATATTTTTCCAAGGTCAAATCGCTGCGCGAACGGCTACCACCAGTGAGCTTGGCCACGCTCCCTCCTTCTGGATGATTGGTTCCGTTGTTTAATTTTTAAACGCCAACAGCATGGCAATATACGAAATTTTGAAATTTTTGTCAATATTTTCGTCGATTGCCGCGCGAATTTGTGTTTTCGCCCTGCCGCGGGCGAGTAGCTCCCCGGCGGCGCGTTTGTGAAGAAAATTAAACTTGCGGATTTAACCTTTCCTGCTAATTTTCAGAAAGGGCCTGACAGTCGAAATTATTGAAGCCAAGACAATTAAAGGCTTGCGTCAATTATTTTGACTAGAGGGTTTTTAATTCTCAAAGAACATCTGAACTTTTGATATTCGCCACGATGAAAAAGAAATTCTTTTGTAGCGTCCTCTTCCAAGTTTTCCTATATAGCGTGATAACTTACCCGCAAGCGCATCTTGCTGCGGATGCGCCAGCCCCCAATTTTGCCCGCGCCGAAACCACGCGGCTTGATTCTCTATTGCAGCACGCGATTTCTCATACTATTTCGCAGCAATATGAGGATGCTTTGATGCTTATTGATTTGGTGATCAAGCTGACACCGGGCGAGCCGATGGGACACTTCTTTCGCGCCGCGGTTTTGCAGTCGAGAATGATGGATTATGAAGAGTATGAGAACGATGAAAAGGCGTTTTTTGCAGCGACGCGAATTTGCCGGCAACTGGCGCAGCTAAAATTAAAAGATCGCCGCGACGAAGCCTGGGCGCATTTTTTCCTCGGCAGCGCCTTGGGTTACGAAGCGTTTTTTATCGGCAAAAAGAAAAAATACCTCGAAGCCTTTCGCTACGGCTGGCAGAGCCTCCAACACTTGGAAGCCGCGCTGAAAATCGATCCGCAGCTTTACGACGCCTATCTCGGCATCGGCACGTACAAATATTATCGCAGCAAAATGAGCAAAAGTTTTAGCTGGCTGCCGTTCGTCAAAGACAAGCGCGAGGTGGGCATTCGCATGATTCGGCAGGCCCTCGCCAAAGGCCGTTATAGCCGCACTGCTGCGATCAACGGCCTCGGTTGGATTCTGATGGATGAAAGCAGCCCGGCTGAAGCGTTGGCGCTGATTGACTCGGCTTTAGCCATGTATCCGAACAGCCGCTTCTTTCTCTGGAGCGCCGGCGAAGCCGCCTATCGCGTTGAGCGTTATGAACAAGCCGCGGCGCATTATCGGCTGATTCTCTCGTCTTTACAAAATGAGAATCATCTCTCGCCGTACTTAGAGCTTGTCGGACGAACGCGCTTGACAAAAGTTTATCAGGCCGCCGCCAAAATAGAAGAGGCTTGCCGTGAGTTGGAGCGAATTGGCAATCTCAATTTGTCCAAGCCCGATCGCGAACGCGGGGAGGAGTTTTTGGAGGAAGTTGGGAGGTATCGGAAGAAATGTGATGGTGCGGCGAATGGAAAGAACCGGCAAACGGAGCAGAAGTGATTTTTGGACAAGAGTTATTCCAACTCGGCCAGCTACTCTGCCGCGGTTTTCGTGTTGGGATGCTCCGGCCCGAAAAAACGGTTGAAGATCTCATAAGCTTTCTGAAAAGACTCTTTCGCAAATAAGAGATGCAGAGTAAGCCGCCTTCGACGCTTTAATAAATTTTTATTTCTCTCCTTCAATCTCCTTGACTTTACTAAAAGATTTTGTTAAAATTCTTGTGATAAATTTGTCATTTTTTGTGTCTATAAATATAGCAGCCTAAATAGCGTGCGCGAAGCTCAAGACTGCGGAGTGACAAATCTATGCTCAACTAAACACAGGCGCGCCATGCAATACTTCGATTTCGATCTGTTCATCGAACGCGCGGGCGAACAAAAATACAGCGCGCGAGTGGTGAACTCGCCGGCGGGACAAGCCAAAGTCGATTTCAGTTTGCCTTTTACCGCGCAGGACTTGGAAATTTTTTTGCTGAAAATCGGCCGGCCGCGCCGCGGGGTTCGCCACACCGGCTCGCCGGAGATGGAAGCGGCCAAAACTTTCGGCGGCGATCTTTTCGAAGCCGTATTCAATGGCGAGGTGCGAAGCTGTTTGCGCTGCAGCCTCGATGAGGCGACGCGGCAGGAGTGCGGGCTGCGCCTGCGATTGCGCACGACGGATGCGCCGGAACTGGTCGATCTGCCCTGGGAATATCTTTACAACCCGGCGCTGAATCGTTTTCTCTCGCTTTCAACGGAAACGCCGATCGTGCGTTATTTGGAATTGCCGGAACGGATTCAGCCCTTGAAAGTTGCGCCGCCGCTGCGCGTGCTCGTGATGATCGCCAGCCCCTACAATTTTTCACCGCTGGAGGTCGAGCGCGAATGGAATATTCTCAACGACGCTTTTGCCGACCTGCAGCAGCGCGGCGTGGTGCAACTCGACCGCTTGGAAAAAGCGACGTTGAAACAATTGCAAAGCCGGTTGCGCAAAGAAGATTACCACATTTTTTACTTTATCGGCCACGGCGGTTTTGACAAAAAGAAAAAAGATGGCGTGCTGATTTTGGAGGATGAGGACAAACGCGGCCGCGAAGTCAGCGGCCAATATTTGGGCGCGCTGCTGCACGACCAACGCACGCTCCGCCTCGCG
>Ga0247727_10003758_pt1 | contig 33148 bp, 30 predicted proteins | sample WisWelCaveWW1625_FD_202498 | JGI IMG/M metagenome (GOLD analysis project Ga0247727, IMG submission 202498) | Biofilm microbial communities from Wishing Well Cave, Virginia, United States - WW16-25 | ecosystem: Environmental > Aquatic > Deep subsurface > Groundwater > Cave microbial mat | place...
CGAGTAATGACCGACGCGAAAAACCGACCTCTACAGATGCCCCAGGATCGACGATCTCGAGTCAGCGTGACTGTTTTCATGGCAGGAATTGCCCTGATTCCGATTACTCGGACAGGCTCCTAGCCCGCCTTCTGGACGGCCCCGCTTCTCAGGCAGCGCGTGCACACGCGCATCCGACGGTTTCCGCTTCCCTCGGTCTTCACGCGCACCCGCTGCAGGTTCGGGAGCCACGTGCGAGGGCTGACGTTGTGGGCGTGGGAAACGTTGTTCCCGAACACCGTTTTCTTTCCACAGACCTGGCAAACTCTAGCCATCCGCCGCCTCATGGTCGGGACGCCCAGCCCGGAACGAAAAGGTGCGCATGGTAGAAGGCCAGGCGACCGCTGTCAAGTTCATGGTCGCGACAGTCTCCGCATGGACGGCTCTTTCTGTTGCGCCAACCGGCACCCCCGGCCTCGGTTGCTTTCCCCGACTCGGCACCTATATTACTGCTCCGCAGTCATCCGGAAGACCCGGACAATTCCGAAAGTGGGTCGATCCGGAGGATCGCGGAGGGTACGGCGCGGGTGGAACCGGAAGCGCTGATTCTACCGTGGAACTTCGGATTCTCCGGCGCAAGAGCCGTGGTTGTTTTTGCTTGACTTGTCACGAAACCATGACTTAGGTTAGGCCCAACTGCAAGCGCCAGTTTCTGGCGGGCGCAGGGGTGGCGCGAGGGGTCGCGATGGTTTTCGGTCGAAGCCGCAATCTTGTCGGACTGGATATCGGGGATAGCTCCATCAAGGTCGTGGAGCTGAGGGATCTCGGGAAGGGCCGCGGGCACCAGGTGGCCAAGATGGGCTGGGAGCCGCTGTCCGCGGAGGCGATCGTGGACGGCGCGATCATGGACTCCCAGCTCGTCATCGAGACGATTCAGCGCCTCATGCAGAGGTGCAGGATCAAGAGCAACCAGGTCGCCACCGCGCTCTCGGGACACTCCGTGATCGTGAAGCGGATCTCCCTCCCGGTCATGAGCGAGGCCGAGCTGGCCGAGTCGATCCACTGGGAGGCCGAGCAGTACATCCCCTTCGACATCGAGGACGTGAATCTCGACTACGAGATCCTGGAGGGGTCGAGCCTCTCGGGCGAAGGAAACATGGACGTTCTTCTTGCCGCTGCCAAGAAGGACAAGATCAACGACTACACCAGCGTGATCAGCCAGGCGGGCCTCACGCCGGTCACCGTGGACATCGCGACGTTTGCTCTCCAGAACGCGTTCGAGGCCAACTACGACTTCGAGCCCCATCACGTGATCGCCCTGGTGGACGTCGGGGCCGCGGTCACCTCCATCTCCGTTCTCCACCGAGGCACGTCGGTGTACTGGCGCGACATCAATATCGGTGGCAACCACTACAACGACGCAATCCAGAAGGAGTTGAACCTCTCGGCGGAGCAGGCGGAACGGCTGAAGCAAGGGGAGGAGATCGAGAAGATCTCCTCCGAGCGCGTGTCCGCCATCATCGCCTCGGTCAACGAGGACGTCGAGGGCGAGATCCAGAAGACGATCGACTTCTTCAAGCAGATCTCCGCCGCGGACGCGCCTCTGGACCGCCTCTATCTCACGGGCGGGGCCGCTCAGGTCATGCACCTCAAGGAATCGCTCGCCCAGAGGCTCAACACGCAGGCGGAGCTGCTCAATCCGTTCCGGAAGATCCCTCCCGCGGGACGGGAGCCCAGCCCCGATCTCATCAACGAGATGGCCCTGACAGCCTCGGTGGCGGTGGGGCTCGCGCTGCGGAAGATGGGGGACTGAGCCATGATCAAGATCAACCTGCTCGCGGAAAAGAAGGCGGCCAAGGCCAAGGTTGCCGGTCCCGGATTGAAGCTGGAGTCGGCCGCGGGAACCTCGAGCGTGCTCCTGTCGGGAATCCTCCTCGTCGGCGTTCTCGTCACGGGAGGCTGGTGGTGGCTCGAGTCCAAGGAGCTCAAGAAGTGGACCGGGGAGGTAGCGCGGGCCGAGCAGGAGTTGGCGCGGCTCCAAGAGGTTCGGAAAAAAGGGGAGCTCTACAAGAGGCAGAAGGAGCTTCTCGAGAGGAAGATCCAGCTCATCACCGACCTCAAGAAAAAGCAGACCGTGCCCGTCCACATCTTGGATCAGATCTCGAAGAACCTCCCGGATTTCCTGTGGCTGGACACCATGGAGGCCACACAGAACACGATCGTGATTGCGGGGAAGGCGACGACCTACAACGCCGTCTCCAATTTCTACGACAACCTGTCGTCGTCCGGGTACTTCCTCGGGGTGACTCTGGGCAAGACCTCGGAAGCCCCGGAGGGCGTCTCGTTCAGCCTGACCTGTCGTTTCCAGCAACCTGAGGCCCCCGAGGCCAAGCCGCAGGGCTGACCGAGGCGGGGCGCGAGGATCGTTCGGCCTTGGGCCGCGGCTTTGGAGTCGAGAATGCTTGAAAGACTGCCGTTTTGGGGACAGGTCGTCGTGATGCTGATCCTGGCGGCCTTGATGGTCGGTCTCGGGTATTACGTCTTCCCGAACCTCAAGGACTACCGGGCTCAGACCCAGACGCTTCGCACGCGCTACGACGAGATGCAGGCGCAGATCCGCGAGGGCCAGGCGATCGAGCAGAAGCTCCCCGAGTTCGAACGAGAGATCGCGAGCCTTCAGCGCAAGCTCGGGGACATCCAGCAGATCCTGCCCACGGGCCCGGAGACGGGCGACCTGCTGCGGTGGATCAAGAACCTGGCGGATCAGTCGAGCCTCGACCTGAAGTCTTTCGGTCCCGGTGCCATGAAGCCGGTGGAGTTCTACAAGGAGTTCCCCATCGACATGAACGTGGTGGGGCGTTATCACGATCTCGGCATCTTCCTGGATCGGGTAAGCAAGTATCAGAGGATCATCAACGTAGACAATCTCCGCATGGGCACGAACGTGGGAGGCGGCGAGAAGAGCATCCGCGCGAGCTTCACCGCCACGACATTCGTGTACGACGATACTGCGGAGAAAGGACTGGAGGGCGTTCCATGATCCGGCGCAATTTCGGCTGGCTCGCGGCGGCGGCGATGCTCGCCTTGCTCGCCTCGGCGTCCGCTCCCGCTTTTCCCAGGGAGGCCACGGCTCCGGGCTCCGCACCTGCCGCCGGCTCCATGCAGCCTGCAGCGAGCCCGGCTCCCGCGGAGACGAAGGACCCGAACCAGACGGTCGAGACGATTCTTCGAGAGCAGGAGCAGCTGCTGAGTGGTCAGCGATTCTCCTACGACCCGGGCGGACGCCGCGATCCGTTCCGCTCGCTGTATGAGAACGTACCGTTGAGCAAGAAGGGTCCGCGACCCAAGGGTGTGGCGGGGATGCTGGTCGCGGAGGTGAACCTGGTGGGAATCGTGCGGGATTCCCGCGGGGGAAACATCGCCTTCTTCACGGGGTCGGACAACAAAGGGTATTTCCTCCACGTTGGTGACGAGGTGTACGACGGAACGGTGATGGCGATCGATCCGGTTCAAGGAACGACCACCTTCCGCCAGCAAGTGGACGACCCCCGCCTGATCAAGCCCTACCGTGACGTCCTGAAGAGGCTGGTCCCGCAGGGAGAGGAGAAGGCCCATGAGTAATCGTCGTCGCACGTGGATCCTGGCGGCGCTGGTCGTGCTGGCGGTCGCGGGAGGCTCCACCTGGATCTCCGCGGACGATCCCGGAGCACCGGCATCGCCCGGCGAGCCGCCCCGGCAGATGGGAACGAGCTTGAACGACATCGAAGTCTCCGCCCAGGAGGCCGGTGCATCGGTCACGCTTGTGGGAAACGGTCCGCTCGAGTACGAGACCTTGGTGATCGAGTCGCCGGATCGGCTCGTCGTGGACCTCAAAGGGGTCACGAGCCGCCTCAAGGCCCACCAGTTCCCCGTGGGTCGGGCGGGAGTCTCGCGGGTGAGGGCGGGACAGTTCCGCAAGGAACCCGCTCCCGTGACACGCGTCGTTTTCGATCTGGACTCGAAGGCGCAGTACCGGATCGAGAGGCGGGAGGACCGCCTCGTCGTCCTGTTCGGCGCCGCGGAGCCTGTGGCGGCCTCTCGGCCCGCAGCCGACTCCGTCGTCGAGCCCCCCGGCGCCCCGTGGGACGCCCTGGACGCCGATTCGGTTCCCCCCACGATTGCCGTGTCCTCCTCCGCTCCCGCAGCGTCCGAGGCTCCTCCGTCGCGCGCGCTCAGCTCCGATGCGATGGAGAGGCTCCTCCAGGCCCCGGCCCTGGCGGCCGAGGCGGGCGCGGAGTCGGCACCGGCGGTGCCCCCCTCCTCCTTCGAGACCAAGACCATCGTGACCGAGGAGACGCAGTACACGGGGAAGAAGATCTCCCTGAACCTGGTCGATGCCGACGTCAAGCAGGTCTTCCGGCTGTTCCACGAGATCTCCGGGCTCAACTTCGTCCTGGATCCCAGCGTGGAAGGCCGCGTCACAATCGTGCTGGACCAGGTTCCGTGGGACCAGGCCCTCGACATCATCTTGAACAACAACGGTCTGGACAAGCAGCTCGAGAACAACGTGGTCCGCATCGCCCCGACCCAGAAGCTCGCCACGGAGGCCGCATCGCGCCGACAGCTCAAGGAGGCCAAGGAGCTCGAGGTGGAGCCCATCACGATCACCCGCACCCTCTCCTACGCCAAGTCGAAGGACGTGGAGCGAGTGATCCGGGACGGCGGCGTCCTGTCCCCGCGCGGCAAGGTCATCGTGGACGAGCGGACGAACACCCTGATCATCAGCGACATCCCCAAGAGGGTCGAGCCTCTGGACCAGCTCATCTCGACACTCGATTCCGAGACGCCCCAGGTCATGATCGAGGCGCGGATCGTCGAGACCTCCCGGCAGTTCGTGCAGGATTTCGGCGTGCGATGGGGCTTCGCGGCACTGGCGGACGCGTCGCGCGGCACCGCAACCAACCTCGCATTTCCCCACAACGCCTCGGTGCGGTACGGCCTGAACCTCCCCGGAGGCGGGGGAGCGAGCGCGTTGAACTTCAAGTTCGGGAACATCCTCGACTCGTTCACCCTGGACGTGACTCTCCATGCCCTGGAGACCGAGGGGCGGGGGCGGATTCTCTCGTCTCCGAAGATCGCCACCCAGAACAACGAGCGGGCGGAGATCGAACAGGGCGTGCGGATTCCCATCGTCAACACCACGGCCACGGAGATCAACGTGGAATTCGTCTCCGCGTCCCTGCGGCTATCCGTGACGCCCCAGATCACGGCCGAAGGGACCATCATTCTCGACATCGAGGTGGAGAACAACTCCCCCGATTTCGTGAACCGGGTGGGGTCGACCCCTCCCATCAACACGCAGCGGGCCCAGACGAAGCTCCTCGTGAGCGACGGCGGCACGACCGTGATCGGCGGGATCTTCACCGTGAACGAGTCCCAGAGCGAGACGGGCGTGCCTTGGTTCAGGAAGATCCCGGTGTTCGGGTGGCTGTTCAAGGCTCGCAACATCACCAACGAAAACCGAGAGCTGCTGATCTTCATCACTCCGAAGATCATGCGGGTCAGTTAGGGGAGGTTGACGATGCGTGCAACGAATGGCCGGAAGTGGAACGTGCTCGTCGCGGCAGTCGTGCTGGCCGCGGCGGGGTGCACGGGCGACTCGCTGGACGACGGGGACAGTGCGGACGTCGTCCTCGAGGTGTTCAGCATCCCGCAGATCCCGCCTATTACGACCGCGGTCAGCGGCGCGGGGTGTACCTTCATCGTCACGTCCGTGAACGTGACGCTGCGGAACCAGGCGACGAACGATGTCGTGGCCTCCCCGTTCGGCGACATTCGCCTGGAGACAGTGACTCTCAGCTACGATTGGTTCACCCTGCCGGCCACGCCCACCCGCACCCTGAGCATCGGGGGGACGATTCCCGTGGGTGGAAGTGGCAGCGTGAGCTTCCCGCCGATTCTCCTGCAGGATCTGTCGACGGGCTACGCCGGGGCCACCGCGAGCGTGGACATGCTGTTCCGCGGGAGGACCGTCGCCGGTCAGGATGTCCAGGCGAGTGCGAGGGGGAGTGCCCTCTCGGTGAGCTCCTGTGCTTGCCCGGACGACGACGCGGACGGCCTGTGCAACAACATCGACAGCTGTCCCGGCTGCAACAACGTGGCCTGTACGGGCAGCGGATGGTGTGCCGTCGTGGGTAACACCTGTTCGAACCCGAACCCGACCTGTCCGTGAGGGGTTGGGCTCAAGCAGGAGCGTGATCGCGGAAGATGAGCACGCGCCTGCCCACGCTGACTCACGCTCGCATTCGCGCGATGCAGGGGGACGTGGACGGGGCCCGGAGGATCGTCCAGGAGATCCTCTCGGCTCGGCCCGGCGATTGTGCTGCCCGGGCCCTCCTCGACGAAATCGGGTTGACCCAGGCACGGGAGCGGCCGGAGCCCTCGGACGAATCGCGCACGGACTCCTCCGTGCTCGCGCTCCGGACCTGGCTCGAGCGCATCCAGAAGGCAAGGGAACATGAGCCGGCTCGGTGATCTGGTCGGGGAAGTCCGCGGCTCCATCGAAGGAGCGGCCGTCGCGCTCGTCGTGGGGCTCGACGGCATGGTGGTGGCGGGTTCGGGGGAGTCGACCATCGCCTCGTCATGGGACGTGCTTGCCGCACACTACGTGGAGATCCTGAGGAGGGCAAGGGAGGCGAGCCGGGAAGCCAAGACCGAGCCTCCGGGGGAGGTGATGATCTCATCCACCTCGGGAACTACCCTCTTGCGCTCCCTGGCCGAGGGGTACGCATTGCTCGTCGTCCTCCACGCCGGCGCCATCGTCGGCAAAGCGCGGTACGACCTTCGCAGGGCCGCCGCTCGGATCCTCCCCGAGATCGTCTGATTCCTCGCCGTCTTGTTTGGCAGCGCGGGAGGGTGGTACTCTGCCGGCCGCGGTGCGGAGTGCGACCCGCGGGAGCGAACGTTGGACCCCAAGGAGCTTCGCGAGCTGATCGAGATCATCTCTCGCAGCGAATTCGTGACCTTCGAGCTGGAGCGCGAGGGATTCCGGCTGAGGCTCGTGAAGGGGAACTCCGCTCCTTCCGCCGTCGTGTCCGCATACGCGCCGGCTCCCGCCCCGGGCCCCAGTTTACCGAACACGGAAGCCGCCGCATCGGCGCCGATCGAGCCGGCGAAGGCGCTGCCGGCGGAGCCCGGAATCGTCGACCTGCCCTCACCCATCGTCGGGACCTTCTACCGCACCCCCAGCCCCGACGCCCCGCCTTTCGTGGAGGTGGGTTCCCGCGTGAAGAAAGGTCACGTCCTCGGCGTCGTCGAGGCGATGAAGCTCATGAACGAGATCGAGTCGGAGATCGACGCCGAGGTCGTGGAGATCTGCATTGCCAGCGGACAGCCCGTGGAGTACGGGCAGGTCCTCTTCCGGCTTCGCCCCACACTCTAAGGTACCGCGTGTTCCGGAAGATCCTGATCGCCAACCGCGGAGAGATCGCGCTCCGGATCATCTGGGCGTGCCGCGAGCTCGGCATCAAGACCGTGGCCGTCTACTCCACCGCGGACGCCGACTCGCTCCACGTCAAGTTCGCGGACGAGGATGTCTGTATCGGCCCGGCGCCCAACCGGGAGTCGTACTTGAACGTGTCCGCGGTGATCTCCGCCGCGGAGATCACCGGCGCCGAGGCGATCCACCCTGGCTACGGGTTCCTGGCCGAGTCGGCCCACTTCGCCGAGGTGTCGAGGGAATGCGGCCTGACGTTCATCGGGCCGGGGCCCGAGGTGATCCGTCGGATGGGGGACAAGGCGGAGGCTCTCCGGACCGCGATCGAGGCGGGGGTGCCGACTCTCCCGGGGAGCGGAGGGGTCGTGCAGGACGAGGAGCACGCGCAACGCGTCGCCCGGAGCATCGGCTACCCGGTCCTGATCAAGGCGTCCGCCGGCGGGGGCGGTCGAGGCATGAGGATCGTATCCAAGCCCGAGGATCTGGGACGGCTTTTCGATGCCGCGCGGCAAGAGGCCGAGGCGGCCTTCGGCGTCGCCGACGTCTACCTGGAGAAATACCTCCCGGAGCCGCGGCACGTGGAGTTCCAGATCCTGGGGGATACCCAGGGGAACCTGGTGCACCTCTTCGAGCGCGAATGCTCCATCCAGCGGCGCCACCAGAAGCTGCTGGAGGAATCGCCCTCGCCGGCCCTCGATGCCGGGCTGCGTGCCCGCATGGCCGCCGCTGCCCTCAAGGCCGCGGGCGCGGTGCAGTACGTGAATGCCGGCACCGTCGAGTTTCTCCTGGACACGAGCGGCGAGTTCTACTTTATCGAGATGAACACGAGAATCCAGGTGGAGCATCCCGTCACCGAGATGGTCACCGGCATCGACCTGATCAAGGAACAGATCCGGATCGCGGCCGGTGAGCCGATCTCCTTCACCCAGCAGGAGGTGACGGTCAGCGGGCATGCCATCGAGTGTCGGATCAACGCCGAGGACCCGGTCACCTTCGCGCCGTGCCCGGGGAAAATCCGCTCGTTTCACCTTCCCGGCGGTCCCGGAATTCGCGTGGATACGGCCTGCTACGCCGAAGCGATGGTCCCGCCCTACTACGACTCGATGATCGCCAAGGTCGTGGCCCACGGGAACACGCGGGGCGAGGCGATCCTCCGGATGCGCCGGGCCCTCGAGTCCTTCGTGGTGGAGGGGATCTCGACGAACGTGCCGCTCCAGCAACGAATCGTGGCGGACGAGGACTTCGTCCGTGCGCGCCTTTCCACGAGGTTCATGGAGCGTTTCCTTCCCGCGGAGAAGAGGCCGGCCGCAGGCTGATCCCACTCGGAGGCGCCCGCCTGGAACCCCGAAAGTCCCGATTGTGCTCGGGGAGAGGTGCGGAAAGTGTCACTCCGCGCGGTTCCTTGACAGAGATTTTCACGGAACCTACATTCGACCGGGCTTCGAGAGAAGAAAAGCGCCGATTCTTCTCCGTGTCTGGAAGCGCGACCACGCCGCGTGGGAAGAGCGTTGCGGGGGGTCGGCAGAACGTCGCGGAGTCGGCCGAGGGAGGTCATGGCGGTCAAGCTCGGTGAGATGCTGTTGAAGGCTGGTCTGCTGACGCAGCAGCAGCTTCAGGAAGCCTTAGAGGCGCAGAAAAAGAACGGCGGCCGATTGGGGCTGAACCTGGTCAAGCTCGGCGTCGTCCGGGAAGACGACATCACCCAGCTTCTCTCGGAACAGTACGGGGTCCCGTTCATCAACCTCCGCCACTTCGAGATCGACCAGGCCGTCATCAAGCTCATCCCGTCCGAGGTTGCCCAGAAATACCTCGTGATCCCGGTGAATCGGACCGGCGCCACCCTGACCATCGCCATGGCGGATCCCACGAACGTCTTCGCCATGGACGACATCAAGTTCATGACGGGATACAACGTCGAGCCGGTCGTGGCAAGCGAGGTCGCGCTACGCGACGCCATCGACCAGTACTACGGCTCCACGCACGCCCTCGAGCTCAAGAAGGTCATGGACGAGATGGCGGAGCAGGAGACGGAGGCCCTCGAGGTCCTGGAGGAAGAGGAAGAGCTCGACGTCCACAAGCTCGAGGCGGCAACCGAAGATGCCCCCGTCGTCAAGCTCGTGAATATCGTGCTCACCGATTCCATCAAGAAGAGCGCGTCGGACATCCACATCGAGCCCTACGAGAGGGACTTCCGGGTCCGGTATCGCATCGACGGCGTTCTGTACGAGATCATGCACCCGCCCATGAAGCTCCGGGACGCCATCATCTCTCGCCTGAAGATCATGGCGAAGCTGGATATCTCCGAAAAGCGTCTTCCCCAGGACGGGCGCATCAAGATCAAGATGAAGCTCCAGGGAAAGAACAAGGAGATGGACTACCGCATGTCGGTTCTCCCCACGCTGTTCGGGGAGAAGATCGTGTTGCGTCTTCTGGACAAGGACAACCTGGTCCTCGACATGACGCGACTGGGGTTCGAGTCCGATTCCCTCGTGAAATTCGAGAAAGCGATCCTGAAGCCGTACGGGATGGTCCTCGTGACGGGGCCCACGGGTTCCGGAAAGACGAACACGCTGTACTCGTCCATCCATCGCGTGAACACGCCGGAGACCAACATCCTGACCGCGGAGGACCCGGTGGAGTTCAACCTCCACGGGATCAACCAGGTGCAGATGAAGGAGCAGATCGGCCTGAACTTCGCCACCGCCCTGCGGTCTTTCCTGCGCCAGGACCCGAACATCATCCTGGTGGGGGAGATCCGTGATTTCGAGACGGCGGAGATCGCGGTCAAGGCCGCGCTCACGGGCCATCTGGTCCTGTCCACGCTGCACACCAACGACGCTCCCTCCACGATCAACCGGCTCCTGAACATGGGGATCGAGCCGTTCCTCGTCTCCACGTCCGTGAATCTCATCTGTGCCCAGAGACTGGTGAGGAAGATCTGCAAGGAATGCCGGGAGGAGGTTCAACTCCCGCCCCACGCCCTCGTGGACGTGGGGTTCCCCGTGGAGGAAGCGCCCCGCCTGAGGCTCTACAAGGGGCGTGGGTGCAACAACTGCAATAACACGGGCTACCGTGGACGCTTGGGGCTGTTCGAGGTGATGGAAGTGTCCGATGAGATCCGGGAGCTGATCTTGTCGGGCGCGTCGGCCATCGAGCTCAAGCGAAAGGCGATCGATGAGGGGATGATCTCGCTGCGCGCCTCGGGTCTGCAGAAGCTCAGGGAAGGGATCACGAGCGTCGAAGAGGTCTTGCGCGAGACCGTGCTCTAGCCAGGGTCGTTGGCCCCTACCTGTCGGCCAAGGAGTTGCCATGAGTCTAACGATGCACCAGCTGCTCAAGACCCTGGTCGATCAGGGAGGAACGGATCTTCACATCACGACGAACACGTCTCCCCAGATTCGGATCGACGGGAAGATGGTGCCGCTTCAGGTGCCGCCGTTGACGACGCCGGAGACGAAGCAGCTGATCTACAGCGTGCTCACCGACAACCAGAAGCACCGATTCGAGGAGAGCCTGGAGCTGGACTTCTCCTTCGGCGTTCGCGGGCTCGCGCGCTTCAGGGCGAACGTCTTCTTCCAGCGCGGCGCGGTGGCCGGAGCGTTCCGGACCATCCCCTGGGAGATCCGCAGCTTCAAGGATCTGGGGCTTCCCGAGATCGTCGCGGCGCTGTGCGAGAAACCCCGGGGCCTCGTCCTCGTCACGGGTCCCACCGGCTCGGGAAAGAGCACCACGCTCGCCGCGATGCTCGACAAGATCAACAGCGAGCGGCACGAGCACATGGTCACCATCGAGGATCCCATCGAGTACCTCCACGCCCACAAGAACTGCCTGGTCAACCAGCGTGAGCTGCACGCCGATACCCATTCGTTTCCAGCAGCGCTCCGCTCCGTGCTTCGCCAGGACCCCGACATCGTGTTGATCGGAGAGATGCGCGATCTGGAGACGATTGAATCCGCGCTGCGCATTGCCGAGACGGGGCACCTGACGTTCGCGACGCTGCACACGAATTCCGCCGCGCAGACGATCAACCGGATCATCGACGTGTTTCCTCCCCACCAGCAATCGCAGATCCGCGCGCAGCTGTCGTTCGTCCTCGAGGGGGTGCTGTGTCAGTCGCTGCTGCCCCGGGCCAACGGAGGGCGGGTTCTGGCGATGGAGATCCTCATTCCGAACGCGGCGATCCGGAACCTGATCCGCGAGGACAAGGTGCACCAGATCTACTCCGCCATGCAGGTGGGCCAGCTGCGCTACGGGATGCAGACCTTCAACCAGTCGCTGGCGACGCTGTACTTCAAGAAGCACATCACCTTGCAGACCGCCTTGTCGCTGTCGTCGAACCCCGACGAGCTCCAGGAAATGATCAACCGCGGCGCGGGCACGATCCAGACGTCCGCCGTCGCATCGGCCACCCGCGGCCGGGCCGATCGCCGGTAGCGATCGCTCCGGGGTCAGGAGGAAACGCCGTGCCCAACTACAGCTGGAAAGGACGCACGCGGACCGGTACGGTCCAGGAAGGCGTGCTGATCGCGGAGAGCAAGGACGCGGTGATTGCGGCGCTACGACGCCAGCAGATCATCGTGACCGCAGTGACGGAGAAGGGGAAGGAGTTCGCCATCCCGAAGCTGGGAGGCGGGATCAGCAAGAAAGAGATCGCCATCTTCACCCGGCAGTTCTCGGTCATGATCGACGCGGGCCTTCCGCTGGTGCAGTGCCTGGAGATCCTGGGCAACCAGCAGGAGAATCGGACCTTCCAGAAGATCCTGTTCCAGGTCCGCCAGGACGTCGAGTCGGGATCGACCCTCGCGGATTCGCTGCGGCGGCACCCGAAGGCGTACGACGATCTGTACTGCAACATGGTGGCGGCCGGGGAAGCGGGGGGAATCCTGGACACGATCCTGCAGCGCCTCGCGGTCTACATCGAGAAGATCGTGAAGCTGAGGGGCGCGGTGCGGTCGGCAATGGTGTATCCGACCGCGGTGATTCTCATCGCGATCGGGGTGGTGTGGGTCATCCTGTGGAAGGTGATCCCGACGTTCGCCACGCTGTTCGAGGGTCTGGGGGCGAGCCTTCCGCTCGCGACGAGAGTCACCATCGCGCTCTCGCACTTCGTGGCGGCCTTCTGGTGGATGATCTTCCTCGCCGCGGGGCTCGGGGTCTACGCCCTGAACCGCTATCACAAGACCTACCGCGGCCGGCGGGTCATCGACGGGTTGCTCCTGAAGCTTCCCGTCCTGGGAGGGGTCCTGCGCAAGGTTGCCGTGGCCCGGTTCTGCCGCACGCTCGGTACCCTGGTCTCCTCCGGCGTGCCCATTCTCGAAGGGCTCGCGATCACCGCCCGGACGTCCGGGAACGCCGTCGTGGAGGACGCCATCATGGCCACCCGCAGGAGCGTGGAGGAGGGGAAGACGATCTCCGAGCCGCTCAAGGCCACGGACGTATTCCCGCCCATGGTCGTGCAGATGGTGGCCGTGGGTGAGGCGACGGGCGCTCTCGAAACCATGCTGAACAAGATCGCCGACTTCTACGAGGACGAGGTGGACGAAGCGACGGCGAATCTTCTGGCGCTTCTCGAGCCCGTGATGATCATGTTCCTGGGGATCGTGATCGGAGGGATCGTGATCTCCATGTACCTACCGATGTTCGACCTCATCAACAAGATCGCCTGACCTCGAGAGGGACGGGGCCGGACCCGACGGGTCCGGCCCCCCGACCAACGATGAACCGCGTCGACATCGAGCCCCAGCTTCGCCGGCTCATGGTCCTGAGGGTGGTCACGGTGACCACCCTCTTGATCTCCGCCTTCGGGATCGAGATCCTTCTTCGTCCCGGCGAGACGCTGCGTCCGCTGTTCCTCCTGACGGCGATCGCGTACGGCATGGTTCTCACGTACGCTACGCTGGACCGGTGGCTGGGTGGATCGGTGTTCTTCCTCCACCTGCAGCTCGGCGGCGACGCGGCCCTGGTCACGGCGTTCGTCGGGATCACGGGCGGGCTCGACAGCCCGATGTCGTTCCTGTATCTCCTGCCGATCACCGTCGCCTCCCTGCTCCTGTTCCATCGGGGTGGCCGGGCCATGGCCGGCGTGTCCTGGCTGCTCTACTCGGCTCTCGTGCTGTTCGGGCCGATGTGGTTCCCGCTGGGCCTTCTGGCGGAGTCGGGTGGGGCGGAGCCCGGGCGCGTCGGGTACTCCCTGGTGGCGCACCTGGCGGCCTTTGGAACCGTGGCGCACCTGGCCTCGTATCTCGCGGAGCGACTCCGCGCTCAGGGGGACGAGCTCACCGAGCGACGCGGCGCTCTCGCGAGGCTCCAGGCGCTCAACGAGAACATCATCGAGTCCATCAACAGCGGTCTGATCACCACCGACCTGAACGGCCGGGTCAACTTCATGAACCGAGGCGGAGCGGAGATCACCGGGCAGTCCCAGTCCTCGGTGAGTGGCCGGAGCATCGAAGAGATGCTCTCGCTGGGGAATGGGTTCTTGACCGAAACGCGCAGGCTCCTGCTGGACAAGCGTCGTTTTCGGTTCGAACGCTGGTTCACGGCCGGGAACGGTCAACAGATCTTCCTGGGCATCGCCGTCTCCACCCTGTTCGATCGACTCGGACAACCCCTGGGTTTCATCTTCATCTTCCAGGACCTGACCGAGATCCACGCCATGGAGCAGGAGCTGAGGCTAAGGGACCGGATGGCGGTCCTCGGGAAGATGGCGGCGCGCATGGCCCACGAGCTCCGGAATCCACTGGCCGCCATGAGCGGGGCGGTCCAGTACCTCAGGGGAAGCATGAAACCCGCTGGCGAGACCCTCGAGCTCATGGACATCATCCTGAGGGAATCGGAGCGCCTCGAGGATACGATTCGTGATTTTCTCCAGTTCGCACGCCCGGGTCCGTTCTCCGCCACATCGTGCGACCTCGTCCATCTCCTGGAGGAGAACCTGTTGCTCCTGCGCAAGAGCCTGGAGTTTCACGACGGGCACCAGGTCACAACCAGGTTCGGCGCGCGGGAGATTCGCTGCGAGATCGACCCGAATCGGATGAGACAGGTGTTCTGGAACCTGGCGACCAACGCCTTGAAGGCGATGCCTCGGGGGGGCGGGCTTGCGGTCGAGGCGCGTGTCGTCGAGGCGACGGACGAGGTGGCGATGACGTTCGGAGACGAGGGATGCGGCATGGACGAGCAGGAGGCGGCCGCGTACTTCCAGCCGTTTCGAGGCTCCTTCCAGGAAGGGACCGGGCTCGGTGCCGCCATCGTCTACCGGATCGTCCAGGAGCATGGCGGGCGGATTCACGTGGAGAGTGCTCCGGGCAGTGGGACACGGATCCACATCGTTTTCCCGCGACGGTGCGCGCGCGCCGGAGAGGTGCCCGAGTGGCGCCAAGCGGTGGGAGGGGCTCGGATGTGAGCAACAGGATCCTGGTGGTCGAGGACGAGCAGAGCATGCGGGATCTCATGGTCCTGATGCTGCGCAAGGAAGGATACAAGGTCGAGGCGTCGGAATCCGGGGTCCGGGCCAAGGAGCGCCTGGACCGGAACGAGGTCTTCGACCTGGCGATCAGCGACATCTCGATGCCGGGCATGAGCGGTCTCGAGCTGCTCCGCCACTTTCGTCAGGTCTCCCCCGAATCGGCGGTGATCCTGATGACGGCCTACGGCTCCAAGGAAACCGCCATCGAGGCCCTGAACGAGGGGGCCACCTACTACGTGGAGAAGCCGTTCGATCTGGACGAGATCAAGGTCGTGGTGCGCAAGACGCTGGAGCAGCGACGGCTGGCGAGCGAGAACGCCGACCTCCGCGTCCAGAACCGCGACCTGAAAGCCCAGCTCCAGGGGACCTACAGCTTCGAGGGCCTCGTGGGGAAGAGCGCCAAGATGCGGGCGATCTTCCAGCTCGTGGAGCGGATCGCGGAAACGGGGAGCACCATCATGATCTCCGGGGAATCCGGCACCGGGAAGGAGCTCATCGCGCGGGCGATCCACTACAACTCCGGCCGGGAGGAGCAGCCCTTCGTTTCCATCAACTGCGGCGCGCTTCCGGACGAGCTCCTGGAGAGCGAGCTGTTCGGCCACATGCGGGGCTCCTTCACCGGCGCCACCGCGACGAAGAAGGGTCTCTTCGAGGTGGCCAACGGTGGGACGATCTTCCTGGACGAGATCGGAGAGACCTCGGCGGCCATGCAGATCAAGCTGCTCCGGGTCCTCCAGGAGCGCAGGATCCGACGGGTCGGCGGAACCGAGGAGATCCCGGTGGACGTGCGCGTGATCACGGCCACGAACCAGGACCTGGAGCAGATGGTTCGGGAGAAGCGGTTCCGGGAGGATCTGTACTACCGGATCAACGTCATCCCCATCCGGATGCCGGCGCTCCGTGAGAAGCCCGAGGACATTCGCCCGCTCGCGGAGCACTTCCTGGCGAAGTACAGCGCCCTCATGGGAAAAACCGCCCGGGGGATCTCCGAGCCCTCGCTGGAGTGCCTCGAGGCCTACCAGTGGCCGGGCAATGTTCGCGAGCTGGAAAACGTGGTGGAACGCGCGGTCGCGCTGGAGGCCAGCGACGTCATTCATCCGGAGAGCCTCCCGAGGGAGGTGCGCCTGGGCAAGGCGCATCGCGGCGGAGAGGTCGCCGTGGTCCTCCCCGAGGCAGGAATCAACCTGGAGCGCCATGTCGAGGATCTCAGACGACGCTATATGATGGAGGCCATGGAGCGGACCGGAAGCGTGCAGACTCACGCCGCGGAGATGCTTGGAATGACCTTCCGGTCCTTCCGGTACTTCGCCAAGAAATACTCGCTCACCGGCCGGGACCCCTCCATGGGCGCGCCCGGGGAGGCGGACTTTCTCGACGACGGACAGGAAGCGACTGACACGGGGCGTCCATCGGTCCTGGCGGAAGCGACAGCCGTGGATAGGGGCCGCCAATGATCCGTGTGCCCGATTCAGGTCCTGGGGAGGTTGACGCTCCGCAAACTCAAGAGCGCATGGAGGATGCCGTCCGAGCAGCCTCTCCCGACTCGTTGGCATTGAGGTTGCTATTTGGAAGGCCGGACCTTGGAAAGGAGGCCTTGAATGCTGGATCGGAAGTCGAAGGGTTTCACGTTGATCGAGCTTCTCATCGTGGTCGCCATCATCGGGATCATCGCGGCGATCGCGATCCCGAACCTGCTGAACGCCATCGATCGCGGCAAGCAGAAGAGAACCATGGCCGACATCCGCTCCATCGGGACCGCCGTGGAGGCGTACGCGGTGGACAACAACATCTATCCGACGGCGGCGAACATGGCGGCGGCCCAGCCGGTCCTGGAGCCGGTGTACATCAAGAAGGTGCCCCTGTCGGACGGATGGAACAATCTCCTCATCTTCGAGCCGGGCACCTCCTCGGGCGCCGGCTACACCCTCGAGTCGTACGCCAAGGGCGGAGCGGACAACGGCGACACCGGTGGCAAGACCAACGCATTCGCCGACGACATCGTCTTCGTGGACGGTCAGTTCACCCAGTGGCCGGAAGGGGTCCAGCAGTAGCTTCGGGTCGTCGAGGATAGTCAGACCGGCGGGGGCCCTCGGGCCCCCGTCTTTGTTTTTTCGGGGGGAGCTTGCACGAGAGAGTCGCGTGTACGGCTTCCGGGCCGTCCCGGTCCTTCCTGCGCCTGGTCCTCGGTTCGACCCTGGCGCTCATCTGTCTTTTCCCTCCCGAGACCCGCGGAGAATCTGCCGCGGGATGCGCCGCGCTCCTCACGCTGCTGGCAATGGTCCTCGCGTGGCGATCCGAGGTCTCTCCTGCCGATCGCTCTCTGACCGTCGCCCTCTTCCTGTCGGTCCCCGCGATCTTGACGGCCATCTCGCCGGGCGCGACCGTGGAGTCCCTGGCGGTCTGGTTTCTCGCCGCCGCCGCCGGCGCCCTCGTCGCATCGCGCGCGGGCGTCTTTCGAGAAAGCGCGGGAATCCCCTCGCTCCTCGCCGTGCTGGGAGGCGTGGTGTCTCTGCACGCTCTCTACCAGGGTTTTCATGGCCTGGAGGCCCTCGCCGCCCGGGTCGAGACGGCGCGGGATGTCCCCGACGCCGACCTCCTGATCGAGAGGCTTCGCCAGGGACGAGCCTTCGGGCCCTTCGCCACGCCGGCCGCCCTCGGCGGGTTCCTCTCGATGGTCCTGCCGATCACGGTGGGGCTCGCGGCATCGTGCAGGGGCGTGCGGAGAATCGGTCCAGTGCTCCTCGCGCTTCTCGAGTGCATGGCCCTCGCCGCTTCCGCCTCGGTGACTGCGGCGGCGGCGCTCGTGACGGCGGTCCTTACGTTCGCCGCGCGCAGAGGGAGGTGGAGCCGGAGTGCCGTTGTGTCCGTGGGAGCGGGGTTCCTCGTGGTGGCCGCGGTCATCGTCGGGCTGCGCGGAAGCCGCGTGCTGGATCCAACCGACCCCGAAGGGCCGTGGCGGCTGAGGGCCGGGAACATCCGCGTGGCGGCGGAGATGTTCCGCGATCATGCCGGGAGCGGTGTCGGACCGGGCGGGTTCGCGGAGAGCTTTCCCGCGTACCGGCGCTCCGGCGACAACGAGGCGCGGCACGCTCACAATCTCCCGATGGAGCTTCTCGCGGAGGTGGGTCTCGTGCCCGGCGCTGTTCTGAGTTTCCTCTTCTTCATGCTCTTCGCGGGCCCGTTGCTCCGGCGCGGCGATCCCGGACCACCCTGGGTGCTGGGGACATCCGTCGGGCTTGCCGCCTTCGCGCTTCATAACCTGGCCGATTTCACGGCGTTCTTTCCCTCGCTTCTGTGGACCGCGGCGATCCTGAGGGGGGCCCTGGCCGCCCAGGACTCGTCGCTTCCGAGGCTCTCCATGGCGCGCGTTCTCGTCGCGACGAGAACTGCCGTCGTGCTCGTGGCCGGAACGGCGGTCGCCCTCGGCGGGATCGCGCGGAACCGTCGGCTGGAGGCGAGACACGCGCTGGTGGGAGGCTCTCCAGAGCACGCGAGCGAGCTCGCGCGGGAGGGCAGAGCGCTGGCGCCGTGGAGCGTCGACGGCCGCTTGCTCTACGCCCAGATCCTCCTCGACGGAAACGGCCCGGAAGGGCTGGACGAACGCCGCGAACACGCGGCCCTCCGCGAGCTGGAGCAGGCGGTCTGGCTTTCCCCGGTGCGTCCGTCCGCCCGTGCTCTGCGCGCCAGGGTACGCTTGAGCCTCGGGGATGCTCCCGGCGCGTACGCGGACCTGTGCGAGGCCGCGCGAGGCTACCCGGCCCACGCGGGATACGCACGGGAGCGGGACGCGCTGGCGGAGCGTCTCTCCGATCGCCGTGGGGTCGAGGCGAACCCATGAGCCGATCCCGGCTGCCGGCGTTCGCAGTGATCGGTCTCCTGCTTGAGTCCACGCTGGGCGAGGGCGGAGCCGCGCCCTTGGCGCTTTCCGTGATTCACGCGGTCGTGGTCGCGCTTCTCCTGGCGTTCGCGGTGTTCTCCGGGCCGGCGTCGGCGCCGGTCGGCGGTCTCGCCGGGGGCCCTCTCGGCTCCTGGTGCGTTTTTCTTGCGATGGCAGCGGCGGCCGCGGTCGCCTCCCCCTACCGCTACGCGGCTTTCCTGACACTCGTCGAGCTGGCCACATTTCTCGCGGTCGCGAGCCTCGCGGCGCGATGCGGTCCGACGATCATCTCGGCCGCCGCAGCCGTCCTGCTCTGGGGCGGAGCGGCACAGGGGATCCTGGCCCTCTACCAGTCCGTCGTCGCTCGCCAGGATCGGCCGCCCGGGAGCTTTCTCAACCCGAATCACCTGGGCGGATGGCTCGTTGCGGTGGTCGTGCTCGGCCTCGTCGGCTGGGACAGGACGCCGTCCCGGACGGCTCTCGCGGTCCGCGGGGCGGCGGCGAGCGCGGCGGCGCTGGGTGTGTTTCTGTGTGGCTCACGAGGAGCTCTGGTCGGTCTCGCGGCCGCAGGGCTCGCTCTCGCACCCGCGGCGTGGAGGGGATTCCGTGGCTCCGGGCGTCGCTGGCTCCTCGCTGCAGGCGCGGCCGTTCTCCTGGTGGCGGCGGTGTGGGGAGTGGTGGTGCGCCTGGCGAGGGGCTCGGATCCCTTCCTCTACAACCGACTGCGCATCTGGCGGGCCTCCCTGTCGCTCGCGTGGGAGTTCCCGTGGACCGGATCGGGACCGGGCCAGTTCGCCGCCCATGCGGCGAACCTGAACTTTCCCCTCGAGGGTGGCCCCCTTCGCTACGAGAGGTTCTTCGTCTCCCCCCACTCGCAGATCCTGGGCGTCCCGTGCGAGTTCGGCTGGCCGGCGACCCTCGCCTGCCTGGGCGTGCTCGTTGTTTCGGCCGCGGAAATCCGCAGGCGGATCCGTGCGCGTGAGCTTCCGCCGTCGGCGACCGGTGCGGCGGCCGCGCTCGTCGGCCTGGGCGCGCAGGCCCTCGTGGACGATCTCGGCGACCGGCCTGCGATCTACCTCCTCGCGGCAGTTCTCTTGGGGGGGTGTCTTTCCACGCCGACACAACGGAGGCCGAGCGCCGGTTTCCGACTCGCGTCTCTGGCGCTCGTCACCTCGCTCTTCGTCACGATGGACGTGGCGCCGCTGCTCGCGCTCGCGGACGTGGCGCCCTCGCGCGTCTGGGGCACACGACATGCGGCCGGGGATCTCCCACGAGGACGACTCGACTCCCGTGGGCGCGCGCGGCTGGAATCTTCCCTCTCGCGGAACCCGTTCCACCCGGACACCTGGTTGAGGCGGGCGGAGGATCTCGCCGGAGACGGGTCGGACTGGGATCTCCCGAGCTACGCTCGGGCACGCGAGGCGGCGGAGCGCGCGATCCGGCTCAATCCCACGGACGCTCATTACAGGCTCGGGCTGGCCCGGATCGAGCGCCTCGCGTGCCTCACGCTCTTCGGTGACGAGGCGAGCAGGGCTCGGGCGGCGCGGGCGTACGGCGAGGCGCAGGACCGCGCGCGACACGATCCGTTCGTCGCGCTGGAGGAGGGGCGGTTCCTCCTGGCCGCCGGGGACCCTTCCGGGGCGAGGCGGGCCGCGGAGCGCGTGCTCGCCATCGAGCCCGAGGCGGTTCCGGGCCGCCTCCTGCTCGCCGATGCGGTCCTCTCCGCCGGGGGCGAGTCCTCCTCGGCCCGTGCGCGACGAATCTCGGAGGAGGCAGCACGGGTGGCCGAGCGGTGGGCGCAGGTCCCGAGACAGACCCTCTACGCGAGGAGAATCCTCGATCTCGACGCGGTGTGGCAGTCCTCTCTTCGAGCCCGGATCGAAGCGGCGCATACTCCACCATGAGAATCGTGCTGGACCTTCGTTGCCTCGACACCGCGAGCGCGAACCGGGGGATCGGGCGGTATGCGAGGGAGCTCGCGATGTCCTGCCTGGCCCAGGCCCCTCCGGAGTGGGAGTTCTTCGGGCTGTCCTGGTCGCGTGCCGGCTCGAGGCTCGGGCTCCTGGACATTCGCTGCCCGTCGCCGCGGAGGGGAATCGGGTGGACGGACCGCTGGGTCCTCCCCAGCGTCCTGAGGCGGCACGGCGCGGATCTCTACCACTCCACCGCCTACGCTCTTCCTGTCGCCGGCGCGCACGGCGTGGCACTGGTGCTGACCGTACACGACCTGGCGGCGGACCTTCATCCGCGAACCCTGTCCTTGCGCCACCGGCTGGCGTTCCGCAGGACCTATAGGAGCGCGCGCGCGGCCCATCGAGTCATCACCGTCTCCGAGGCGACGCGGCGGGCGCTGATCGACCGCTACCCCGTGAACGAGGAACGGATCGTGGCGGTTCCGAACGGCGTCGCGCGCGCCTTCACGTCCGGCGATCGGCCTCGGATCTCCTCCGGCTTTCCGCTGCCGTTTCTGCTCTACGTCGGTGGGCTCGATCCCTTGAAGAACGTCCCATTCCTGATCCGGGTTCTCCGTCGCCTGCACCAGGACGTCCCCGACCTGCACCTGGTCGTCGTCGGAGAGGAGGGGCCGAGGAAAGGCGACCTCGAGCGGATCGCGGCCGGGGAAGGGGTGTCCTCCCGGGTCGAGGCGGTCGGATTCGTCGAGGACGAGCGATTGGCGGCGGCCTACGGCGAGGCCTCCGCGTTCGTGTTCCCCAGCCGGTACGAGGGGTTCGGACTGCCTCCGCTCGAAGCCATGGCAGCGGGCTGTCCGGTCGTCTCTTCTCCCGCAGGTGCTCTGGCCGAGGTGCTGGGCGATGGAGCGATCCTGCGGGAGCCCGACGATCCCGAAGGGTGGGCCCAGGCGATCCTCCCACTGCTCCGGGTCCCGGCGGAGAGGTCCGAGAGAGTGCGGGCGGGGTTCCGCCGCGCCGCGCGGTTCACATGGGAATCCACGGCCAGGCGCACGCTCGCCGTCTACGAGGGCGCGGTCCTGGAGGCGACACGGACATGATCGGCGGACGCTACCAGAACTACTCGCGCCGAGCGCGAGGCATCGCGCGCGCAATGGACCTGGGGCTGGCTCCGTTCGCGCCGATCCTCCGACTCGTAGCGCCCCGTCGGCAGGGCTCGGATCCGGAACGACCACGATCGATTCTCGTGGTCCGACTCGACCACCTGGGCGACGTGCTCATGTCCACGCCGGCGATCGCGGCCTTGAGGCACGCCCATCCGGCAGCCAGGATCGACGTTCTCGCCGCGGCGTGGGGGAGGGCGGCGGTGGAGTCCTCTCCTCACGTCGACCGGGTGCGAGAGGGGATCGCGCCGTGGTACGAGCCGGGACACGGAGGGGTTCCCGCCGCCGACAGGCTCCTCCGGATTTCCGCGGGGCTGCGGGGAGGGGGGGGCTACGACTGGGCATTTGATTTCCGGGGCGACCCGCGCGTCATCCTCTTCTATCTCCTCCCGGCGGCCCGAAGGAGATTCGGATTCTCGAGACTGGGGCTCGAGAGGTTCCTGACGGACGCACTTCCCTACGACCGGAGACGCTCCATGCTGGATCTCTGCCTCGACCTCGTGGGCACCGCGGGAGTCGCCCCGGTGGGAAGGCGCCCGGTGTACCGCGTGGACGAGGCTTCTGCGCACCGGGCCAGGGCGCTCCTCGAGAGTCGGGGGGTGCGCGGCGCCTACGCGGTGATCGCGCCCGGTGCGAACCGCGCGGCTGCGCGCTGGAGCGCGGAGGGGTTCGCCGCGGTCGGCGATGCCCTCCACGCGGCGGGCCTCGGAGTGGTTCTCGCGGGCCGCGTCGAGGACGCACCCGTGACCCGGCGCGTGGCCGAGACGATGACGTGCGAGAAAGCCGATCTCACGGGGCAAACGACGCTCCCGGATCTGGCCGCGATCCTGGCCACGGCATCCGTCCTCGTGAGCAACGACTCCGGATCCGCTCACCTCGCGGCGGCGGTCGATTGCCCGACGGTGGCCGTCTTCGGGCCCACCGATCCCGCCCTCACGTTTCCCTACGAGGACGGCCGCCGTTTCCTGAGCGTGTCGAAGCCGATCGACCACCCTCGACCGTGCTTCCATGCGGACTGCGGATCCGACCACAGCTTCTCACGGGTCTCCCCCGAGGAGGTCGCCTCCCTGGCGCTCCGCGTGCTCGGCGGAGCTCGCGCGGGAGCGCGACCTTGACACCTCGGGTGGCCCCGGTGGCCGTTGTCGTCGTCACGCGAAACTCCGCGCGGTTCCTCGAGGGATGTCTCGGGAGCCTGCGCACGCTCCTTCGCCCGCCCGCGGAGATCGTCGTGGTGGACAGCGGCTCGGAGGACAGGACCCCGGAAGCGGTGCGCCGGGGGTTTCCCGACGTCCAGGTGGTCGAGTGCCGCGCGAACGTCGGATTCTGCAAGGCCAACAACCTCGGGATCGCCAGGACAACGAGCCCTTTCGTTCTTGTGCTGAACCCGGACACCCGCCTCGAGCCGGGATTCCTCGAGGAGCTCCTGCCCGCGTTCGACAACCCCCGCGTCGGGCTCGCCGGCGGAAAGCTCCTCAGGTTCGACGGGAGGACGATCGACTCCGCGGGCCAGGAGCTGGGGCGGTCGCGACAACCGAGGGATCGGGGATACGGAGAGGGCGATCGAGGCCAGTACGACCGGGACGAGGAGGTCTTCGGGGCATGCGGCGCCGCGGCGCTCTACCGGCGCGCGATGATCGACTCCGTCGCGGAAGGCCCCTCCGGCTTCTTCGACGAGGCCTTCTTCGCCTTCTACGAGGATCTGGACGTGGCGTGGCGCGCTCGGCGCTTCGGCTGGAAGGCGGCATACCGCCACCGGGCCGTGGGGTATCACCTCCGGGGGGGCAGCTCCCGGGGCTGGGACCCCGCGCGCCGATGGACCGCGCTCTTGGGCCGAGGCCGGGACAACCGGTACCACCTCCTCAAGAACCGGTATCTCGTGATCCTGAGAAACGACACCCTCCGCGGGTACCTCCAGAACCTCCCCTTCATCCTGGCCCGGGATCTCGCGACCCTGACGATCACGGCCGTGCGGTCCCCCGGGGTCCTGCTACGCCTGTGGAAGGGGCGAGGTCTCTTCCGGGAGGCCCTGCGAAGCCGGCGACTGGACGCGGCGCGGGGCGGGCACCACGTTCCCCGGGAAGCGCTGGGTTCGCGCACAGGAGGGGGACGGAGATCGTGAAGGCCTGGGTCCTCTACGCGGGGACGTTCGTGAGCGCCGCGGCGCTCGCCCTGTGGCTGACTCCGCGAATGCGCGAGGCCGCGCTCAAGTTCGGGATCGTGGACCGCCCCGATGGCCGTCTCAAGAACCACCGCGAGCCGGTTCCGTACCTGGGCGGCCTCTCGATCTACCTCGCGTTTCTCCTGGCGCTGTCCGCCTGCCCGTTCGGCTCGGAAGTGCTGGCGCTCCTCCTCGCGGGATCGATCGTGGTCTTGCTCGGCCTCGTGGACGACCTGGGACAGCTCGGCCCGCTCACGAAGCTCCTGGGACAGCTCGTCGCGGTCTTCGTCCTCGTCAAGTCGGGGATCACCATCCAGCTGACCTTCATCCCGCCGTGGCTCGCCCTGCCGCTGTCGGTCCTGTGGCTCCTCGCGACGACGAACGCGTTCAACCTCATCGACGTCATGGACGGGCTCTCTGCCGGCACCGCGGCCACCGCCGCGCTCGCGCTGTTTCCCGTCGCGGTCTGGAACGGCCGGGTCACCGCCGCCATCATGCTCGCGGCGCTCGCGGGGGCATGCCTCGGCTTCCTCAGGTACAATCTCGAGCCGGCCCGCATCTACATGGGGGACGCGGGGAGCCAGTTCCTGGGTCTCCTCCTCGGGGCCCTCGCCATGAACAACGCGTACACCGACCGGAATCCACTGGCCGCGGCGGCCCCCGCCTTGATCCTGGGGGTTCCCCTGTTCGACATGCTGTTCGTGATGTACGTGCGCTTCCGTCGCGGACTTCCCGTCATGCTCGGGAGTCCGGATCACGTGGCTCTTCGCCTGAGGAAGTGGAAGCTCAGCACGAGGCAGACCGTGTTCCTCTCCTACGCGGTGACGGCCTCGCTCGGGACGGCGGCTCTGGTCCTGAGCCTCGTGACGACCGCCGTCGCCGCGGTCCTTCTCGCCGGGCTCGCGGTGTTGGGAGTCGTCGCCGCGGCGCTGCTCAGGCGGATCGACATGAGGATGTAGACGTGATCGTGATCGTGGGAGGAGGGCTCGCCGGTCTGAGCACGGCGTTTCACCTGCGGGACCTGCCGCACCTCGTGCTGGAGGCGGAGGAAACGCCGGGGGGACTGTGTCGGACCCGGGAGATGGAGGGTTTCGCCTTCGATTACACCGGGCACCTGCTTCACCTCAGGGACCCGCGGGCCCGCGCCCTCGTGGACGAGCTTCTTCCCGGGGTTTTCCGGGTCATCGAGCGCAAGGCGTACATCCGAACCCTCGGTGCGACCCTGCCCTTCCCGTTCCAGGCGAACCTGCACGGGCTTCCCAGGGAGATCGTGGCCGACTGTCTGATCGCATTCTCCGAGAGCCTCGGCGCTCCGAAGATCCACGACGAGGAGGTGTCGTTTCACGACTGGTCCCTGGGCGTGTTCGGTCGCGGCATCAGCGAGGCGTTCATGTTCCCGTACAACACCAAGCTCTTCCGTCGGGCCCCCCAGGAGATGACGGCCGACTGGGTGTCCTGGGCGGTGCCGAAGCCCTCGCTTTCCGAAGTCGTGCGGGGTGCGCTCGGGATGGAGAACCGGGGGCTCGGATACAACGCGACGTTTGGCTACCCGAGCGCCGGCGGGATCGGCGTCCTCCCGGCCGCGTTCGCCGAGCGGGTGAAGGGCCTGAAGTGCGGGACTCGCGTCGAGATGGTGGATCTCGACGCGCGGCGGGTGACGACGTCCCGCGGGGAGACGATCGGATACGACCGGCTCGTGGTCACGATGCCGCTCGCCGCGTTTCTGCGGACGACGCGCGGCGGGCCGCCCGGCCTCAAGGATCTGGCGCGGGATCTCGACTGGTCCGTGGTCGGATGCCTGAACCTGGGCGTGGACCGTCCGGGAGTGGGGGACGGGGCCCACTGGATCTATTTCCCCGATGCCGACGTCCCTTTCTATCGGGTCGGGTTCCCCACGAACTTCTCCGACGGCGTGGCGCCCCGGGGGACCTCCTCGCTCTACGTGGAGTTCGGCTGGAGGCGGGGGGAGACGGTCGACCTCGTCCGGCTCGAAGAAGACGCGCTCGCCGCCCTCACGAAGGAAGGGATCCTGCACTCCACGGACCGCATCGTCGTCCGGGACTGGATCCGGATCGAGCCGGGATACGTGATCTTCGACCGCGCGCGGCGCCAGGTCATGGCGCGGGTCGGGCCGCTCCTCGAGGCGATCGGGGTCCACCTGATCGGACGCTACGGCGCCTGGACGTACTCGTACATGGAGCGCGCCATGCTCGACGGCATGGAGCTGGCCGGACGGCTTCGGGAAGCCTCCGAGCGGACCTCGCGGCGATGAAGGTCCTCCAGTTCATCACCCGTCTGGACCTCGGAGGCGCGCAGGAGACCTGTCTCCAGCAGTGCAAGCTTCTCCTCCGCCGGGGGGACGAGGTCCACCTGCTGACCGGCGCGGGGGGCGAGCTCATGACGGATGCCCGGGCCCTGTCCGGGCTCCTGCTTCACGTCTGGCCCGACTGGCTCCACAGGGTGGCGCCGGTTCGGGACCTTCGCTGCCTGCTGCGCCTCGCGCGCATGATCCGCCGGGAGCGGTTCGACCTCCTGCACACGCACTGCAGCAAGGCGGGGTTCGTGGGTCGTCTCGCGGCCGCGGTGGCGGGAGGAAGCACGCGGGTGATCCACCACGTGCACGGCTGGTCGTTCAACCCGATCCAGCCCTGGGCGGTTCGCCGTGCGCTCATCGCCCTCGAGCGCCTCGCGGCCCGGCCGGGGTTCGTCCTCCTCACGTGCAGCGAGTCCACCGCCGCGGAAGGTCGGCGCGCGCGGATCGGCCGCGACGAGGATCGGAAGGTCCTCCACTACGGGATCGACCGGACACCGAACCTGAGGCGCCGCGGTCGAGAGGCCATTCGAAGGCGCCTCGGGCTCGGTCGGGAAGACGTCCTGTTCCTGCAGGTCGGGAATCTCAAACCCCAGAAGGACCCGGTGACGTTCGCGCTGGCCTCGGTCGAGGCGGGCCGCGCCCTCGGGCGCGCGCGCTTCTGGATCGTGGGCGACGGGCCTCTCCGCGCGGCGGCGGAGCGGATCGCGCGGGACGGTGGGCTCGGGAGGCGCTTCAAGCTTCTCGGATGGCGGCGGGACGTCCCGGACCTGCTGGCGGCGGCCGACGTCCTGGTGCTCACGAGCCGTTTCGAGGGGCTCCCGATCGCTGTCCTGCGCGGCATGGCCGCCGGACTTCCCATCGTGGCCACCCGGGTCGACGGAACCCCGGAAGCCGTGGACGGCGCTGGCTTCATCGTCCCACCGGGCGATGTCGGGGCCGTGGCGGCGGCCTTCGTCGCCCTGGGGCGGTCTCCGAGGCTGAGGCGGGTCATGGGACAGCGGGGGCGACGACGCTCCGCTCGCTTCACGGAGCGAAGGGCCGAGCTCGCCACGCTCGCCCTGTACCACCAGTGTCCCGACTCGCGCGGTGGTGGGAGGCCGGTTGGCCTCCGGGGCACCCCGGACTAGATTGGAGGCGGATGACGAGCACAGGGACCGTAGTCGAGCCGGTCGTCCACATCGCGGGTCTGACCAAGTCGTTCCGCGGACACCTGGGGATCGGACGGCACACCGCGGTCGAGGATCTCGGCCTGACCGTCGGCCCCGGAGAGATCTTCGGACTGCTGGGGCCCAACGGGGCGGGGAAGACCACGACCCTCAAGATGATCGTCGGCCTGCTAAGGCCCGATCGTGGAACCGTCCGCCTGTTCGGAAAGCCTCCGACGGATGTCGCCGCCCGGGCGCGGATCGGCTTCCTTCCGGAGAACCCCTACTTCTACGACTACCTCACGGCCGAGGAGTTCCTCGACTTCTACGCCCGCCTTCACGGCGTGGGAGCCGGGGCGCGCAGGAAAAAAGTCGAGGCCACCCTCGAGCGTGTCGGGCTCGGGGGGAGTGCGCGGACCGCGCTCCGGAAGTTCTCCAAGGGGATGATCCAGCGCCTCGGCCTGGCCCAGGCGACCCTTCACGAGCCCTCTCTCGCGATTCTCGACGAGCCGATGTCCGGGCTCGATCCCGTGGGGCGGCGCGAGGTGCGTGACCTGATCCTGTCGCTCAGGGAATCGGGTCGGTCGGTGTTCTTCTCGAGTCACATCCTGCAGGACGTGGAGATGATCTGTGACCGCGTCGCGATCCTGGCGGGCGGGAGGCTGCGCGCGGTCGGCCGTCTGGACACGCTCGTGTCCCGCAGGATCCTCTGGTTCGAGGTCTCGGTCGCCGGGCCGATCCCCGCCTCGATTCCGGGAGAGCGCATGTCGTCGTCGGGAGGAGAATCGCTCTTGAGGGTCGCCGGCGTGGAGGCCCTGAGACGGGTCCTCACCGAGGTGCCGCTCTCGGGCGCCCAGGTCACTGCCGTGTGGCCGCGTCGCGAGACGCTGGAGGATCTGTTCCTGCGGGAGGTGGCGCCGGAGAAGCCGCAACCCGTGGGTCGAGGTGCCGGGTCGTGAGCGCCGCCCTCGAGCCGAAACCGCCCCGTGCGGTGGCCGCCGTGGCGGCGATCGCGGTCAACACGTTCCGCGAGGCGATCCGCGACCGGATCCTCTATCTCCTCCTGGCCTTCTCGCTCCTCCTGATCGCCGCCTCGCGCCTTCTCTCCTTCATCACCGTGGGAGACGAGGAGAAGATCGTGAAGGATCTGGGGCTGTCCGCGATCGCCGTGTTCGGTGTGCTGACCTCGGTGTTCGTCGGGGTGTCGCTCGTGTTCAAGGAGATCGAGAAGAAGACCCTGTACACCCTGCTGGCGAGCCCGATCCGCCGGTGGCACTTCGTGGCCGGAAAGTACCTGGGCTTCATGACGGTTCTCGCGATCAACGTCTCTCTCATGACCGCCGCGCTGTTTCTCGTCCTCCTCGCCCGTGGCGAGGCACCGTGGATGCTCGTTCCCGCCGTCGTGCTCACGCTGGTTCAACTGGCCCTCGTCACGGCCTTCGCCGTCCTGTTCTCGAGCTTCACGAATCCGGTCCTGTCGGCCCTCGGGACGCTCTCCGTCTACGTGGTCGGCCATCTGTCCTGGAGCTTCGACCTGCTCAAGAAGCGCCTTCCTCTGGGCGCGGGTCGGCGCCTCTGCGACGTCGCCCACTCCCTCCTGCCGAGCCTCGATCGCCTCGACGTCAAGATGCACGCGGTCCACGGACTGCCCCTTCCGGACGGCTACGTCCTCTTCGGGATCTGCTACGGCGTGTGCTACTCGGTGGTCGTGCTCGTCCTCGCCTGCTGCGTCTTCGAGCGACGGGGGTTTGCGTAAGCGATGAGAGGCCTCGTCGTCACCCTCCTGGTCCTTGCCGGGGCAGCGGGCGCCGGATCCGGTCGGGCCGGTCTCCTGCGCCTCGCCGGAGAGCGCGCTCCCGCCCAGGAGCTCCTCTATCTCCCCAACGGCAAGTACCTCAAGGCCGTGAGCCTCGGTCACCCCGGCCTCGTGGCGGACCTCGTCTATCTCTGGGCGATCCAGTACTACTCGGACTACGAGCGCGGCGACCGGTACCGGTACGTCGAGCACGTCTTCGGAAACGTGATCGGAGAGCTCGATCCCCACTATGTGGACCCGTACTGGCTCGGCGCCATGATCCTCGTCGCGGAGAGCCGCGATCTCGAGGCGGGGCTACGACTGCTCGACCTGGGGTTCGAGCGCAACCCGGATCGGTGGATCCTGCCGTACCTGGCCGCGTTCGAGTGCCATCGGGTGCGGGATTACTCCCGTGCCGCCAGGTACATGGACCGCGCGGCGGGCGTGACGGACGCCCCTCCGCTGGTCCTCCGGATGAGGGCCGCCATGGTCGCTCGCGCGGGCGACGTGCGGGAAGCGCTCGACATGTGGCGGGAGGTGCTCGCCGATCCCCGAAGCGATGCGGGTGCCCGGGCCATCGCCGAGCGCCAGATCCGCGACCTGAAGGTGAAGATCGACATCGCCCAGCTCCAGGACGCGGCGGAGAGATTCACCGCCACGCGCGGGCGACGCCCCGCGAGGCTCCAGGATCTGGTGGGCGCGGGAGTCGTCGGGTCGATCCCGCTGGACCCGGACGGGCAGTCGTACCGGTACGACCGCGAGAACGGAAAGGTCACGTCCCCCGCGGGCCGCATCCTGGGGGCGTCCCCACGATGAGCCTCCTCATCGAGCCCGCGGCGTCCTGGTTCATGGCCCTCCTCGGTCTCGTGCTCGGGAGCTTCCTGAACGTGTGCATCCATCGCCTCCCGCTGGGCAAGAGCGTGGTCTGGCCGGGCTCGGAGTGCCCGGCCTGCGGCGCGCGCATCCTCTGGTTCCAGAACATCCCGGTCGTGTCCTGGCTCGCGCTCCGGGGACGCTGCGCGTCGTGCGCGAGCCGGATCCCGTTCCGCTACCCGCTGGTGGAGGCGCTCGGCGGGGGAATCCTCCTCGCGCTGTGGAACGCGTACGGCGCATCGGCTGAGTTCGCCATCGCCGGGCTGTTCGCCCTGGCGCTCGTGGTCCTGTTCTTCACCGACTGGGACCACCAGCTTCTCCCGGACGCGGTGACGCTCCCGGGTCTGCTGGTGGGAATGGGCGTCGCTCCGCTGAACCCGTTTCTGGGAGAGGGGATCTGGCCGCGTCTGTTCGCCGCCGGCACCGGGGCCGTCCTGGGCGCGGGGCTCCTCTGGTCGATCGGGGCGGTGTACTCGCGGATCCGAGGAGTGGAGGCCATGGGGCTCGGCGACGTCAAGATGATGGGCATGGTGGGCTCGTTCAGCGGAGCGCTCGGGGTCTTGTTCACGCTGTTCTCGGCGTCGCTCGTGGGCGCGGTCGTCGGCTTGGCCCTCATCCCTCTTCGCGGGAAGTCGATGAAGGACGCCCTTCCGTTCGGCTGTTTCCTGGCGCCCGCCGCCCTCGCCGCGCTCCTCGTGGGCCGGCAAGCGGTCCAGGGCTACCTCCACCTCGTCGGGATCGCGGGCGGCGGGCCCTGACGTGAAGGCGGCGCACGGATTCGGCCGGTTCGGCTTCCAGGTCCGGCTCGTCCTGGTTCTGCTGGCCTTCTTCCTCGGGGCGCTGGACGTCCTGAATCTGTACATGCTCGACCGGGCCAGGGACGTCCTCGAGCGCTCCGAGGGGCGAAGGATCGCCGCGCAGGCCGGCGCGGCGGTGGACGCTCTCGGTCGGGGCGATCTCGGCGCCGTGTTCTCCTCGGGCACCCATGCCCTTGCCGTTCCCGATCGGGACGTGCGCCTGCGCCGCACGGCGGTTCGCTTCGGCTTTGCCCGCATCGCTCTCCTCGACCCCTCCTCGAAGGAGATCGGGACCGAGGCTCGCGCGACCCTCGAGGCCTCGCGAACCGCGACACACACGCTCGACGTGGGGGACACCCTGGAGCTCCGGATGGCCGCGTACGTCCCGATCGCGGGCGGCGACGGAAGGCTCGCCGGGATCGTCGAGCTTGTCGCGCCGGTGCCGGACCTCGCCCGCATCGACAGGGATTTCCGCCGGGTCGTGAGAACGCAGGTCGTGGGGGTGGTTCTGATCGGGGTGATCGTCCTGCTCTTCGCGAGCTGGGTGAGCCGTCCCTACCGGCGTCTCGCCGCCGCGGCCGGGGAGGCCGGCTGGAAGGGGAGCGGAAACGGCAAGGGCGCGGAGCCGGACGAGCTCGTCTCCGCGTTTCGCGGGATGGTCGCGAAGCTGCGCGAGCAGGACGAAGCGATCTCCGGCCTCGATCGGGAGGGTGCCGGCCTTGGAGTTCTGGTTCGGTTCGCGTCGAACGCGGCGCTTCGGATGCCAACGGGAGTGCTCGTGCTCGATCGACACGCTCGCGTGGCCGCGATGAACGCGTCGTCGGCCGCGCTTCTGGGCTGCACGGATCGGGACGCGCGGGGAGCGGAGCTTTGTCATCTCCCCCGGGCGGTCGACGGGCTCGATCGGCTGGTCGCGACCTGCCTCGATCGGCGCGAGGGAGCCTCGCGCGAGGTCCTCGAGATCCGGACCGAGGATGGAAGAACCGGCCATGTCGGCGTGGGCGTGACGCCGGCCTTCGGACCGATGGGAGAGGTGGCGGGCGTTCTCGTCCTGATGAGCGACCTCACCGAGATCGGCCAGCTCCAGGAGCAGGTTCGCCTTCGCGAGAGCCTCGCCGCGGTCGGGCAGCTCTCCGCCGGGATCGCCCACGAGTTCCGGAACGCCATGGGCACGATCCTCGGCTACGCCCGGATGCTCGAGAAGCAGACCGATCCGCGGGTGCGGGGCCCGGTTCGGGAGATCCTGAAGGAGGTCGACACGGTCCGCGAGATGGTGGACGAGTTCCTTGCGTACGCCCGCCCTCCCGAGCCGTCGCGCGTGGTGATCGACGTCGGCTTCCTCGTCCGCCGCTCGGTGGCCGCCGCGCCGGAGACGATCGACGTCGAGGTCCGCGGCGAGTTCGGGAAGATCCTGGGGGACGAAGGGCTCCTGAGGCGCGTCCTCGGCAACCTCCTCCAGAACGCGGCGGACGCGGGCGCGGACGCCGGCCGCCGTCTCCGGGTCGCGATCACGGGCCGCCTCCACCCCGCGGGACGCTTCCTCCTAGTGGACGTGGACGACGACGGCCCGGGGATCCCGCCCGAGGCGCGCGCGCAGATCTTCGTCCCGTTCTTCACGACGCGTGCGCGCGGCACGGGACTGGGCCTCGCCCTGGTGCAGCGGACGGTGGTCGACCTCGGGGGAGTCGTCGACGCTCTCGAGGGGCCGAGGGGCGGGGCGCTCTTCCGGATCCGGCTGCCTCTTGTGGCGAGCGAGCAGGATCGCGCGCCGAAGCAACGAGACGTGGCGGGGACGGTGGAGAGGGGCTGATCCCGTTCGGAGGCCACGACCAGCGGAGCGATATCGCAAGGGACCGAAAGCTGCGCGAACGCCGGTGGGCCAGCGCCGACCGACTGGGCTTGGTCCGGCCAGGGGGAAGAGGCGCCACCCCTGCAGTGTTGCCCCCGCGCAACTCGGACGCGCCCGAGAGCCAATCCTGTGGTACAAGGGGACTTGCCGTGATGCACACACCAAGCACCCGCGTTTTTCGACAGGTCTGCCGAAACCATTTCGCAGTTCTGTCGACATCTTGTTAGGCGTTCAGAACGAACATGAGCAACGCGTGGAAATGGTATGGCGTGAAGACCCTGCACCGAACGCAGCCAATCGGCCGACCGGTGGGGAAGGACAAGTTCTATTCTGGGGCCATGACTCTCGT
>Ga0247727_10003759_pt1 | contig 33147 bp, 32 predicted proteins | sample WisWelCaveWW1625_FD_202498 | JGI IMG/M metagenome (GOLD analysis project Ga0247727, IMG submission 202498) | Biofilm microbial communities from Wishing Well Cave, Virginia, United States - WW16-25 | ecosystem: Environmental > Aquatic > Deep subsurface > Groundwater > Cave microbial mat | place...
TTTGCATCAACAACTCAACTTGGCGATTCTTCGTTTACGACGCAAGCCGAATTTGATCCAGTCGTTCTTTGCGCAAGCAGGATTGCCCATCTGAAAATCTTTACTTATTTATGAGAAGCATTGTAATTAGCCACTCCCTTCAAGTGTACGTGAAACCTTAAACTCACGATTAGGTACTTAATGGGGCTTTGTACTGAATAAGTAATACTATCCCGCAGGCGTTGCCCTGACGGTTCGACTCGCTTTGCGGCTCACCTTGTCGAAGGGTTCGTCCTACAAACAATCCTGAATGGAGGAAACCTGCGAGACGTTTAGTAACTTTTGCATTGCAGTTGTGTTTTGCCTCTTGTATTGATGATTCGAAAGTGCAATAATGAACCAAATCCAATTTTTACGGAGGAACTCATGAACGAAGAATCGAATGCTCCATTGTCTTCTGAATCTGCCAGTTCGGCGGGCGTCGCAGGCTGGTTCTCAACCTGGATGACAGCAGTTACCAAACCCAATGAACAAACGTTTGCAGCGTTGGCTGAACACCCGGATGCAATGACGAACAGCCGCGCGTTCACCTGGGTCTTTCTCGCGGGAACAATTTCTGCATTAATTAGCGGGGTATTTGGCGCCATTCTCCAACTGGCTGGCTTTGCGCAAACTCCTGGTTTGGGTGATTTGTTTGGCGGGGATGCCCAGCGTGGAGTTGCTTTCACTTTTGGTGTTGCAATTTGTAGTGCGCCAGTTGCGGGCGCCCTGGGAGCGCTCTTGTTTGCCATCGGTGTAGGTATCGTTCAATGGCTGGCAAAGATGTTCAAGGGAACCGGCACCTTCTCTCAATTAGCATACACGATGGCTGCTATATCTGTCCCGTTCACGCTGGTTTCTTCTGTACTCACCCCATTTAGTGGAATCCAATATGTCGGTATTTGCACAAGTATGGTGAGTATTTTGCTTGGGCTTTACGTCATCGTATTGGAGCTTATGGCAGTCAAGGGTGTTAATAAGTTTGGCTGGGGACAGGCGGTTGGTTCTTTGTTTTTACCAGGTATCGTTCTTGCATGTTGCCTGGCCATACCCATTATCGGTGCAATGAGCATGTTGGGACCCGCGATTGGCGATACCTTCAATACGATTCAAAATAGTTTGCCGTAATCACATTCCCTCAGTGAAAAATCTCCCGCAAATGTGGGAGATTTTTTATTTTCCATCAGGTGGAATTCTGTCGGGTCCAATGAAGATGGACATTTCCACCATGTTCCAGCTGTGTTCGTATGCCAAACCTGCCCCGCATTCTCCCGTGATCGGCTCGATAAGTCCGTTGCCATTTATATCAACGCCTAGTAACAATTGGTCTCCCAATATGGACATTTCATTGATGATGGGTTCCATTTCTGAACCAAAGGTTGTCTCGTTTAGATTTAAAGCAAGCAGCAGGAGTTGGTTGGTCCATACATCCATGTTCTGAATGCACACTTGAATGTTCTCGCTATATTCTCGCATGTTTGAGGTGGAATCGCTCGCGTCATATACATTTTTTATACCCAGAGCCGTGAGTTGTAGATAACCTGGGCGATCTCCGTTTGGGAGACTTCCATAGCCATCGCCATCGTTATTGTCGAAGACGCCGTCGTTGTTGTAATCTTTATATTGATCATTAAGATCGCCGACGATCAAATTTATCACTTCCTCGTTTCGCTTGTCGAAGGTTGCTTCGTCGCCTTTTTGATATGCCTCCACGAGTCCAACAAAATCAGGAACAAACGGATCGCCGTTAATTGCGCCAGTGATGTAACTGCCGCTGTAATAATATAGTCCTTGCATGGGAGCCAGTTGATTGGGGGTGTCTGGGTGTTCGACTAGGACATTCCGAGTCTCCACGAGCGCATTTTTGGGGAAAATAGAGGAGAACATCACTTCAGTAGATGGCTGGGATGCTTTGATTCCATCCTGCTCAACGGTGATGATGATCTCGTTGAAATTCGCCAGGAGGTTTTGGTGGTTGAGATCGGTAAATTCCAATCGCCCTACTTCAGGGGTATTAAATCTAACCATTCCTAAATTTCGAAATAGTCCACTTGCCTTGTTTATCAGCCATGCTTCGTAATGTTTCCCTTCCCCAGGCTGCGTAACATTGTCCAGGATAAGGGTTACTCTGTCCAGCGGACTGGGGTTGTCCTGGAATTGCAGGTTTCCCACGGGTATATCCAGGTTGACGGTTTCAGGTGTTGCTGTGACACCCACTGCCGCGGGGCGAACAAATTGAAACAGCAGAACCCCAAGCGCGATAACAATGGACGCCTCGATGCCAATTCGTATCCAGCGAGTAGCTGGTCTTTCATTCGCTGCCGCTTTCGGATTCTTGGCTTCCGCCGCGGCTTGGCGCGCCAGTTGTGCGATATGAAGCGTTCCCGGGGAGATCGTCTGCCCGTTGAACACAGCCAGGAACTCGTTTGCCATTTCGCCGGCGCTATCGTACCGAAGGGATGGGTCTTTTGCGAGGGCGCGATCCAACAGGGCTTGCAGATCTTCGGAGATTCCCTTGATCGCAGGGGGCGGCTCGTTGATGTGTTTCATCAACATGCCAAATGTCGTGTCTGCCTGGAACGGCACACCACCCGCCATCATTTCGTACAGCATGATGCCAAGTGAATAGATGTCGGTGCGTTTATCCACCTTTTCGCCACGCGATTGCTCGGGGCTCATGTAGGCAGGCGTCCCTGAGACGGAACCGGTTGTCGTGTGCATGGTGGAATCGAGCAAGCGGACCAAGCCGAAATCCGTAAGAATCGGTTCTACGTCAAATGGAAGTGGTTTATCAACATGCACATCTTCAGAGGGTGAACGAAGGAGCACGTTTGCTGGTTTGATATCTCGGTGGACAAGCCCCTTGCTGTGAGCGTAATCCAGCGCGCTGGCAATTGATTTTAGTAAAGCGGCAATGATCCCAATCGGGATTCGCTGTTTTTGCTCGTGCAAAACTTTTAGATAAGCCGCAAGGGATGGGCCCTGAATATATTCCATGATAAGGCACGGGGTTTCATCCTCCACGGTGTAATCGAACATTTGGACGATGTGAGGGTGCTTTAGATCAGCAATCACTTCCGCTTCACGCTGAAACCGGCTGAGTTGCTCGGAGTCTCGCTCGAGGACACCCCGCATGACTTTAATGGCTACCGGACCGAAGGACTCGTGGGTGCCTTTATAGACTTCCGCCATACCCCCGCGGGCCACGAGATGATCAACATGGACCTTTCCGAGCGTTTTGCCAGCCCAATCTGCCATGAATTAAATTATAACTCAGAACAGCTCTATGCCATGTATAATCCCCGGATTGCAATTTAAGGTTAATGTGGAACAACCTCTGGAAATACAAATCGGAAATATTCTCCGCGAACGAAAGTTGACCCTTGCGCTTGCCGAATCGTGCACGGGTGGGCTGGTCAGCGACCGAATTACAAATGTACCCGGCTCCTCCGAGTATTTTCTCGGCGGCATTGTGGCTTATGCGTATGAGGTGAAGGTTGCTTTGCTCAACGTCTCGTGGGATTCGTTGAATGCTCATGGCGCAGTCAGCCAGGAAGTGGTGCTGGAAATGGCTCGCGGCGCACGCCAAACCTTGAAAGCGGACATCACCGCCTCCATCTCAGGGATAGCTGGTCCTGGCGGAGGAACATTGGACAAACCTGTGGGCACCGTCTGGCTGGGGCTTGCCGCGCCCGATGGCGAATGGGAGCGCCAGTTTCATTTTTCAGGGAACCGCGAACAAATCAAATCATCCTCAGCGGACGCGGTTCTTCAATTAATATTGGATTATTTGCAGGGGAATCTAAAAAAATAAGGCGGAGTGGCTAATTAAGTATGTAAGCCACAGAGACCACAGAGATTTAAGAGATGTTTTCGCAATGGGCTCAGTGTGCTCCCCTGGCGCAGCCCGTGATTTGCTAAGCAAATCAGGAAGGTGTGTGGCTAAAAAGGGTTTTTTACTCGCCTCTTTCGCCACTCCCAAATAAGGCGAGATACCTGTCCTGAGTGTGTCGAAGGGATATCTCGCCTTACAAGATTAAGTTTGTGCAAACGTATTAATCAACAATTTGAAATTCCCGCCAACGGGATACAAAATGGGGCAGGTGCATCCGCGCTTCTTGTATTCCTCCACTTTGGCTTTTGCTTCAGCAGGCGTCCCGGAGGCTGTGATGCGGTGCACCAAATCATCGGGTACGAGATGCTTGGCTCTGTTGATCTGATCCTTCGTAGCGGGCCACCCCAGAATGGATTGAATATCATTAATCACATCCTGCGATACACGCGACGCCTTCGCGATGTGTGGTTGTTGCGCGAGATACTGGCAGAGCAATTCTTTTGTGTAATCAATCGCCTTGTCGTGGTCTTCATCCACCGAGCAGACGATTAATTGTGGTCGGTCGAAATCCTCCATTTTGCGACCAGATTTCTTCAAGCCTTTTTCGAGCAATTCCAATGCGTTGTCGTTGTAATCGGGTGGGACGCAATAATTCAGCACCACGCCGTCTGCGATCTCACCGGTCATTTCCATCATTACATCGCCGGTAGCGCCAATCATGATCGGCACGTTGCGCGGTTCGCGGCGGCCATGTACCACATCCAGCTCGATCCCGTCCACGTGATGGAACTCACCATGAAATGTGACGCGTTCCATGTTTAATAATTTTCGCAAGACTTCAATCGTCTCGCGCATCGCAAGGAGCGGCTTCTTTCGTTCGATACCTACATTCCTGGCTAGAGGATCCCACCACGCGCCAATTCCGCAGATGATTCGATTCGGCGCCAGATCATCCAGGGTTAGAAGAGTCGCGGCTAATAAGCCGATGTTCCGCGTCCAGTTGTTGATCACCCCTGAGCCGACTTTAATCTTTTGTGTCACCGCGGCATACGCCGCCATTGGGACAATTGCATCGCGCACCAGCCGTGATTCCGCCTGCCACACGGCTTCAAAGCCTTTTTCCTCCGCATATTTTGCATACTCCAAACCGTCGCGCAGGTCATGCGAGTCTTGCAGATAAAGTGCAACACGCTCAGTCATGGCATTCTCCTCTTTTTAGGTGCGGCTGGCATTCGCTAACGCCAATTATAAATGCGCTAAAACGTGATTGTGTTTTCAAGATTCTTGATTAGTTCGAAATCTTCGGGCATGTCCAGGTCAAGCCCGAGAGAAGGCAGGTCTACAACTTCGAGTCGTGCACCTGCTTTATTTGCCCTCTCAGAGTGCCGCTGAAATGAATTCTCGCCGAAATCATATTCAATTAAACCTGCTGGCGCAATTAAGAGTGCATTTGTTCCCTTTCCATGCCGGTCCGGTGCGATGACTACGACAGGAGGTTTCACTGCCCGGTCAAGCAGTACCTGGATATCTTCCCGGGTAATCAATGGTAAGTCTGCCGGCAGGATCAAAACGCCTCGTGTCGCATATACCTGCGCCACCACAGTTGCCCGCTTCAAGGCGGTGTTCAAATGCGGCTGACCGTCCTCCTGCACAGTCCGTGCACCGTGGTTGCGGGCAATGGTCAACGCATTGGGGTCGCGGCTGACCACCAGCACCTCGTCCACCTCCTTCAACTCGGAGAGAGTTTCGAGTGTGTGTTGTAATAGGGCACGATTTAGTTCAGTCCGTGCATCTTCAGTTAAAGTTCCAGCCAGGCGCGATTTTCCGCGTCGTAAAGGTTTTACGGGGACAATTGCCCAGAGTGTCATAAGTCACTTCCGATTAGGGTTAGCACATCGCGAGCGAGTTGCTTTCTATCTTCATGACTTTTCATCAGTGTATTAGTTACAAGTGTCTGCATATTCAAACCCCTCACACTTTCATTAAGTTGCGCATCAATTGTATCCAAAACAAAACCCGTTGCCAGCCCGCGATAATGATTTGCCACAGCCAACGCCGAAGGCTCAATTCCCAGCTCTCGATACATCTTCGCCGCAGGACCCTTCACGGTTTCCCCGCCAATGATGGGGGAGATGGCGATAACTGGCTTCCCCCTCTCCCTTTGGGAGAGGGTCGGGGTGAGGGTCGCAAGGATTGGATCTATGCTGACCCACGGATTCGACGGGCAAATGACAATTGCACCTGCCGACTGGATCGCCTCTCGCGCCCCTGGAACTGCTTCTGCCCGATCAACCCCTTCAAACCTGAAGCTTTTGACTCTTGGCTCGCACCTGCAGTGAACGAAATACTCTTGAAATGCCAAATCACCATCATCTGTTTCGACAATTGTTCGTACCGGCTGGTCAGACATCGGCAGGACAGTATGCTCAATTCCCCAAACTTTGCAAAAATCTCTCGTGATTTGACTCAGTGAATCACCTGTACTTAATCGCCGCGTTCGTTCGAGATGAGTCCCCAAATCTTGATCGCCTAATTTGAACCAATCAGGTCCTCCAAGCCTGGACGCGTTCTCAATCACGTTCCAAGATTCGTTGACGCGTCCCCAGCCTGTCTCTGGATTTGCCAACCCTGCCAGCGTGTAGCAAACCGTATCCAAATCGGGACAAATGTATGAGCCATAGTGTTCGAAGTCATCGCCAGTGTTGACGATGATGGTTAATTCTCCCGGCTCGAGAATTTGAGCGAGCCCGTGCGCCAGTTTCGCGCCACCGACTCCGCCTGCAAGTGCAACGATTTTCATTTGAAGATTGAAATATCTTGTATAGATATTCGTTCTCTTACTTCAGGAATATCTTGAGGATGACCAAGAAAAAGCATCGCTTGTGGCTCCCAGGTCTTTGGTAAATCCAAAATGTTTTGAATGGTTTCCTGTACGAATAATGGACTGCACACCCAAACCCCGCCCAGTCCTTCGGCATGCGCGGCGAGGAGCATTTGCATTCCGGCGTTCGCCACCGATTGCACTGCCATCAGGTATTCGGCTTTGTTTCTTTTTTCGTCGGGGTAAATGTCCATGTCGCTCATGTCTACGCTGAGAATGATGAGGACAGGCGCGGCTACGATTCTTTCGCGTGAACGAGTAGTTCTTTTTTGAATTTCAGCATGAGGGAGTTTGTCTTTTTCGAGATCGCGCTCGAACTCGACTGCCATTGCTTCTGCGAGTCTTGATTTGACGGATAAATCCGTCAAAACGCAAAATCTCCACGGCTGACGGTTATGTGCGGAGGGGGCGAAGGTTGCAGTGGTGAGAATGTTCTCGATAACGAAATCAGGAATCGGGTCCGGTTTGAAGCGGCGGATCGAGCGGCGAGTCCGCAGAAAATCACGCAGGCTATTTGTGGAGGTCAAAGTGGGTTGGCTTGATCTTGAAGATGATCCGCTTTTGAGTTGCGCGTTCGGTCCAGGGTTCGTTGTCGTATCGGAGTGAAAGTTTGTTGATATGCTCATCTGCGCCTTCCGTTGTGTAGCCTACAACTTCGCCGCGAATGCCGATATAGCGATAGATTTTGTTTGGGTCTTGGATGGTCATCGCCACTTTTGGACGCGCCTTCATATTCTTATCTTTCACGCGTCCTTCGTTGGTGTTAATGAGAATGTGCTCGCCATCGGTGCTGAACCAAACGGGCGTGACCTGCGGTGAGCCATCGGGCATGAGGGTCGCGAGATATAGCATGGCTCTCGATTCGTCGCTGACCAGGTCTTGATATTCTTCAGGGAAACTCATGGGTTGACCTCAGAGTCGGGGATGTATAGGTTGTACATTTCCCCGTGAAATTTCTGGATGACTTGGATGTCTTTGTTCGTGCAACCGAGTAACAGTTTAATTTCCATATCGCGCTTGAGTGTATCAAACGTGCATAAGATTCCAGTTAGCATTTTTGTTTCAAGGGAGCCAAGCCATACATGGATGCCGCCGGCATCTGCTGCAGCTGTATTTTCAAGATACCCATAATCAAGCGGATAAATAGCTTCCGGGTAACGCGGATGTACACTATGTTTTGGTCTATCTATGGTGATTGGATTGGTTTTAACAAACTAAGCGGTTTCGATCCAGAAGGATGAGTCTGTTTTCATGTTTATGGTTTTAACTCTGGAGTCTGACAGATTGCTGTCGGAAGATACAAGAAGCAAGCATCTTAACTCTAGAGTTTGCTCATCGAAACAAATCCTGTTCTTTGGGTCTGATCAATTCTTTGATTTTACCTTCGCGCAGCGGATACGGAAAGCCCCGCACATGGACAACGGGAGTCCCTTCCGCAGCTTGCCCCATCATAAGCGATGCGGCGGCGGCGAGTTCGTCAGCCACGCCCACTTGCGTCACTTGTAACTTGTAGCCGAACAAGTCTGGCTTGCCGCGTAAATCTTCAAGTCCAGGCAAACCTGCGATCCCAATTGCGACTCCCACTGTGCCGTTTCGCCAGGCGCGCCCGTGTGAGTCGATGATTAGGATGCCGATTTGTTGGCCTGTTTTTTCTCCGATTCTCCTGCGGATGTTTTCTGCTGATCGATCAGGGTTTTCAGGAAGAAGTAAAACATACTCGCCCGTGGTAACGACTTCAGCCGTTAACCGGCTATAGTCGTCACTACTCCCGACGTTGGAATGATCAATTCCGGCATTCGCGCAGACAAACCCAAGTTTGTGTTCTACGATGAGCGCGCCGGCCCGTGTGCGCAATACCTCATTGCTTTCCCGAAGAATTAACTCGACGACGCGCGCGTCCTTTTCTGTTTGTTTGGCAAGTTCAAGAGCGCGTTGCGACGGAGTGATCGTTGCCAGGTTGATAGCGCGCCCCTCGGCTTTCGAGATGATCTTTTGGGCGAAGACAAGAATATCGTTCTCGACAAGTTTTATACCGTTTTCGCGAAACGCATTAACAACAATATCCGCCAAGTTGTCGTCTCGGCGGATAAGCGGGATGTGTTGAAGAGGGGTTAGGGTAAGCGCCGACACTTTATTTTTTATATGCGCCCGTGATTTTTATACCGGCATGTGTGGAGCCATACTGTTTGTTGATATTGATCAACACACTGGTGAGTCCTTCAAGAACAACTGAATTCTCGATAGGTCCTGCGTCCCAGCCGGTAAGCCCCGCGGCTTCGACCAATTTCAACACTTCGCCGCGCGCATCCTTGCTGGTGCCAGTAACAAGGACATCGCATTCAACATCGTTATCGCTGAGAAGATGTTCGTGAGAAACATTTTGGAATGCGGCGCACACATCCACCCCATCACCAACAATTTCCTTCGCTTCCTGCGCGGCAGATCCTGCCGGGGGCATCTGTACTTTGGCTACTTTGGGCGGAATAAGAGGGACAGAGACATCAACGAGAATTTTTCCTTTGAGTAGATCTTTCACACTTTCAAGCGTTTCGCGGTGCGCAGAGTACGGCACAGCGATCACGACAATCTCTGCCAATTGCGCGGCTTCTCGATTGTTCGTTCCAACAAGAGACGATGATCCTTCCAGCAATTCCATGATCTCGGACGCGGCTGTCACTGCTCTTTCGGAGGAGCGTGAACCAATCAAAACTTTATAGCCTGCCTTAGCCCAGCGATAGGCGAGTCCTTTGCCTTCTTTGCCCGTGCCGCCGAGAACTGCAATGGTCAGTAGTAAGGGTTCTTTCGTCAAATCTTTTTGCATTTTATGAGACCTTTGCAACTTCCTTTTGGTATCGATCCCAGACTTTCGGCGCGATTTCGCGGGCTTTGGCTGAGATTTCCTTTTCGTCGAGAGTGAGCAATTCATGATCTTTCATCAAGACTTTTCCAGCCACAATGGCAGTCCTCACCATGCTCTGTTGAAAACCGAAGATGATGTGCCAGGGCAGGTTGCTTGCCGTCATTGGCGTATTCGGGTGATAATCAACAAAAATAATATCCGCGAACGCGCCTTCCATCAATTGCCCGATTGGAGCAGAAGGGAAGAAGACGCTGGCAAGCGCGGCGTTGTTGTAAATTGCCATTTGAGTCAAATCGGATCCGCCCATGCGGCGCGGATCGCGGTGGTAGACTTTGTGAAGTAAATACGCGGTCTTCCATTCCTCCCACATAGCATTGGAGAAACCATCGTTTCCCAAACAGACCTTGACGCCTGTGCGCGTCATCGATTCGATTTGCGCCACACCGACGCCATTATTCATGTTCGAGCGCGGTTGGTGGGAGAGCCACGTGTCTGTATCAGCAAGGATTTGCATCTCGCGTGCGTCAAAGTGCACTCCGTGAGCAGAGATGGTTTTGGGTCCGAGGATTCCGTGTTTTTGCAGGCGATCAATGACACGCAAGCCAGATTTATTCAGGCTGTCGTATTCGTCTGATTCGTGTTCGGCGGCGTGGACGTGGAATCCCACATCGTCAGGCGCGGCTTGGCGGCACTGATCTAAAGATGAGTCTGAAAGCGTGAGGCTGGCATGCAAGCCGAAGGTCCCCGCGAGCAGCGGGCTTTTCGCCTTCTTGATAAAGCGGACATTCTCGTTGATACCCGCTTTCATTTTGGCTTCGCCATCTCGGTCTGTCACTTCATAGCATAATACTGCACGCAATCCGGCCCGTTCAACAGCATCGCTAATGATGTCGAGCGACCCGTCAATTGCGTTGGGCGATGCGTGATGATCAATGAGAGTGGTCGTGCCATGTTTGACCGCGTCCACAAGACAAGGAAGAACAGAATATTGGATGCTCTCCGCGTCCAGAGACCGATCGAGGGGCCACCACAACTTTTGCAGGATTTCAGGGAAATCTTTCGGCGCGGCCCCGGGGATCGCCATGCCGCGCGCGTAGGCACCGTAAAAATGCGTGTGCGTGCAAATGTTGCCGGGCATTACATATTGACCGCGCGCGTCGAGTACCTCCTCGTTCGGATATTTTGCCAAAACATTTTGGCTGGTGCCTATTTCTCGAATACGGTCGTTCTCGATGAAAACCGCGCAGTCATCAAGAATACGATTGTTTGATTCCCACGTGATGAGTTTCGCGTTCGTGATCAGCATATCAACCTAATCCGAATTGATTGGGGTGGGGGAGACTTAATCCATTCGCGCCAATTTCCTGGATGGCAAGGAAGGAGGCTTCGCGCACTTCGGGATCTTCGCCGTACATTCCGTTGTAAAACGCGCCGATAATGCCTTCAGTAGCGACGGGCTTGAGGTACGGGATCGCGGCAAGGCGTTCTTCTGTGTCGCCAAGTTTGTAGGCTGTGAGCAAAATGTCTGTTGCGGGTCCGCCGCGCGGAACACCCATGCCTTGTTTTCCCGCGAATTCGATCAACCACGGAGATTCAGAGGGAGTCATCAGTTTATGTGGAATGCGCGGGTCCGCGGTGGTCATCTGTTCCAAATATTGAGTCGCAAGGTTTCGCACAGCCCATTGATCGTCTTCCACCTGCATGTATTGAAGGGTCTCCGTTGCCCAGGGTTGTTCGATGCGCGAAAGTCCGTGAACGACCGCGCGGCGCAGCATGATGTCTGTGAGGGTTGCGCCTTCTTTGAGCATGGCGTGTCCCTCCGTTGGGTCGTTTGCCAATGCTTCCGCCGCGGCTCGCCTGAGTTCTTCATCTCCCTGCAACAACGCGCGCGCAACTGCTTCGAGGGATTTTTCCGTTCCAATGGCGACTAGCGCGAGACAACTCGCGCGGCGCACTGAGCCAACGGGCGCTTGTAAAACTTCTTCCAACGCACCGATCGCTTTTGTGTCCTGCATTGCGCCGCTTCCGAGCGCGGCAAGCGGAATTAATTCAAATGACCTTGAGCTCAATAATTGACGGAAGAGCGTCGCCGCGCCAGGGTCGCCGCTGGAGACGAATGCCGCCATGGCTTGCCCGCGTAACGCAAGCGGTTGACCCTCTGCTTGTAGAAGAGTCAGCAGGCTGGCAAAAACTTTTCCGCGCCAGCCGGCCTCTTTGGGGGCATCGCGAAGCCAGCGTGCAACGGCAAACATTTGCACATAAAGCGGCAAGCCTGTTTCTTTCAACAGGTAGTCTGCAATGGCAGAAGCGTCTCCACGCGCGGCTAGATAATGCAGGGCAACTGTCTTGCCGTTCCATTCGGGTTGTGCGAGTAACGTAACATCGGCTTCATTATCTCCAATTGCCTGGCCCGCCAGATACCCGTTCAACACCGGATGCAGGAAACGCATCTTGCTTCCAGGATAGGCTACGAGCAGGCCGCTTTCGACCAATTTACCGAGCAAGCCGGTGGATGGCACGTCGCCTGCTTTTGATTTTTTGAGTTTAATCTTTTGTGTCTCTGTGAGTGCTATTTTTTCTTGTGTGATTGTTTTGACCGTTTCAGCGCTTTCAATAGATTTATCTTCCACGATGTCGTATTGCTTGACCCAGGCACGCGCAGTGCGAGGATCGAAAATAGGTTGAGTTGTCAACACCGCCTGCATCGCGAGCAATTCCAATGCAGCTACAGGCGTGCCGCTAGGGGCAACGCGGCGCACGTGAGTTGCGATGGCATCCAGCACGCGCGGACCCAAACTGTCACCGGCGTAGGCGCCCCAGACTTTCAGAGTCAACTCGAAGGGAGTCAGACCGTGATTGTCTGCTGTGATCCACGTATTAAGCAGGATTGGATCCACTTGTTCAGGTCCTGCCTGTGACCAGGCTTCCAGTGCGACCGTTCGCGACCATAACTCTCCCCATTGCTGAATGAATTTTGAAGAGGTGCGCGAGTTCCAGCCAATCACTGCAAGCGGATTAAATCCCAAACTGATCAAACCATTCAATTGATTCGCACAGCCTGATGTGACGATCCTGAGTTTTGGATAGGCTTGAAGAAGCGCCTTAAACCATGCGACGACGTCTTGTTGACCTGGTGGATCAAGTTCATCGAACCCATCAATCAACAGTAAGGCATAACCGTCTTTGAAAGTTCGTTGGATGAAGGCGGGCAATCGCCCCAGGTCAAAAATAGGAGCGTGCTCTGTCGCGGCGGTTGTGACAACATTGATTGGGTCTTTGGATGCATCGAACGGCAATTGCAAATCTGCCACGTGATAGAGATAGGGGACTGCTTCCACTTCGGATTTCGCGCCAAGCCGGACCTTGAGGTTGGCAGCCATCGAAGCAAGGTGCGCCAGTGCGACAGTTTTTCCCGCTCCCGCCGCTCCGACGATGACGATGTTTGCCCCGCCTGTAACAGCCTCGTCAACACTTAATGTTGGCGCGCGATACATCCCTGCCAATTCGGGCCACGCCGGCATGTAGGGAAGCGTCTGCGAAATAATATCTTCCTGAAGCCCAATGACACCGGGTTCAACTCGTGCAGGGGGCGCCATGAGGCGCGGCTCCTGGAGAATTTCATCCAATGAAAATAGGGATGCCGCCATATGCATCCCTTGGGCGCGGCGTAGAGTAATTCTGCGATGATTGTCCTCAAGCCCGCTGGAACGACGGACCTTTGCGACTTCGCGCTGTTCCTGCAGGTTTTCCCTCACCTGAGTCAGCAACGGACGCACACGCCCAAACATCAACCAAAAGATGATGCCGACGAAGACGCCAATAAAAAATGAAAACGGATCAATAGGTGGCATTTGAGATTATTGCCCTAACAAAATGTTCTTTCGGGGTCTAAAGCCCCGAAAAGCAGAATCGGGTTAGTTTGCATACAATATTCGCCCACAAGTTGGGCAGTTGAAGAACTGCGTTGTTGAACGCGCGCTCTGTTGTTGCATTGCATTCAACGTTGCGCCACACGCCGCGCAGGAGGCATCGCTGATTGTCGTAACTGCGATTCCGCGCTTTTGCTGCCGCAACTGGTTATACAAAGCGACGGATTGTCCGGCTAGATTGCTCATCACTGCGATACGTTCGGAATCAAGCCGTTCGATATCCTTTTGGAGGGCTTCGCTTTCTTTGGCGAGTTCAATGGTCTCGGAGGATTTACTTGATTTTACATTTTCCAGGTTGGTTTTTGCTATTTGAAATTCTTTTTCAACGGTCTCGGCAACCAGCATCGCTTCCAGTTCCCGACCTTCGAGGGTCTGCAGATGTTTTTTCAAGGAAACTACATCCTTTTGTAAATCCTGCAATTCTTTCGGGTTATGCACCTGCCCGCCATACAGGCTGGCTTCTGCCTGTTCGATCTTGACGCGTTGTTTTTCAAATTCATCTTCACTTTGTTTCAGCGCGCGCGCCGCGTCTTTGTTTTTGCTCTCAGCCGCCGCGAAAAGCTCGGTAGCGGCGCGCAGTTCCAGGTCGTTTTGAAGCGTTTCTTGAATCGCTTTGAGACGCGCACGGATTTGATCCAATTGGCTATCCACCTGTTGAAGACGATACAATCCCAGTGCCGCACTCATGTTTAGATTATATACGAACTCGTCTACTGGGTGGGTAAATTGTAAAAGTTGTATACGGCTTGCGACATTTGCGCGAATAGTGTTGAAACTGGTTCCCAAACTGTTTGCACCGGGTGGAACGCGTACAGAACCAGCACGTAGTTCCCGCCCGGTGTGTAAACGATCCCCGCGTCGCTGATATTTTTGATGACGCCGGAGCTGGGTTCGGTGATCCACCCATGTTTGTGCGCGACCTGTGTCCCTTCGGGGACTCCCGCTTCAATCAGCACCCCGATCTTGTCTGCCGCCAAATAACCGATCATGGTCTGACAGATTTGGCTGTTGATCTTATCCGGGAACGCCGCAATCAACGCGCCGCCGCCCGCCGTGGCGCACTGATAAATATCCGCAAGCAACATCCCGGCTTCGGAGGGCGTTGTCTGATTGAAGGGGTCGGGGTCGGTAAACACGTCCGCGCGTTGATTGGCAGGGGTGTTGATTTTTTCCAACAGCGGGCATGGAAATTCAGCGCTGCAGAAGAAGCCGGCAAGGAAGGTATTATCAAGGCCGATCTTCCGCATATCCTCCGTCACAATGAGCGGACCCCTGAATTGATCCAAACTTTCCATTAAACTATCTGCTGGTGGATTCTCGGACTTGCGGATCATGTCCAAAAGCAAGGTGGCTGATGGTTCTTCCAGCGCGGTCATGCCATATTTGCTGAAATACGAAACCATGATTGGTATTTTCACGGTGCTGGATGCCGTGAACGGCACATCCGGGTTTACCGGAATCACTTCACCCTGATCCATGGCGAAATGAATCTCCTGTCCGTTTTGCAGGTCGAAGAGATACACGCCCATCACGCCGTCGAATTTTGCGACGGTTACATTTTGTTGAAGAAGGATTTCGAGATTTTGTATCGTGGGTCGCGCCGCCGGACTGCGTTGGAAGGAGAGAACAACCGTCCGATTGGAGGGGGAGCGTAAGGTATCCTCGATCAAACGGACTGCGCGATTAATATCCAGGACGGTTCCGGAAGTTCCTGCTGTGAATGTTGTCCCGCCAGGGACGGGTTGCGCGGGCGTGGGTGGTTCATCGTAGCGCGTGGAAATTTCGTTCCGGAGATAGGCGATTAAACGATCTTCCGCTATCGTCGCGCTTAAGGGAATTTCGACCGGGTCTGGATCGCGATTCCACAAATAGTTCCAAAACCCGCCCCAGAAAGAACCGCCTGTCCGTTCCAGGTCAGCCGCTGCGATCATGCTATCCAAATCCAATTCAAAGCCAACGACGCTCGGGTCAACGTGGATGATCGCCTCGCCGTATCTCACTTCGATGGGTGATGAGTACACTTGTAGAACCCGTTGCGATGCAATTTGTGGGTCAACCCCGCCAACTGAGACTCCGCCGATCTTCATTCCGCCCGGATAACTGTTTCGCTGGCGGCTGTATCCGATCAACGCGATCACAACCATCACCAGCGCGATGGATAGCAACGCAATGGATATGCCGCGCAGGACGGGAATGGAACTTCTGCTTCTCACACTACCTCCGAAAACTTATAAGAAAAGGGGTCTCACCGTTTTAATTGAGTGACTCTTTTCAAACACAAAGGGCACAAATATCACGAAGGAAAAACCTATGCTCTTTTCCCCCTGTGTGTATTTGGTGTACTTTGTGTTTAGGCTTTTTTCTCGCCAGAAACTGGAAAGCCTGAAAAAGTATAACACACCCATTTTCGTCTTTGTGCTAGAATAAATCGGCATCCTGCGTAGTTTGGATAAGCGCAAACGCAGGTCTAACTTATTTGCAGGATGGGACCATGTTACGATCTTTATTGATCTATCTATCCAAAGCCGCCTGGGCGCAGAGGCTGATCACGAATTGGGGATTTGCATGGCGAGCTGCATCCAGATTTGTGGCGGGGGAGGAAGTCGAAGATGCGATTCGTGCAGTACGCGAGTTAAATGCAAAAGGCATCAACGCAACGTTGGATTATTTGGGGGAACACACGTCCACTGCCGAAGAAGCGGATCGGGCAACGGAAAAAATCCTTTCCATTTTCACTCAAATAGAAAAATCGGGCGTTCGCTCGAATGTTTCGATCAAGTTGACTCAAATTGGCATTGGGCTGGATGAGGAAATTTGCCGTCAGAATTTAACCAGGCTTCTCGATGAAGTAAAGAAATGCAAAAACTTCCTCCGCCTCGATATGGAAGATACCCCATACACAGATGTTACTCTTTTGTTGTACCGCGCCATGCTGGGAAGGGGTTTTGATTCAAATCAACTTGGGCTTGTTCAGCAGGCTTATCTCTATCGCACCGAAGCCGATGTGCGCGCATTGCTTGAAAGCGGGGCACGCCTTCGCCTTGTCAAGGGCGCGTACAACGAACCGCCGGACAAAGCCTATCCTAAAAAAGCGGACACAGACGCGAATTACGACCTGCTCGCCAAAATCATGATTGACGCCGCGCTGAAACGAGAATCGAATGCCACAAGCGATGACGGGCGCATCCCGCCGGTGGTCGCGATTGCGTCGCACGACGACAAACGTGTCGCATTTGCAAAACAATATGCTGAAAAAGTCGGCTTGCTGAAAAATGGGATCGAGTTTCAAATGCTGTATGGACTCCGCCGCGACTTGCAGGATCAATTAGTAAGAGACGGTTACCCTGTGCGTGTCTATGTTCCATTCGGTGCGCAGTGGTATCCGTATTTCATGCGCCGTCTCGCGGAAAGACCAGCGAACATCTGGTTCTTCGTTTCAAATTACTTCAGAAAGTAGACAGTTAAGCATGGGAAAACTCGCTTTTGTCACCGGCGCGGCGCATCGCCTTGGAAAATCCTTCGCCCTCACCCTTGCCCGCGATGGATTCGATATCGTTCTGCATTATCATCGCTCGTTGGACGCGGCGCTTCAAACAAAGGCGGAAATTGAATCGCTTTCGAGACACGTTACCCTCGCCCAAGCCGACCTCACCGACCCTGCGAAAATTAATTCTCTAATCTCCAATCTCGAATCTCTACAGGTCTTAGTTAATTCGGCCGCGTTCATGCCGAGCGGAAACGTGGACGCGCTGTCCATCGAAAGCTGGGATACATCGCTCGACTTGAATCTCCGCGCTCCATTTTTGCTCGCGCAGGAAGCCTCCCAAAAAATGACCGACGGCGGACTCATCGTCAACATCACGGACGTAGGCGCGCAAAAAGCGTGGAGTCGCTACCCATCGTACACCGTCAGCAAAGCCGCGCTCGATTCGCTGACGAAGATCCTCGCCCGCGCGCTCGCGCCGAAGATTCGCGTCAATGCCATCGCTCCGGGGTTTGTCCTGCAATCGGACATTGTCCCTGCCGAAGAGTGGGAAAGGCTGATCGGACGGGTTCCGCTCAAACGTCCCGCGCGACCCGAGGAAATTTCATCGGCACTGGAATTCCTGTTGAAGAACGAGTATATTACCGGTCAAGTCATTGTCGTGGATGGCGGGTATTCTTTGGTGTAACCCTCTCGCGCTGAGCGGAGCCGCAAAGCAGCGAAGTCGAAGCGTGCATTACAGGAGAAACCTCAATGTCAGAAATAAACGATCTCTCAGAAAAACTAAAAACCGAAGGTGAAAAATTTTACGCGGTCTTCGCAGGCTTCACCGAAGATCAATGGAAATTAGAAATCTACACCGAGGGCGAAATATGGACGATCCGCAACGTGCTCTCCCACTTCGTCGCCTCCGAGCGGGGACTACTGAAACTCTTCGAACAAATCCGTTTGGGCGGCGCAGGCGCAGCGGATGATTTTTCGATTGACCGCTACAACGCAAGTATGCAGGCGAGAAGCAAGGACTTGACGTCCGCTGAATTGCTCGAGCAATATAAAGAGGTGCGCGCCAATTCTGTTGCGTGGGTCTCGGGCTTGAAAGAGGAGGAGCTTGAGATCAAGGGACGCCATCCGTTCTTGAACGTCACAACAATTCGTGAAATGATAAAGATGCTATACATTCACAACCAAACGCATTACCGTGATATGAAAAAAGTTTTAGAATAACCGTCGCGCTGAGCGGAGAACGGATGATCGTTCCGCTTATAGTCGAAGCGCAAATAATCAGGAATTTAGTAAGCTTCAATAGAACATTTCCTTCGACTTCGCTCGACGAACACTCGCTCCGCTCAGGACGAATAAAATATGAATCTCCCTCCTTTCAAACTTGAACGCTACTTCGCCAAATACGAATTCAACACCGAGTTCCTGCTCTGCTCTTCGGACTGTGAAGCCATGCCCATCACGGACTTGCTCGCTTTTGAGCCGGACGCCGCGCAAAAATTCCAGCAAGTGTGGCTGGGATACACTGAATCACAGGGAAGCCCCGCGCTTCGCAGGGAGATTTGCAAACTGTACGAAACAATCGAGCCTGAGGACATCCTCGTGCACACCGGGGCAGAGGAGGCGATTTATCTCTTTATGCACGCCGCTTTCAAAGAGGGGGATCACGTCATCGTCCATTCACCGGGGTATCAATCTTTAGCCGAAGTGGCGCGCGCGGCTGGATGTGACGTCAGTCCGTGGCTTGCGCGCGAACAAAACAATTGGGCATTGGATTTGGACGAACTCCGTCACCTCATGCGGACTAATACCAAGGGCGTCATCATCAACACGCCGCACAACCCAACAGGCTACTTGATGCCCCGCGCGGATTTTGAAGCCGTGAACAAATTTGCTCAGGAAGAAAAGCTGATCTTGTTCTCGGATGAAGTCTATCGCGAATCGGAGTATGACCCCGCGACACGCCTCCCAGCGGCATGTGACTTAGGTGAGCACGCGGTTTCATTGGGCGTCACATCCAAGACTTACGGGCTCGCTGGTCTGCGCATCGGATGGATCGCCACAAAGAACAAAAAGATTTACCAGAACATGGCGTCGCTCAAGGATTACACCACCATCTGCAACTCCGCCCCAAGCGAGTTTCTCGCTGAAGTCGCCATGCGAAATCGCCAGAAACTGGTTGATCGCAACCTGGGCATTATCAAACACAACCTTACTGTCATTGATGATCTTTTTTCCCGCCGCGCAAGTACATTCAAATGGGCGCGGCCAAAAGCCGGTTCAATGGCATTTCCCAAATTATTGAAAGGTGACATCGAAGACTTTTGCGATGACCTTGTCAAGAAGGCAGGTGTCTTGCTCCTGCCTGGTTCGATGTATGATAATTCGAGAAACCACTTCCGCTTGGGCTTTGGAAGAAAGAATCTTCCGCAAGCTGTTGAAAGGCTCGAAATGTACTTGAATAAGAATTAACCGTAAAGATTTTCTTAACAGTTAGTCTCACTCTTTGCTGACCTCCAATTCTCCAGCTACCATTTCCACATGCCCCTCCTCCGCCTATCCCGCCCTCTCCATCCCCTCCTCGCCGCGCTGACCTATTCCCTCGGCGCGAGTCTAGCTGATTACCTCGGTAAACCCTTTCTCGCAAATTCCTTTTGGCTCGGGCTTATCGTTGTTCTTCTCGCACAGACGAGTATGAGTCTCTTGTCAGAAGTCTTTCGCCTCGACGCGGAACCGCTTCTCGAAAACGAAACACGAATACAGCGTCAAACTCTTCGCAACAACACGCTTTATGTTTCAGTTACATTTCTTACTGTCATAGCTGTCATTGTCTACCTTCTATTTGCCAATAAACAATTACCGCTTGCCTCCTTCCTATTTCTTCTTCTCTCATTCCTGATTACTCTAACATACTCGATCCCACCATTTCGATTTGTCAATCGCGGGCTTGGTGAATTTCTCCTTGCCGCGCATCTGGCATATGTGATTCCATCCATCGCGTACACTCTTCAAACCGGTGAGACTCATCGCTTTCTCTCGCTTACTGTCCCGCTTACATTTCTTGCCTTGGCCTATTTCATTGTGATGAATTTTCCTTCCTTCGCAACAGACCGGAAATTAAATCGAATTACCTTCCTCACCCGCCTCGGTTGGGAACGTGTCGTGCCGCTGCATCATATTTTTGTTTTGTTTGCTTACCTGCTCTTCCTCACAACCCCCGCATTCGGTCTTTCGCTCACACTGATCTGGCCCGCCTTTTTCACATTCCCATTTGCCCTCTTTCAAATATTTCAACTCCGAAACATCTCCCTCGGTTTGCCTCCAAATTGGACTCTCCTCACTGCCACTTCTCTCGCCGTCTTCGGACTCACCACCTACTTTTTGACTCTCACCTTCTGGCTTCGCTAACCTGACGCCTGACACTTGGAACTTGACATCTATTTATGCCCGAATTTTTGACTCTCCTCCCACCAGACGAAGCCCGCGCCCTCCTGCTCTCGCATCTTACAAAGCCGACAATTGATTCTGAATCAATAAACGTTACCTCCTCTTTGAATCGCGTCCTCGCAGAGGACATCTTCGCGCCGCATCCCTTGCCTGATTTTCGGCGCACCATCGTGGACGGCTACGCCGTCCGCGCGCGCGACACCTTCGGCGCGTCCGACGCGTTGCCCGCGTATCTGACTCTGATTGGCGAAGTCCCAATGGGTAACGCGCCTGAATTTGAAATCGGCGCGGGTCAATGCGCGTTGATTCACACCGGCGGTATGTTGCCAGATGGTGCGGACGCTGTCGTGATGTTGGAATATACACAAGCCATTGCTTCTTCGGGTCTCAGACCTGAAGAGAGCAGCAAGAGAGAAATCGAATTCTCCCGCGCGGTCGCGGAGGGCGAAAACGTCATCCATGTGGGGGAGGATGTTGGGCAGGGACAATTGATTCTGCCGCGGGGCTGTGTGCTACGTCCCGCCGAAATTGGCGGATTGCTCGCGTTGGGAATTACGTCTCTGCGCGTAGCCAATTTAGTGCGAGTAGGTATCATTTCAACAGGTGACGAAGTAGTAGACCCGAGTGAGTCGCCGCGACCAGGACAAGTACGTGATGTCAACTCGTACACACTTGGCGCGCTCGTCGAAAAGAGCGGAGGTGTGGCTAAACGCTATGGGATTATCAGCGACCAGTTTGAGGCGTTGAAAGACGCGGCGGCGAAGGCTCTAGCCGAATGTGACGTGGTAGTCATCACTGCAGGCTCATCCGCATCCTCGCGCGACATGACCGCTGAGGTCATTCGCTCCTTGGGCGAACCCGGTGTGTTGGTGCACGGAATCAACACGCGCCCTGGCAAGCCAACGATTTTGGGTGTGTGCGATGGCAAAGCCGTAATAGGACTACCTGGCAACCCCGTGAGCGCGTTGGTGAATGGATATTTATTCGCCGTGCCGGTGATCGAAAAGTTATTGCGTGTTACCCCGCGACCGCGTGCAACGATTCAAGCAAAGTTAACCGTCAATCTTCCATCGCAGGCAGGTCGTGAAGATTGGTGGCCCGTAAAACTTCTCCCCTCTCCCGCTCGCGCTGAGCGGAGTGACAACGCGGACGAAGCGGGGAGACGGGGCGGGGGTGAGGTCTTTGATGCAGAACCGATATTCGGCAAAAGTAATTTGATCTTTACGCTGGCAAACGCCGATGGGCTCTTGCGAATCTATCCCGATGCTACGGGTTTGAGCGCGGGCGAGATCGTGGAAGTTATTTTGATATAAAATTTCGGGAGTCTGTTTGATAATCGAACTCTTCAATAAGCCGGTAGGATTCTTCCTGCTCATCATGACCATTATCCTCATCACGCCCTTGCTTTCAGAGCGCGTGCGCCTGCCCGGGATCATCGGTATCATCGTTGGCGGAATGCTCATCGGTCCGCATGGATTCGGACTCGTCGAAGCGGGTGATAAGGTTGAATTCCTCTCCACGATTGGGTTGGTGTATCTCATGTTCAGTGCCGGGCTTGAAGTGGATATCAACCAATTCATGCGCGTACGCGGTCGTGCGTTTGTCTTTGGAGTCACCACATTTACTTTTCCACAACTCATGGGTATGGGGCTGGGCTATCTGCTCGGTCTCGATTGGCTTGGCATGATTTTGCTTGGCTCTGCATTTGCATCCCACACGCTGATCGCGTTTCCAATACTCACGCGCCTTGGTGTCACGCGCAACGAAGCTGTTGCAGTGACCACCGGCGCAACTGTGCTTACGGACATCGGCGCGTTCATTGTCCTTGCAGTGGTGCTGGGCGCGAAATCAGGCGGCGGCGTCACACTTGGTTATTTTATTCAATTGCTTGCTTTACTTGCGATCTTCACCGCCGCCATCATCTTTGGCTTGCCGCGTATTGGCAAAATTATTTTTCAAAAGCTCACAGGTCGCGCCATTGAATTTCAGTTCATTATCGTGACTCTGTTTGTTGCGGCGTTTACAGCAGAACTCATCGGCGTGCATGAAGTCGTTGGCGCGTTTCTCGCGGGGCTGGCGATCAACTCCATGCTCCCGCGTCACAGCCCGGTCACGGGCCATGTGCTTTTCATGGGTGAAGCGTTTTTTATCCCCGTTTTTCTTTTATACAGCGGTCTCATCACTGACCCGCTCACGTTTTTGGAAAGTCCCGAGACCATCGTCGTTGCCATCGGCGTGACCATTGTCGCGTACGTCTCAAAATTCATCGCGGCGTGGGTCACCGCTCGTATTTACAAATACACCAAGTCAGAATTTTGGACGGTCTACGGACTCTCTCACGCGCAAGCCGCGGTGACGATTCCCACTCTGGTCATTGGTTTGGATACTGGACTGTTCGACTCCACGCTTTTCAATGCCGCCATCTTGATGATTCTCTTCACTTCGATCACATCTCCTCTACTAGTCCAGCGCTTCGCTTCGGGACTTCAAACTGCTTCGGATGACGATAAGCCTTCTCCTCTCTTCGGGCGGATCCTCGTCCCCGTCGCAGATCCGAAATCGCAGGAGCAGTTGATTGGGCTGGCAACATTGCTTGCAAAAGTACATGGAGGAAAAGTTCTCGCGGTCAGCGTGGCAAAAGATCACGGTATGCAGGAAAACAGTTTGATGATGCATCGCGAATTACTTGGGCGGGTCCATGATGTGATGGGCGACCCGCAATCTGAAATTGAATTGATCCCGCGTCTCGCCTCATCTCACGCGCAGGGGATTTTGCAAACAGCCTCCGAGAAAAATGCTTCGCTCATTCTCATGGGCTGGCGCGGCAAGCGGACTATGCGCGAGTCCCTGCTTGGCTCGGTGTTGGATGAAGTGATCTGGGGGTCTGATACGCCTGTGATGGTGGGGAAGCTTCTTATGCCTTTGAATGGTACTCAACGCGTTGCGTTTGTACTTCCTTCCAAGGCAATCCCTCACATCGCAATACGTCGTATTTTGGAGGTAAATGTGTCTTTGGCAAAAGCCTTGAATGTCCCTCTCGTCCTTCGCGCGGATTCCAGTTACCTGCAATCCATCGAAGCCCTGCTGGTCGCGATGGAAACAGATCATCCCGTCAGTGTTGAAACGCTCAAAGATCAACTCAAACCCGCCGCGCTCGAGCAGGAAAGCATCAGCAGTTTTATCGTTGTCCCCGGCTTCGGCTCACGTAAACGCGTCGCGGATACGCTTGGCAATCTCCCTGAACAACTTGCCGCGTCCTTTGAAGGGAACCTGGCGATATTGCATTTTGATAAGTGACATGCGCCATCGTCAAAGCAATTGCTGAGTCGCATTTGTTAACACTCCCTTATCATAACGCTATTTCCGATAAAGTCTATTGATTCAGTCCCCGTCAAGAGGGGTATACTATTTATAGGTGACCCATGACAACTGTTTTTGATTCAACGAAATCTGTAAGAGCCGAACTCAACAAACAAAAATACATAGCGTCGGATGAAATCTCGACGATTGTGTATCTATCGCAGAAGCTGGGAAAACCCCTTCTCACGGAGGGGCCTGCAGGCGTGGGTAAAACCGAATTGGCAAAAGCAATCGCAGGCGCGACCGGGCGCGAGTTGATCCGTTTGCAGTGTTATGAAGGTTTGGACGAATCCAAGTCATTGTACGAGTGGGAATATTCTAAGCAGTTGCTGTATACGCAGCTGTTACGCGACAAATTGAACGATACACTCGGCAAGGCGGAGTCGTTGGCAGAGGCGGCCGATAAACTGGCAAAAGAGGAAGACGTCTTCTTCTCGAACCGCTTTTTGTTACAACGTCCGCTGTTAAAGGCGATCTTGAGCGAACAACCTAGTGTATTATTGATTGACGAAATTGACCGCGCCGACGCGGAGTTCGAAGCATTTTTGCTGGAAGTGCTGAGTGACTTTCAAGTGTCGGTGCCAGAGTTAGGCACATTGACAGCGAAGCACAGGCCCTTCGTCGTGTTGACATCCAACAACACGCGCGAACTCTCGGAAGCTTTGAAGCGGCGCTGTTTGTATTTGTTCATTGATTACCCAACCTTGAAAGAAGAGTTGGCGGTTGTCCGTTTGAAAGTGCCTGACTTGAATCCGAAACTGGCGCAACAGGCAGTGGAGTTCGTGCAGAGACTTCGCAAGTCTGATATGCGCAAGTCCCCATCCATCAGCGAGACATTGGACTGGGCGAACGCGCTTGTGGCGTTGAATGCCTCCAATTTGGATAAAGATACGCTGGAAGACACGATTTCAGTTTTACTCAAACACGAAGCAGATTTGCAAAAGGCAAAGCGGCAATATATCAATCTCCCACCTCCACCACCTAAGCAAAAACCTGCAGATGATTTTGGAAGGTTTACGAATAATTAATTCGTAGGGGCGGGGTTTTCCCGCCCAGGGCGAGATGACCTCGCCCCTACAAGGAATGTAAAAATGGAATCCCGCATCCTACAATTAATTTCAGCGTTACGCGCGAGTGGGGTGCGCGTGTCTCTGGCAGAGTCAGCGGAGGCATTCTCGGCTGTGGACATCATGGGGATTCAAAACCGCGAAGAATTTCGATTGTCATTGCGCGCCACGCTGATCAAAGAATTGAAAGACATTCCTGTCTTCGACAAATTATTCCCGTTGTTTTTCGGCACGGGGCAGCCACCGCCGATGATGGGAGGAAATCCGTCCGACGATATGACGCCTGAGGAAGCGCAGATGTGGGCGGAGGCGATGCGTCAGTTTGCGGAGAATCTCCGTCGGCGGATGGAAAGGCTGATGAATGGTGAGCAGTTGTCCCGTGCGGAGCTGGAAGCGTTGGGTCAGATGGTCGGTCTCAATCAAGTGGATGACCTCCGTTATCAAAATTGGATGGTGCAACGCATGATGCGCGCGCTGGCGTATCCTGAAGTCCGTGAGGCGTTGAAAGAGTTGATGGAACAACTCCAGCAGATGGGCATGAGCCGCGACCGCCTCGAGCAAATGCGCGAGATGATTCAACAAAACCTGCAGGGTATGCGTGAACAGATTGAAAAATTTGCGGGAGAACGTATTGCCGAGAATCTAAGCGAACGACCGCGTGGCGAAAACGTTGACAGTTTGATGAACCGCTCGTTTCACGCGCTGTCGGACGAAGACAAAATAGTTTTGCAACACGAAGTGAAGCGGCTCGCGGCGATGCTTCGCACGCGGATTGCGTTGAGGCAAAAACGAATGAAGAGCGGGCAACTTGACCCGAAGGCGACCATCCGAACCAATCTCAAATATCACGGCGTGCCGATGGAGATCCGTTATCGCGATAAAACCCGCAAGCCGAAGATCGTTGTCATTTGCGACATCAGCACTTCGATGCGTTTTTGTTCCGAGTTGATGTTGAGTTTCCTTTTCGCGTTGCAGGGACAGGTCCGCAAGACGCATGCCTTCGCCTTCATAGACCATCTCGAATATATTTCGGATGATTTCAACGGCTCAGACGCGGACAAAGCGATTGCTTCCGTTTTATGGCGCATGCCCAGCGGACACTACAACACCGACCTCGGCTGGTCGTTGAATGATTTTCAAAACGAATACATGGATACGCTCAACGGGCAGACGACCCTCATCCTCGTCGGCGACGGGCGCAACAATTATTATGACCCGCGCCTGGACATCTTCTCCACGATGACGCGCCGCGCCGCGCGCACGATTTGGCTGAATCCAGAACCTCCCTACCTCTGGCATGGCGACAGCGACATGCCGCGTTACGCGCCGCTTTGCAATAATGTGTTGAAGGTCAGCAATTTGAGGGAATTGGCAGACGCGGTGGATTCGCTGTTGGCGGGGTAATATTTTGATGTAAAATTATCTTATGTGTGCCTTACAAACTGCCCAGCCTCCGTACTTAAACGAGGTAATAGATAGAATCACACGCAAATTCAATCCTGTGCGTATCATTCTATTCGGGTCATGGGCGCGCGGCGAAGCAACAAAAGACAGTGACTTGGATCTGCTCGTGGTCTTGACAAAGGTGGAACACAAGCGAAAAGCCGCGATAGAAGTTTTGCGCGCGTTGAATGGTCTTCCCATCAGCAAAGATGTCGTCGTTACAACTCCAGAGGAAATCAAAGCTCGCGGCCAGGTTGTGGGTAATATTTTACGCCCTGCCCTGCGGGAGGGGAAAATAATTTATGAGCGCAGGTGAATCAAAAATTTGGCTGGATTTCGCAGAGACGGATTTACGCGCCGCGCACGCCTTGCTCGATAGCGGAGAATTCTTTCCACGCCAGATTTGTTTTCTCGCACAGCAATGCGCTGAAAAATCAATCAAGGCGGTTCTGGTATTCGTAGATGTGGATTTCCCAAAGAACCATGACCTGGATCGTTTGCGCGACATGGTTCCTAAAGGCTGGGTATTCAAGGATGCCTTTCCAGATCTTGCTGCGTTGACAGTTTGGGCTGTTGAGTCACGCTACCCCGGGGATACCCCGGATGTCGTTGAACACGAAGCGCGCGAGACACTTCACCTCGCAGAGTCTGTTTTTGACGCCATCAGGGAAGAAATGGAAAATCGGATGTAGTCGTAGGCACGGCGACAGCGACATGCCCAAGTACGTGCCGTTGTGCAATAACGTGTTGAAGGTCAGTAATCTGACGGAGCTGGCTAGTACAGTAGATTCGTTGTTGGCGGGGGTAAACACAAATTCCCCATGCTGGTTTTGTAAGGAGACTCGTAACTCTCCGCGCTTGCCATATCCAGCCCTTGCCCGTAAGATACTGCCATGCCAAAAATCCTAATTGTGGATGACGATGTCTCCATCGCAGAATTAATGAAAACGCTGGCCTCTATGGAGGGTCACGAGCCTACCACGGTCAACGACAGCACAAAAGCCATCGAAGTTGCGAACTCCGTGAATCCTGATCTGATCACGCTGGATTTGATGATGCCCGGGTTGACGGGCTTCGAGCTGTGCGAACTTCTGCACAACGATCCCAAATTCGCCAACATTCCGATCGTTATCATCAGCGCGAAGGATGACGCGGAAAGCAAGGCTAAAGCCATCCGCGTGGGTGCAAGGGATTACCTCACCAAACCGTTCGGGGTTGATGATTTCATCGGGAAAATAAAATCATTGACCAGTCAATAACAGTTCAGATTCATTTGAGGGTACACTTGGCGCATGTCCCGCTCCCCTACGTATACAAGAACAATCACCATTCCTGATAGTGTTATGGACGACAACGACCACGTCAACAACGTGGCGTATGTGCAATGGATGCAGGACATCGCTGTTGAACATTACGAGTCCATCGTCGGGACGAACCCCATGCAGCTTGCGGGCGCAACCTGGGTTGTGCGCGAACACAAGATAGAATATCTGCTCCCTGCGTTTGCTGGCGAAGAAATCGAAATCAGAACATGGGTGGAAAATATCCGCCGCGTGCGTTCGCTTCGCAAATATGAATTTGTCAGAAAAACAGACGGGAAAGTTTTGGTAAAGGGTGAAACCGATTGGGTGTTCGTGGCTGTGAAGAGTGGCAAGCCGATGGCGATTCTCGATGAAGTTATGAACGTAATCAAAGACCCTAAAGGTCTTTGAGACCTTTAGGGTCTAGCAATTTCTGATACACCTTCAACAACTTCTTCTGCGATTCATGCCACGTAAATTTTGTCAACACGCGCTCGGAGGCGGAGGCGGCAAGGTGTTGCGACAAATCAAAATCGTCCAACAGCGACAGTGCCTGCCGCGCAAGATCATCGGCGTCATCAGGGGAAAACAGAAGCGCGTCCACATCTTCCCTCACCAATTCACGTACAATCGGAATATTCGATGCCAGTAGTGGACGCCCGCCCGCCATATATTCCAGCACCTTGATCGGGCACGCGCCCTGAGTCACATTGCGGTCGTTGAATCCCAGCGGCGCCACACAAATATCTGACTGCGAAATAATTTCGGGGATTTCGTGATGAGGGATTCCAGGCGACAAAATCACGCTTCCTTCCACCCCCAGCTTGCGGATTTGTTTCATCAGCCGTTTTCTCTGCCTTGAGCGCCCACGCCCCACAATATGGAGTCGAACCGCGCGCTGTTCGAGAATCTTCGGCAAACCCTTGACGATGACTTCAAGGCCCTGCCAATCGGCGAGAGTGCCGATGTAAAGCAACGTGGGAACGCGTCCTCCTCGCGACGGCAAGGGCGACGCGGAAAAATCCGAGGGGCTGACTCCGTTTGGAATGACAGTAATCAGTTTTGGGTTGAGTCCGAGCGAGGCGATGTAGTCGCGGGTCACGTTCGAGGGGCAGATGATGGCATCCGATAGATGAAGAGTCGCGATCTCCTGCTCTTTGATTTTTGTGAGCAACTCTGAATCGAGTCCGGGATAATGATATTTGAGTTCAATGGAGGGAAGTCCATTCACTTCGAACAGGGTTTTATAGCCGTATCGTTTTTTATTCTGCGCGATGGCAAGCCCGTCCCAGATGTTGCGATAGTGGACGACATCGTAATCGTGGTGAAGCGCGAGATGCCGAGACACCGCCTCACCAAAATGGACCGCGCGCTCCAGGAAACTTTGCGTGAGGTCTTGCGCGATGCGAGTGACGCGCGCGCCTTCGATGACATCTTCGGTGGGAAGCACGCCGTCGCTGGGCGTAACCAAATGCACGTCAAACTGACCATTGACGAGCCCGCGTAAATTGTGGAGAATATGAGTGGATGCTCCTTTCGGACTGGGCACGATGTCGAAGGCAGTGTAGAGGACGCGAGGCATGTAGTTATTATACGTGATACCGTTGGTCGAGTAGTCCCGCCGCGCTGAACGGAGCGATAGCGAAGTCGAAGCGTCGTGGGACGTATCGAGACCACGGGCCCTCAAAGCAATTATGGCAGAGAGAGCATTCCTGGAACATGCTGGTCTCGATACAGGCTTCGCCCACTCGACCAGCGGAGCATTATCATACATGGCAAACAAAGGCTACTTCATCATCACCGATATTTCGGGCTATACCGAATACCTGACCGAATCGGAACTCGACCACGCGCACGAGACTCTTCAGAGTCTGTTCGACGTGCAAATGAAGCATATCAATTTTCCTTTGAAAATTTCGGGGTTTCGCGGGGATGCGATTTTCATTTACACACCGGAAGCATGTTTTATTAATCCCCAAAGTTTTCTCGAAACGCTGGAAAATCTCTACATAGTCTTTTCCGACACTTTACAACAAATGCAGTTCAACACCACCTGTCCGTGTAATGCTTGCAAGAACATCAACAAACTGGACCTGAAAATGTGTATTCATTACGGGGAGTACATCGTTCAAAAACTCGGAGACCGCGAAGAACTGCTCGGCGCGGACGTAATCGTTCCTCATCGTATGTTGAAAAATAATGTAGTTGAAAAGACTGGCGTGAAAGCCTATGCCTTGTTTACTGATACCGCCGCGCAGGCTCTGCATCTATCAGAGTTAAGCCAGCCGCTGATTCAGCATACCGAATCCTATGAACATCTCGGCGAAGTAAAAATGCAGGTGTTCGACTTAAGTCGAGTCTGGAAAGACGCGCAGGAACGGAAGAGGCGTTTCGTTAGCAAGGAGGAAGCGTGGGTATTTTTTGAAACAGACCTCCCATATCCACGCATGCTCGTTTGGGAATTCTTGAACACCACATCGCTTGAGGCGCGCGTCTTACAATTGGATTATGCCGAACGGACAGATGCGCTTGGCGGGCGCATTCGAGAGGAAGCAAAGTTCCACTGCGCGCACGAGGACAGTCACTTCTACGCAAAGATTGTAGACTGGAAACCGTTTGAATATTACACCTTCATACAAAGAGCGGAGCCATTCGGCAACCTCGAGTATCTTCAAACCCGCCAATTCATTCCCACTCAAAATGGGACACGCCTGCTAATCACATTGAGCAAACCCGATGGAGAGATTACCGAAGAAACAAAAGGAGCGTTCCAGTGGATGCTCAGCCTGTTCGACAATGTGAAATCCGTGATGGAAGAAGAACTTGCAAAAGGAACAGTTACAGCAATCTAAGGAGAATTCATGGAAGCATTGATCTGCGTCGGCGCGATACTCCTCGTTCTTGTCCTCATCATATTTTTTTATTTTCTCAACACGGCGCGCAAACGCGTCAGCGAAACCACCTCGATCGGTAAAAAACAATTGCTCCCCGTCTATATTTCACTCGCTGACAAACCCACATCCATCATTCAGGGCATGAACAAACTGCGCCTCGACGTGCAGAAAACCGAAAAGGCGGGAGATAAATGGCGTTGGATTCCGATGTTGATTTTTTTCGGAGGTATCGGCTTGATGCTGATGGACGGCATCCTGTTCCTGCTCGGATATTTTTCATTCGTGTTCACAGGCGGCGGAATCGCCTTGTGGATCGCGGCTATCGTGATGGCGCGCGGCTTGCGGAAAAGCGACTCGTACGATCTCTCGACTCGCTACAACGGCACACGCGACATCCTCCACACGCTTCGCGACGACCTCAAACCTGGCTCCACCTATCTGGGACACCTCGACCTGACAGGTTCCCTGCTCCCCACCAAGGTGGCGCGCACCGCCAAAGACGCGCAAAACCGTGAGACCGAATACTTCCGAGATGAATGGTTCGCGCTCAAAGCGAAACTCTACGATGGCAACATCCTGCGCGTGTCGGGCATCCAAAAATCGAAGAAGCGCAAGTCATACCTGAAGCGCAGCCGCATCAGCGGCAAGATGAAATCGAAACCCGAAAAATTCAAAGGCACGGCGCACGATTTGAAAGTGAGAATCGTGGCGAACCCCGACGTGTATAAAATTTCCAAAACGAGTCCAACCTTCAAAGAGGGATTGGACATCGGCAAGTTCACCGTCAGCCAGTTAAGCGCCGAAGGCGGGATGATCTCATTTGTTGCCAATTCACCGTTCGAAGAGGTGGAACATGAAAACGTCCTGCAAGTGCTCAAGTCTGCATATTCCCTCCTGCAAAGAAATGCAGCGTAAATGAGTCGCAAAGTCATTCCGTTTGTCGTCGCGTTCGTCCTGATATGTCTCGTCATGGTTGTCGCGGCTGTGTTCTCGTTCAGCGGCTTGGCAACGGCTGAGAAATTCGGAAGCGATGTGGCATGGTCTCAGCCATATTTCACCGCCGAGAGCATGAAGGTCATCAACCTGATGGGCGACGACCAGGATGAGTTGTTCATCCAAAACACGGAGAACGTCACCATCTTCGACGGCAGTGGAAATATTTTGTTCAGCCAGGATTATCAATTCCCCAAAACGACACTTGGCGATGTGAACGGCGATAACCGCGAAGATATTGTCGTTTTTTATCTTGGCGATTTGGGATATTCAGTGGATGTGATCAACAGCGGGCAAGTCTCGACTCTCGCGAAAAGCCTGAGCATCGGGAATCCCGCGCGCGTAGCCGTCCTGCGCTTCAATTCTGGACCTCAAATTGTTCTCGGCGATTCGAGCGGTCTACTCCTCTCGTTGAGTTTAGGCGGGCAACCGTTATGGGGATACAAAGTCGGGAGCGAGGAGATTCGCGGTCTCGACGACGCGCGAATCAACGGGCAGGTGCATCTCGCCTCGGCGTCGCACGATGGCTCGGTGGTGGTTTTGAATCAGGATGGGCAACGCGTCTGGAACACGAATCAGGAACAATTGCGAAGGATGCGTGCCTTCGACTTCAACAGCGACGGCAACAGCGAAATCCTGACAGGCGGCGAGTTCGGCGCGTTCGTCGTGTACTCCGCAACGGACGGGACTCAACTGTACACACAAAGCATGGGGCAGGCAGTGTCCGAAATCCGCGAGGTGGAATTGAACGGCGAGCCATCTTCGCGCGAATTTGTCGTCGGCGGGAAAGACGGCGGCGTGTGGGCGTTCTCGTTCAACGGCGCGACGGCAAATCAACTGTGGTCGGGTTCGATGTCTGACAAGGTAAATGAAATTTCGGGCATAGACGTGGACGGCGACGGCGCGGAGGAGGCTGTGCTTGGCGACGACAGCGGCGGCGTGGCGGTATTCACAGGCGACGGCTCGCGCAACAATCTGGATAATCACAGCACCGGTATCATGCGGATTGACGTGGGCAGGTTGAACGGTGAACGATATGTGGTCATCGCGGACAATTCCAAAGTGGATGTGAACAAAGTGAACTTTAATTCGATTCCAGGATTCCAATACACGCCGCTGGTTGTGGGCGTGATTGTCTCGGCTGTCATTTTGATTATCGCGGCAATTCTGGCATCCATTCCGCAAAAACCCGCGTTGAAAGTTTCGTTTCAGGATAAGAGTCGCGAGTCTCTCGAAGCCGAGCGGCGTATGTTGAAGGAATCCATCGCGGATGTGGAACGACTCCGCAAATCGGGCGAAGTGACGGGCGACGCGTATCTCGCGCGGCTCAAACGCCTGCGCGGCGATGTGGCGGAAAACGAGACCGCGTTCAAAGCCGCAGGCTTCCCCATCAAAGTGGAGACTATCCAATGCCCCAACTGCGGCGGCACGCTCGAACTCGGCATGGATAAATGCGAATATTGCGGACAGGTGTTGCTGTCGTAGCGCGAGCTAGTGGTTTGTTGACGAAGTTTTGCAACGAATTAATCCAGGAGTGTTGTTGAGCCAATAAAGGAAATCACGACAGGTCCATTGCCAGTCAAAAGGATGTGCGTAGCATTGATTGTACTCTTGCTTGCTCCCGAGAATATGCTC
>Ga0247727_10003760_pt1 | contig 33145 bp, 28 predicted proteins | sample WisWelCaveWW1625_FD_202498 | JGI IMG/M metagenome (GOLD analysis project Ga0247727, IMG submission 202498) | Biofilm microbial communities from Wishing Well Cave, Virginia, United States - WW16-25 | ecosystem: Environmental > Aquatic > Deep subsurface > Groundwater > Cave microbial mat | place...
TCAACAACCAGAATCCCACGCCTTTTGTCTGGACGAAGCGGGTCGATGAGATTTTGGAAAAAGTAGGCCATTGTAAAGCCACGTCTGTTACACAACACTAGCGAATTTGACTCCTGTATTGAAAATATCATAGGCGATGCCGAGAATCGTACCAGCCCACTGCCCTTGTGGGTCGGTAAATCTTTGAGGGTTTCCTTCAGCGTATGCATATGCCGCCGGTTTCCATCCCGGGCCGATGTTCTTGACGGGATCGGTTGAGAGAAACGAGCCCGCCTCGGCGGAGTAGGACCGGGCGCGCATGAAGTAGAGGCCGGGGAGTTCTTCCATGACCCCCTGACTTCCAACGAACTGATATGGATTCGAGATTTGAGATTGCAGGTTCGTTGAGCAATTGGTTGAGCCGAGGCTGCGGCCATAGGGCGTGTAGGCGTATTGCGCAACGACGTTCGTGTTGCCATCGGTGAGGGCGATGATGTTGGCCTGCGCGTCGGCGTGGTAACAGATCAGACCGTTGGTCGCGTCCACCTTATAGCAAAGGTCGGGGCCATGGACATACCACGCAGTAATCACGCCTGCGCCGTTCATGTCGCACAAGATGCGCTCCATGCTCCCGGCCAAATCCAGGACGTAGCGGGTTTCGTCTCCATCCTGTTTGCGGGAAATGCGCCGGCCCAAAGCGTCGTAACGGTTCGTGATATTCTTGGACGTGATTCCAGCCTCCCAAAGAATGGAAGTGGTGCGGTTGTCCTCGTCGTAGGCGAGCGTCCAGCTTTGGCCGCCGCAAAAGGCGTTCGTCATGTTGCCGCTCGCGTCGTACTGGTAAACGAAGTTGTTTGTCGGATTCAGTGCGTCCACCCGATTCGTAATCCGGCCCGAGGCCGTGAAGCCGGAGGTTTCATCCAGCAACGAAGGCATGGGCCAGTTGAGCGTGCCCTTTTCCGTGGCGGCGGTTTTGTTGCCGTTGCGGTCGTAGGCGTACGTCAAAGCAACGTTTATGGTTGAGGGTTGTCCGTTGGTTGAGGGTTGAGGGTTGAGAGTTGAGTGAGAGAGCGACGTGATGCGACCGGCGGCGTCGAATCCGTTGGTTTGAACCACGCCGTTCGGATACGTGCGGCGTTTCAGCCGGTTGGCCTGGTCGTAGGCGTAAGTCATTTGCCGCCCGGCCCAGTCCACTTGATTGGTCAGCCGGCTCAACGGGTCATACTTGTTCGTCAGCGTGAGATTGCCGGGGTAGGTCAAGGCGGTGATGCGTCCGAGCGGGTCGTGGCCGTATTTCACCTTTTTGCCGAAAGCGTCCGTGTATTCGGTCACGCGGTCCATCGCGTCATAGGCGAGGCTGCTGGATGTGGGCGGCTGGCCCGGCCGGCTCCGCGACAGCAGAATCAGGTTGTTGTTCTCGTCGTACTGATGGTCGTCGGTGCGACCGCTGCTGAACTCCGCGTAATCAATCCGGCCGCCGTCGTCGTGGTGAATCGTGCGGATCAGCCCGTTGGGATCAACCTGCCGCTCCGGGCGCAGGAGTTTGTCGTAGGCATACGTCCACTCGAAGCCGTCCTGGTTGCGCTCCCGGATGCGCTCGTTGCGGTTGCTGTAAGCCATGAGGTAATGGCCGTGCAAAGCGTCCTCGATGTCTATGATGTTGCCGACGCCGTCGTAGTTGTAGAGCCACTGGAAATTCTCGGCGTCCACCCATTTTGTCAGGCGTCCGCGCCCGTCGTAGTCGTGGGTGGTGACGAAACCGCGCGGGGTGGTGATGGTTTTGACGCGGCCAACCGGATCGAAAGTGGTCTGCCGCGTGTCGCCGAGCGGATTGGATTCGGCAATGGCGCGATTGAGCCGGTCGTAGGTCTTGCTCCACGTCTGGTTGAGTTGGTCAATGAGCGCGGTTTTGTTCCCGTTCGCGTCATAGACGTTGGTGATGGTGTTACCAACCGGGTCGGCGACGGCAATCAGGCGGTTGGCTGCGTCATAAAAGTTGGTGGCGATGTAGCCGAGGGCGTTGGTGATGCGATCAAGTTCGCCGCGTTGCGTTTAGGAGAAGCGCGTCGTGTTCGTGCCCGTGCGGTCGGCGGTGCTGATTTTCTGGTTTGCGGCATCGTAGGCATTGGTCGTGAACTGGCCCTTGGCGTCGGATGCGGAGAGCAGGTTGCCATTCGCATCGTAGGTCTTCGTGAACACGCGCTGGATTGCGTCAACGGTGCGGACGAAGTTTCCGTTGAGGTCGTAGGCGAAATCGGTCATTTGCCCAAGCGCATTGGTCTGCGCCAGCTTCCAGCCGACTTCGTTGAGGCCGAACGAGGTCGTGTTCGCGGCGGGATCGGTTTGGGCAATGAGAAAGCCATTTGTGTCGTAAGCGAAACGAGAGGTGTTGCCGTTTGCTTCGGTGGAAGACTCCACAAGCCCGTTGGTGCGGTAGGTGTAGCTGACCAACGTGCCGAGGGTGTCGAAATGTCGCAGCAGGTTGCCGGTGTTGTTGTCGAGGACGTAGTGGTTGGTCCAACCGAGGGCGTCCACTTTGTTGGTCGCCTTGTTGAAGAAGCCGTGGAACGCCCAGCGCGTGATCTCGCCGAGAGCATTGGTGCGGGCGACGACGTTGGCCCGGGCGTCGTAGTCAAAAAAGGTTTTCCAGCCAAGCGGTTCGGTGACGGACGTGCGGTTTCCCCGATCATCGTATGTGTAGCGGGTGATATTCGTCAGCGGGTCTTGCTGCGCGAGGATGCGGCCTTTGCGGTCGTAGGTTTCAATCCACTGGAAACCGCCCGGGTCGGTGTGCGTGATCTGTCGTTTGGCGGGCACTCCGTAGCGGGTGGCCGTGGCTCGACTCAGCGCGTCCACTTCGTTCGTCTTGCGCCCGTATTGATCGTATTGAACGAAGAGATTGGTGATGCCGCGCGGGTCAACGGTGTGCGAGAGCAGGCCGTTGGTGTTGTATTGGAATTGCCAGGTGTTGCTGATGGCCGTGTACAGGCCGGATGAATTGGCAATGGATTTGGAGATGAGGCGGTTTGTATTCACATCGTAACCGAAGTTCACCCGCCAAAATCCGAACGTGACATTGGTCAGCCGACCGCGCGCTTCGTCATAGTTGAATTGGTAGCTGCCGCCAGCCGAGTCAACGATGCTGGACACCCAGCGTTGGGCGCTGTTCCACAACACTTGAACCATATTGCCGTTGAAATCCCGAATTTCGCGGAGTCGCCCAACGAGGTTGGCATCGCCGTACAGCGAGTGGAAGCGGTACACCGCGCGATCGGCGTTGGTCCAGTAAACTTCGCCAGTGTTGATGTCGAAGGCGAGTTCCCCACGATACTCTTTGTGGCGCGTGCGAAACGGCTGAGCGAGATTGGTGCGCGTCCAGGTTTCCACCGAACCGTCCCACATGAATAGACGCGCGTCGAAGGTATTGTTCTCCACGACGACGCGCGTGTCGAAGGTGTGGCGCCAGCCCTCGCTGAGGGTCCGCTTCAGATACGGATCGTCGCTGCCATCGCCGGGCGGGATGATGGGCGTCGCGCTGCTGTAGCCGATGCGCAAATCAAAGGCGATCCCCGGTGTCGGCCTCGCAAAGACCGTCTGCTGCCACGAAAACGCTCCTGAGAGCGGTGCGATGGCGTCCTGTCCCTGGTTGCGTCGCGAATCGAACAACGATTGCTCGCCGTCGCGATCGGTTTCCTCGAATTCAATTGTGCCGGTGCCCAGCTTGGTCGCGGGATGGCTACCGGGCGGAGGGCTGGGCACGAAATTTCGAAGGTTGTCCGATGCGTTCGTTTAGTACCCCAGCTTGTAGTAACCGGTGATGAGCGCGTTGGTCCGCTGGTCGGAGAACATCGCGGCACGGATTTCGGACTGATCAAGCGCCCGTTGATAGATGGCCGCCTCGATGATTTCACCGTAAAACAACCGCGAGTCACCGCTCACGCCGCCGATGGCAAGGCCGCTACCGGCCGTGCTGCCGACAATGCTGACTGCATCGAAAGGTTGCTGCCGCTATCCGTCCACGAACACGTTGAAGACTCCGCCGTTGCGCGTGACCGCAACGTGATACCACCTTTCCAGGTGCGGCTGGACAATGAGCGGGCGCGTGTAGGTATTGAGGTTTCCCTTGGTCACAAACTCGACGTTCCCGTTCGCAATGTTGTAGTGGAGGAGATACGAAAAGTGCGCAGATTCATTGCCATCCGAGCGATCCATGAGAATCACCATGTTTGTCGTCAGGGTCAAAGAACTCGGAATCGAAATGCGAAACCAACACGAGGCTGAAAAGACTCCGCCCGTGGCCGTGAGGCTGTTACTTGAGTCGTCGGCTTTGATGCTCGCGTTATTTGTGAAGGTTGAGGCGTGCGTTGCGAAAGTCAGGAGCCAGAAGCCGGAGAGCAATAAGCAGACGTGAAAGATGAAGCCGCGGCTCGCGAGGACGCTCGCCCCACCACGCTCCGCGAATCTGTGTCTATCGGAGTTCATCGTTGGTTAAAAGTTTCCAGCCATTTGCTTCACGTTGTTGCAGCGCACAACACGATGGGTATTGCCTTCACGAACCAGAACGACTTCAGCCCGGATGCTATCGCGCTCCATGCGGAAGGCGACACAATCTTCCGGTTTCACGCCCGCTTGAGCCGCCCACGTCGCGGCTTCTTGGGGAAAGAGTTCTTGCAGCGGGCCGAACTTTCCTTCGCGCCGCAACACGGCCAGCCCTTCCGCCGAAATCTCATCGCGCAGCGCCTTGGAGAGAAACTCAGTCTGCTCGGCGGAAGTGCGTCCACTCACGGCAGCCGGCAAGACGACGGTTTGGAGGAGATCGTCGGCGGTGCCTGCATTCAGCGCCGCGGCAATGCTTCGAAGGCATTGCATGCAATTCCTGCGCGTCTCGTCTCGCTGCCACTGGAACCAGAACCAGCAACCCGCAGCGACAACGAGGAGAAGCACAAGTCCGATGGTTCGTCGTACTTTCATGCCATCCCGCTAACTCCGGCCACCTTACCGCCGCACGCTCGTCAGGCAAGGGGATTTGGGGACAATTAGAGCGAGCTTGGGCCGCTGTGTGCCGTCGCTGGTGGCGCCTGCATCACTACAGATGTTCCCGCCCGGCGTATCCGGCGTCCAGGTCGTGCCAGAATTCCACGTCGGCCTCGTCATGTTCCCAGCAGAGAAAGACTTCCTTGCCGCCGATGATCGCGGGGAAATCCAACAGGCCGCGCTCCAGGTCCTTGATCTGAATCTGGCGCCGCTGGAATTCGGCCAGCACTTCCTGCAGGTTCGCCACCGTGCGAATCCAGGTGTTGACGAGGTCGCCGCCGACGTCGTGCCCGGGGTTCATCAGGGGACTGAGGCGCTTGTCGAGGCGTTCGAGCTCGTGGCGCAATTCGTTCAGGCGCTTCAGCCAGAGGCGCACTTGCGGCAGCAACGCCCTGGCCTCCTCGCGCGTGTAGTGTTTTTCGAATCGGTATTCCATGCCGTTGTGCGGTCGTTATCTGGCGGGCGAGGCTTCGAGCTTTTGCTTCACGACCTCGCTGCTCTCCACGCCCAGGGATTTCCGCCACGCTTCGCGGGCCTTTTCAGGCTCGTCCAGCGCGGAGTAGATGTCGCCGAGATGATCGAAGAGGGTGGCGTCGGGTTCCTCATTCAAATCCACGGCCTTGAGGATGTAACCAAGAGCCTCTTTGGGCTGATTCTGCTTGAAAAGCACCCAACCCATGCTGTCGAGATAGGCGGCGTTCTTCGGCTCGACTTTGAGCGCCTTTTCGATCAAGTCACGGGCTTGGTCCAGTTTCTCGCCGCGCTCGGCCCACATGTAACCGAGGTAGTTGAGCGCCGCGTCGAAATCCGGTTTCAATTCGAGACTCTTCTGGAAATGCTTCACCGCCTGTTCGCGATCGCCATTCCGCTCGCAAGTGGCGCCGAACTGGAAATAAAACTCGTGCGTCAGGCGTTTGGAATCACCGGCGCTGGCGACGACCTCCGCGGCGGTGAAGTGGGCGATGGCCGCGGTGTAATTCTTGCGCCGCCCCTCGGCCATGCCGGTGAGATACTCCAGCCCAAAGCTCTGCCGGAACTTTTTCCGGGCGACCTCAAGGGTTTCCACGGCGCCGGCCACGTCGTTCATGGCGATTTGCGCGTTGGCGAGTTCGTAATAGGCCGGCTCCAACTCCGGATTGAAGAGCAGCGCCTTCTTGAGGTAATCGGCGGCGTCCTTCGCCCGCTGCTCGTCCAGCGCGAGGTTGCCGAGATAGAAATACGCGGCGGCATTGGCGGGGTCCTCGCGCACGATGGCTTCAAGTTGTTCGGCGGCGCGTTTGGGGTCGCCGCCGCGCAGAAAGATTTCCGCCAGCTTGGATCGGACGCCCTCGCGCAAGCCCGGCGCGTCGTCGAGTTGCGCGAGCAGGTCGAGGTAGATGGGCGCGGCCTTGTCCGAGGCGCCCAACTGGTGAAGCCCGTCGGCGAGTTTCAAGCGGAGCGGCACATTGGCGGCGGCAATTCTCGGAACCCGATCCAACGCGGCCAAAGCCCGGGCCCGGATGGCTTCGCGCTGGCTGGGAATCTGAACGGTGTAGCCGGCGTAGAGTTCAGCGAGGGCGATGAGGAACTCGGGTGACACCTCCGGTTGTTTCGCCGCCTCATCCAGGACCCGCAGCCCAGCATCGGACTGGCCGGCAACGGCCAGGCTCTGGCTGAGGCACTGGTAGCCAGCCAGGGAGCGCGGGGATTTTTTGATGACGGCACGAGCCGTCTCGATGGCCTGGTCCGTCTTGCCAAGTTGCGCATACAGGAAGCTGAGACGCGCCAGCATGGCGCCGGATGCGCCGGGCCGCGCGGCGGCCGGTTGAACCAGTTCGAGGGCTTTTGCCGGCTGCTTGCGTTCCAGCAACCGCCGGGAAACGTCGAGGATCAACGCTTCATTGTCCGGGTCGTTGAGCGCGGCCTCACGGAATTCCTCCAAGGCCAGGTCCGACTCCTGGTTCAACTCGTGAACGACGCCGGCGGCGTAGTGGGCGTGGGCTTTGGCCGATTGGGCCAGTGAGCGTTCATCATCGGCGGGAGTTTGAGTCGTCGCGCGCGCCGGACAGGAAGATCGCGCCGCGCGAGTCGCCGACGGCGGGTGCGAGGTGCCGCACCCGGTGGCGAACAGCAAGCCCGCGATCAGGGTGACAGCGAGGCGGCAGGGCGAATGGACCATGCGGCAGAATAAACCACGCCCGGCGGCGCGCAACCCGCGCCGTCGGCGTGGTGGCTCAATCCTCGAAGCCGGCAACCGGTTACTGCTGCCAGGTGCGCTTCTTGTGACGATGCAGACGCAGCTTCTTGCGCCGTTTGTGTTTGTTGATTTTCGCCTTGCGGCGTTTTTTCAGTGAACCCATAGGGTGGCCATGGGGTAACGGAGTTTGGGCGCGCGGTCAATACACCACTTTGTTGAGCGGATACTCGATGATGCCCTCGGCGCCCGCCGCTTTCAGTTTGGGGATGAACTCGCGCACGACGTGCTCATCCACGATTGTCTCGACGGCCACCCAACCTTGCTGGCTCAGGCTGGAAATCGTTGGATTGCGCAGCGCAGGCAGCGACGCCAGCAGCCTGGACAAATTCTTCTCCGCGATGTTCATCTTCAAACCGACTTTGGATTCCGCTTCCAGAGCTCCCTTGAGCAGCAGCGCCAGCGTCTCGATCTTGCGCCGCTTCCACGGGTTCTTCCAGGCGTCGTGATTCGCGATCAGCCGCGGCGTCGAAGTCAGCAGCGTATCCACGATGCGCAGCTTGTTGGCGCGCAGCGAGGATCCTGTTTCGGTCAGTTCCACAATCGCGTCCACGAGTTCGTGCGCCTTGACTTCCGTGGCGCCCCAGGAGAACTCCACCTCCGCCTTCACGCCGTGCCGCCGGAGATATTTCTTCGTGAGTTTCACGACTTCCGTGGCGATGACTTTTCCTCGCAAATCCTTCACGCTTTTGACGTGAGAATTCTCCGGGACGCACAAGACCCATCGCGCCGGCTGCCTCGTCGCCTTGCTGAAAAGGAATTCGCCCACCTCGTGAACCTTCGATCCGTTCTCGACGATCCAATCGTAGCCGGTGATGCCGCAATCCAGGAAGCCGTGCTCGACGTAACGGCTGATTTCCTGCGCACGGATGAGCCGGATTTTCAGTTCTTCGTCATCCACGTAAGGCACATAGGAGCGGCTGCTGACCTGGATGTTGAATCCGGCCTTGGCCATTTTCTGGATGGTCGCTTCCTGTAAACTGCCCTTGGGCAGTCCGAAGCTCAAAACTCTCTTGCTCATAGCATGATGGTGTCCGGCCTGCTTCACGCGGCTGTGAACACTTGTTGGCCAGTCCGATCACGCGCGTGGCCGGATTCATTTGCCAAGTTCGGCGCGGCAAAGACAGCTTTTTCTGGGTTCATTTTGCGCCCATCCCGGATGCGCGCCGCGTCGGGCGGAAGTCCATGGTCCAAACGCGCCGGAGCAAGCAAGCCGCGCGGCCAAAAACAGGCCACAACCGACATGCGGTTGTCCCAAAACTGTGACCCGCCGTGTGCTGATCATCAGTCTCTCCGCATGGCCACCGAGGGGCACGACCAGTGCTGCAAATCTGCTGACTAATAACCTGCGAAGTCGCAAGGGCGACCGCCGTGACCTGGTTGGAGCTATGCAGAGTGAATTGACCATAAAGCCGGTTTCCTGGGCTTGGATTGCCAGTCCAAAGGTCATCATCCCCATCGTCGGCCTCCTGGCCGGGGGAGGGTGGCTCTCGCACAGCCGCGCCCTGGTGAATCTCCATCCGGCCTGGGCGTTGATGCAGTTCAACACCGCCCTCGGCATTGTGCTCTGCGGCGCGGCGTTTTGCCTGCACTCCCGGGCGACGGGCGTCCTGGCCGGATTGGCCGCGGTCCTCGGCGCCTTCACGCTCTCCCAATACGACATGGACGCCAACGTCAAGGGCGAGACCGTGCTGTTCACTTCCTGGAGCACGGTCCTGTTCCTGGTCAGCACGGTAACGGTCCTGGGTCTGGTGGCCTCCACGAGCTGGGTGGCGCACCGCGAGTTGATGGGGCGCGCGGAGACGGAGCGGCGTCTTTCGCGTTCCCGCGAAGACCTGGCGCGCGACGTCGAAGCTCGCACTGCAGATTTCGGCCGCCGCGACGAGGAACTGGTTGATTTCTTCGAGCATGCCCCGTTGGGCCTGAGCATCATTGGGCCCGATGGTACGATCCTCCGCGCCAACCAGACCGAACTCGACCTGTTGGGCTACTCGGCCGCCGAGTACGTCGGGAGCAACATCACCCAGGTCCGGGCGGATGCCGCCGCCGCGCGTGATTTCTTCCAACGCCTGACCGACCAGACCACGCTGAAGGATTACCAATCCGAACTTCGCTGCAAGGATGGTTCGCGGCGGCGGGTGCTCATTGACGCAACCCTCCGCGTCGGGCAGGACGGGCAGGTGCAGGCGCGCTGCTTCACGCGGGACATCACGACGCAGTCCATCACCGACGCCAAACTTCAGGCCTACATCCGCGAGGTCAATGATTTCAGAACGGCCTTGGACGAGCACGCGCTCGTCGCCATCACTGATCCGCGGGGCCGCATCACCTACGCGAACGACAAGTTCTGCGCGATATCGAAGTATGCGCGAGGAGAACTGCTCGGGTGCGATCATCGCATCATCAACTCGGGACACCACTCGAAGGAATTCATGCGAGAACTCTGGACGACCATCCGCCAGGGCAGAGTGTGGAAAGGCGAGATCAAGAACCGGGCAAAAGACGGCTCCTTCTATTGGGTGGACACAACGATTGTCCCGTTTCTCGGCCCGGACGGCAAACCGGGTCAATACGTCGCCATTAGCGCCGACATCACCGCGCGCAAACAGGCTCAATTGGAGGTCGAAAACATTTCCGACCGCCTTCGAGTTGCCACTCAAGGATCCGGTGTGGGCATTTGGGACTGGGATTTGAAATCCAACCAGTTGATCTGGGACGACAATATGTTTCGACTCTACGGCATCAAACCGGACACCTACCCCGACGCCCATGCGGCCTGGCAGAACGGTTTGCACCCGGATGACCTCCAGGACGCGCGGCGGACACTGATCAACGCGCTGGACGGCCACCGCCCCTACAACACTTCGTTCCGTGTCGTCTGGCCTGACAAATCCGTTCATCACATCCGTGCCCACGCGGTTGTGCAACACGACCAGACCGGGCGCCCGGTGCGCATCACGGGCACGAATTGGGACATCACCGAACACCGCGTGGCTGAGGAGAAGGTGGCCGCGTCGCTTCGCGAAAAGGAGATTCTGCTCAAGGAAATCCACCACCGCGTCAAGAACAACATGCAGGTGGTGTCGAGCTTGTTGAATCTGCAATCCGGTCAGATCAAGGATGAGAAAGCCCTGTCGGCCTTTCGCGAGAGCCAGCACCGGGTCAAGTCCATGGCCCTGTTGCACGAAAAACTCTACCAATCAGAAAACCTGTCGCGCATCAACTTTGCCGAGTACCTCGACAGCCTGTTGGATCACCTGTTCAGTTCCTTCGGTGCGCGTGCCACCACTGTCCAACGCCGCGTCGAAGTGCAGGATGTCTGGTTGAGCCTCGACACGGCCATTCCCTGCGGACTGATCGTCAACGAGCTGGCCTCCAACGCGCTCAAATACGCGTTCGCGGATCGTTCCTGTGGCGAAATCCACCTGGCCATGAACCGCAACGGGGAGGGTCAGTATCATTTGTGGTTTCGTGACAATGGCTGTGGTCTGCCCCCCGGCTTCGATTGGCGCACCGCCAATTCGCTCGGTTTGCAACTGGTCAACATGCTCACCCGCCAGTTGGGCGGCACCATCGAATGCCAGAATCAGGCCGGCGCGGAATTCCACATCACGTTCAAGGAACACAACACCGAAAGCAACTGACCCATGCAACAGCACCCTGCACCCCAAAACGAAAGCCTGGCCCCCCGGCATGACCCGCGCCCGCGCGTACTCATCGTCGAGGACGAAACCATCATCGCCTTTGATTTTCAGCAACGGCTCCTGCGCATGGGTTACACCGTGACCGGCGTCGCGCACAATGGCAGGGAGGCCGTCCAGCAATCCCTCGCTTCACGGCCGGAACTGGTGCTCATGGACTTCAACCTGGGCGTCGGCATGAACGGCATTGAGGCGGCCATGGCCATCCGGCAACAGCAAGACCTGCCAATCATTTACATCACCGCCAACTCCGACCCGGACACCGTGCGCCGCGCGGCCATCTCCGGTCCGTTCGGCTACATCTTGAAACCGTTCGAGGATCGCGAACTGGACACGGCCATCCAGATGCGGATGGTGAAACATGAAATGGAGCGGCGCCTGCTCGAGAGCGAACGCCGCTTCAACGCCACGCTCACCAGCATCGCCGACGGCGTGATCGCCACCGACGGCGCCGGGCACATCGCATTCGTCAACACGTCCGCCGAGATCATCACCGGCTGGCGCATGCAGGAGGCGCTGGGCCGCAAACTGACGGAGACCATCCTGCTCCGAAACGACGGAACTCATCAGGACGGCACCGACTTCTTCTCGACTTTTCACACATCCGCAGGCGTCGGCGGCGTTTCCAGGACCGCGCTCCTGGTGCGCCGCGCCGGCGGCATCATCCCCATCGAATACCGCGCCGCCCACATTCACGACGACCACAACCGGCTCACCGGCACGGTCATCAGTTTCTCCGACATCCGCCTGCGCAAACTGGCCGAGGAAAAAATCCGCCGCGCGCAGGAGGAATTGACCTGCGCTCACGAAAACCTCACCCGCAAGCACGAGGAGCTGCAGAAATTTTATCACACCGTCTCGCACGAACTGAAGACCCCGTTGACTTCAGCGCGCGAATTCACCTCGCTCACGCTGGAAGGCCTGGCCGGCCCGCTCAACAACACCCAGCGCGAGTACCTGGCCATCGTTCGGGAGAGTTGTGACCGGATGCGCACTTGCATCAACGATATGCTCGATGTAACGCGGCTCGAAACCGGCAAGATGACGATCGAACTCGCTCGCGGCTCCGTCGGCAACCTCGCCCGGCGCGTCGTCACCATGCTGATGCCGGCGGCGGAGCGGAAGCGCATTGAGCTCCAGTGCCACCCGGCCCCGGACGTGCCGGACATTCTCATGGACGAAACCCGCATCGCACAGGTGATCACCAACTTGCTGAACAACTCCCTCAAGTTCACCGCCGAGGGCGGCCACGTTACGGTCAGCGTGAACGCCTCACCGACACAACCGGGCCGGGTCGAACTCATTGTGCGGGACACAGGCCGCGGGATTCCCATCCATCACCTCGGGCGTATCTTCGACCGGCTGTATCAGGTGGATGATGAAAACGGCGCCGGCAGTCAGGGACTCGGGCTGGGACTGCACATCTGTCAGGAGCTTGTCCACTTGCACGGCGGCGAAATCCGGGTCGAAAGCGAGGTTGGGAAGGGCAGCGCGTTTTGCGTCAGCCTTCCCTGCGTTCCCGAGGACCGGCACGCCGCTGCGAAACAGCCGCCATCCCTTTCCTCCAGTGAAACATCACAACCACCAAACAAACTCGTATGAAAAACATCCTCATCGCTGATGACGACAGGAACATCACCACCGCGCTGGCGCGGCGTCTCGAAGCCAATGGCTTCAACGTGGCACAAGCCCGCGACGGCATGGAGGTGCTCGACCTGCTGCAAACCACCACGCCCGATCTGCTGTTGCTGGACATCTGGATGCCCGCCGGCCATGGCCTCTTTGTCAGTGAGAAAGTCAGGCAGCTCGGCCTCAAGATTCCGATCGTGTTTCTCACCGCGAGCAAACTCCCCGGCCTCCGCTCGGCGGCGCGCAAGGCCGGCGCGGTCGGTTATCTTGAGAAACCTTACGATCCCGACGAATTGTTGCACGCCATCAATGCCGCGCTCCAGAGCGAGCCTCAAGCCGCCGCCGCTTGATCCGGTTCGGGAAAAACCTCGCCGTTGGATATGGGCGCGCGGCGGGCGGCGTGGCGGTGGGCAGCTTCAGTTGCTCCGCCAAACCACACGCCGGCCCTCCACCCGGATCTGCCCGCGAGCCAGGGCCGCGACGCATTGCGGAAACAACTCATGCTCCGCTGCGTGGATGCGGGCGTGCAAACTCTCCGGCGTGTCGTTGTCGAGCACCGGCACAGTTTGTTGGCCGATGATCGCGCCGGAATCCACGCCCGCGTCCACGAAATGCACCGTGCAACCCGTCACTTTCACGCCATGATCGAGGGCCTGCTTCCACGCCTCCAAACCGGGGAATGACGGCAGGAGCGATGGATGGATGTTCACGATGCGCCCCTCGAACGCGCGCAAGAAGTCGCCTTTCAGCACGCGCATGAAACCGGCCAGCACCACGAGATCAACGTCCGCCTGTTGCAGCGCCTCCACGTAAGCCCGCTCCGCGTCCTCATCGAGTTTGGTTCTGAACTTTCCCGGCGGGATGAAACGGGCCGGAAGCCGGCGCTGCCGCGCCTGGTCGAGGATTCCGGCGGTCTCCAAGTCGCTCAGGACAATCGCGATTTCGGCCCCGATGTCGCCCGCCACCATCGCATCCGCAATGGCCACAAAGTTCGAGCCTCGCCCCGAACCGAGGACGCCCAACCGGAATGTTTGCTCGCTGTTCACCCGGCTTGTTTACCGCCGTCCGGGATCAGGCCGCAAGACTTCGCTCACGACGATGTGGCGCGCGCCGCAAGGTTGCGCAACAGCGCCAGCGCGCAGGCTTCGGCGAAGGGTGGATCGTTGACGTTGCAATCCATCTCGATCACGGGAATGTCGCCGCGCAAACCCGACTTCAATGCCAAGTAAAGCGCCGCGTCCGCCGCCGCATCGTGAAATGGGCCGCCCGGCGCGCTGACCATGCTGCCGCCGCGCAACGGCAGCACCACCGTCACGGGGCCGGTCGAGCGATTGAGCTTGTCGGCGAGGATGCGTCCGAGCTGCGCACATTCGTCCGGCGTTGTGCGCATTAGCGTCACCTGCGGGTTGTGCTGGTAGAATTTTCTCCCGGCGAATGCCACAGGCACGGTTTCAGGCGGGCCGAAGTTCACCATGTCGAGGCAGCCCGTCGAAACCACCGCCGGCACGCCGTGCCGCGCCGCCCCTTCGAGCCGGGTCGGTCCCGCTGTCAGGACGCCACCGACCAGTTCGTCCGCCCACTCGGTCGTCGTCACGTCGAGCACGCCCGCGACGAGGCCGGTTTCGATGAGCGATTCCATCGTGCGCCCACCGGTGCCCGTGGCGTGGAAGACGAGCACTTCATAGCCCGCTGCTTCGAGAAGCTTTCGTGCTTGATCAACGCACGGAGTAGTATTCCCGAACTGACTGGCGACGATGATCGGTTTGTCTTCGCTCGCGACGGGCTTCGCTTCGACCATGCCGCAGATCGCTCCAGCGGCGCGCGTCAAGATTTGCCGTGAAATGCGGTTGAGTCCCGCGACGTCCACGATACTCGGGAACATGACGATGTCTTTGACGCCGAGGTACTGCGCAGTGTGACCGCTGGCCAATGTCGAGACCATCAGTTTGGGAAAACCAACCGGCAGCGCGCGCATGGCTGCCGTGGCAATCGCCGTTCCGCCGCCGCCCCCCAGCGAGATGACGCCATGCACCCGCCCTTCCGCGACCAGTTTCGCGAGGACGACCGGGGCACCACGCGACATCGCCGCCACCGCTTCACCGCGATCACGTTTTGCCGCCAGGGCCGCGAGATCAGCGCCCGCCGCTGCCGCAACCTCCCCGCGGGTGATGTCAGGCTTGAGGCGGGGTTCTCCAAGCGTGCCGACATCCAAGACGAGGACTTCGTGGCCTTTCTGCCGGATGAGTTCGGCGACGAAACCGTGCTCGACACCTTTGGTGTCCATCGTTCCCAAAATGGCGATTGTCGGCATGGTTACCGCCCTGCATGGGTCGCGAGTCCCGCGCGACAGCGTTTTGGAGTGCGGTGGGTGAGGGGTGAGGGCACACACCGCTTTTGGCTGAAGGCAACTTCGCGGTGACAGAGAGCCAAAGCGGTGTCAGCCCTGTTCCCCGCCAGCCACCGCACTCCAAATCCATCCGGCGAATCCGCGGCGCCTTGTGGATGGGTAAGTCTGCTTTGCAGGGTGCCGGTCATTTCGTTTCCTTGCCCGCCGTCCAGAACACAGCATTGCGCAGTAGTTTGATGTAAGCCGTGTGATTGTGCGCGTCCCCGTCGTGTCCGAGCGTGATGCCAACGACGCGGGCCTTCGCATGCTCGACGACGAACACTTGCGGATAGTCCTTGTTCTTCGACGGCGAATGAGCCGTGGCGAGAATCTTGATCGGCGTGCCCTGCGGATCCGGCTCGAACCAATACAGCTCATCTCTGATCATGAACTTCGCCGGCACGCCGCGCAGCAGCGCGTGTGTTGGCCCGGTGACGGCGACCTCGAACTCGCCGTACTTGTCGTGGCCGCGCGAGCCGCCGCCAATGAGCCGCCGATTGTACTCCGGCCAGTCGTTCCAGTTGTACCAAAGCCCTGGATGCAGGCCGATGAGTCCCTTGCCGCTTTCGACGTGGCGCATGATCGCCGCCTTGGTGGCTTCGTCGGTGAACGGCTTGTTGTTGCTCACGATCAGCACATCCACAGCTTCGATCACGTCGGCGAGGCCGCCGGTGGTTTCGGTGTAATTGGCGCTGATCCACCTCTTGGTTGTGTTGAGGGTCGTGACATCGGCGACGTTGAACCATCGTTGGTAATCATGGCTGGCGCCGCCGCCGATGATCAGCACCTTCACGCCGCTTCCCCACTGGAACGATGGCGATGAGAGAGCCGGGCCTGCCGCAGCGCCAGAGGGCGGCGCTCCTTCGCCCAGCTCCGCAGTGATGCCAACGAACGTCGGCGCCACCTCGTTGGCGTAGCTGGCGATGGTGAACTTTTCCACGACTCCGCGTTTCGCGAGCGGCTTGGCGAAGTATCGGAGTTGCCGGCCTTGCTGGAGCAAGTCGTCGAGATTATCGAGCGCCTCGGATCCCGGCACGTCTATCCGCGCGATGTAATCGGCAAACTCGACGCCGTTGCGCAAGACGATCTCTTCGGTTTCGCCACCAGTGAAATGCGCCGTGACTTTCGCGACCGGTTCATCCTTTCGCCCCAACGGATGCCCCCAGCCGGCGACGCCGCCGAGGAAATGCAGCCTGGCTGCCGCGAACCCCACCTTGACTTCGACCTGCCGCGGATAGTTGCGCGCCATGCCCGCGCCGCCTTGCAGCACGATGACGTTGTTGCCCGTCGGAGTGCGCTGCGGATTGACGATGTCGAAGGGCACATCGCGGTGCTTGATCGTGCCCCACTTCTTGAAGCGCAACGATTCGTCGCGCGATTCGGCGGTCATGTAAATCCCGCGGGAGGTGTTCGCCGTGAACGCCGCAGTGAGGTCGAGGATGCGGAAGCGCTGCTCATCGGCACAAAGATAAGTCAGCAAATCGCGCAATCCCTCCATGCCCAATTGCTCGAAGCCCTCCGCCATCAGCGAGCGGCCGGTGTTGCGCCGGGATTTGATGTTGTCCTTGCGAATCTCCGATTCCGCGGTCTGGTTGCGCAACACGACCGCCCCGCTGTTCTCGCGCAGGACGATGCCGTCGTAGCTGAGGTCGTCCTTGGTCTCAATGCTCACGGCGACATAATTCGGTTCGACGATGCGGTTGGGGTCGAGAATGTGCATGAGCAGGTCCTCGGGGCCGTGCGCGCCCATGCCGTTGAGGTTCGGCGCGAAGTCGGCGCCCTCGTTCTTGAACTTGTGGCACGGCGCGCAGTTCTGGGTGAACAATTTTGCTCCGTTGGCGGCGTTGCCGGACTTGACCACTTCGGGCCGGAACTTCGCGATGAGCGCGTCCTTCTCCTTTTGTTCGGGACCGCGCAACGCTTCGATCATTTCCACGGCCCGGCGGGCGACCGCAGAATCGGCGTGGGTGCGGAGGCGGTGGAGGTTCGCCGGGCCGAGCAGCGCCGGTTCGAGTTTGCGGTCGGCCAGCGCCTGGACCACGGCGCCCGACCATTCGGCCCGCTTGAGCAATTGTCCGAAGGCGGCCTCGCGCAATTCAAGGTCAAGCCGGGGCAGCGCAGCCAACAGCACTTGTCCGACGGCCGCATCGCCGGTCGTGCCGAGGGCTTCGATCACGCGGCGTTGGAGCGCGGGGCTGGCGTCGCCCGCGACAAGCGCCGCGACCGATGGCACGATGCTCGAGTCGAGCGCACGCACACCAAGCAGGTTCACGGCAGTCTGGCCGCGCTCCTCGTCCGAAAGCGATTTGTCGGCGAGCCGTGCCTCGGCTTTGCGGACGGCGGCTTTTGCAACGTCGCCAACCTGTTCGGCAAACCCCCATCGCGCAATCAGAGGCAACACGGCCCCGGCGCAGTGCTCCGAGCCGAGCAATTGCTTGAGCGCATTACCGAGAGCGGCGTCCGCCGAGGGTTTCACGTCCGGCTTGAGATTCGCCGTCAAGGCCTGCAAGGCCGTCGCCTTGAGCGCATCGGCGGAAGCCGGCTGGCTGGCGAGCGCCAGTACCAGCGCGCGCGCGGACTCGGGGTTGTTTTGCACCGCCACCTGTCTCGCAAGCTGAGAAATCATTCCGGTCACGGACGCGTGGTTCTTTGAGTCCATCGCTGCTTCGAGGAACAACATCGGGTCCTTTGCCGCGACGGCGAGCGCGGCGGCTTGAAGATGCGGCGCGTTGAATGTCGGCCATGCTTTAGCGACGGCACCCGCGAGTCCTGGCGTCGGCGCGATGGTCGTGCCGGCGACCAACGCCAGCAAACGCACGCGCTGGTCCGGGTCGGTGAGCAGCGCGCGCACCAGCTCCGGCGGCGGCTCGTTGGCCGAGTTGTCGCGCTCGGCGGCTGCGCGCATGGCGGTCTTGCGGATGACGGCTTCGCCGTCGCGGGCTGCCGCGAGCAACAGATCGGGATCGAGCAGATCGAGATTGTGGAGCACCCACAGCGCCTGCATCCGGCCATAAGTCGTCCGGCCTTCGCGGCTTTGCTGCCGAAGTGCCTCGGCCACGGACCGGCCCGCGCCTTCGCTTAGGAGACGGTTTGCCGTTGCGCGCACCCAGCCGTTGGGATGGTCGAGCATCTGGACGAGCTTCACGGTCTGTTTGGGATTCAGGTCAAAGGCCGGCAGGGCCTGCGCCTGTTTGTGTTGGATCCGATACAGCCGCGTGAAGTGATGATCGCGGTCGGGCCGGGTGGCGGCGTTGTGCGCGCCATGAGGCGGACCGCGGGTGTCGTTGTGAACGGCGATCTGGTTGTAGAAATCCACGAGATACAGCGCGCCATCGGGTCCGACGCGGCTGTGAATGGGCTTGAACCAATAATCGGTGCTGCTGAGAAAATGTTTCTGCTCGCGGCCCGCTTCGCGCCTGCCTTGATAGGAAACGCCATCGGCGCCGAGAAATTCATGGTGCATCAACCACACCGTTGGCTCGTGCAAAAAGAATGACCACGGCGGTCCCTGCCAATTGCCCGGCCACGCCCCGCCATCGTAAATGCACGACCCCGCCGCCGCAGTCCAGGCGCCTACCCAGTCAATCTGCACATAGGGCTGCCGCGATTCGTGGCGCGGCGGGAACACCTTGTTTTGTTCCATGATCGGCTTAACTGCATTGACACCGGGCAATCCCGCACGGCTGATGATCTTCTCCGGCAGCACGACGTGCAGGATCGGTTCGCCGCAGGTGGCGGTCGTGAAAAAGATTTCGCCGTCGGGCGCGACCTCGCAACCCCAGGTGTTGCACGAGCCGGCGGCGACCTGCTCCAGCGCCGAACCGTCCGAGCGGAAACGAAACAACCCTGCGGTGATCCGACCGAATTTTTTCGAGCCGTCCGCCGAGCGCGGGTCGCCGGCGCTGTAACCGACCGCGCCGTAGATCCAGCCGTCCGGCCCCCAGCGCAGATTGTTGACCACCGCGTGCGTGTCCATCGTGCCCCATCCGGTGAACAGAACCTCGGTCTTGTCGGCCTTGCCGTCGCCGTCCGTGTCGCGAATCCGGAGAATCTCCGGTGACTGCGCGACGATCACGCCGTCCCGGTAAAACACCAGCGAGGTCGGCAACTCTAATCCGTCGGCGAACACGGCTTTTCGGTCCATGACGCCGTCGCCGTTGGTGTCCTCGAGAATGGAAACGCGGTCACGGGCCTTGCGCGGCTCTTTTTCGCCCGGCGGAAACTTGTCCGGCTCGCGCGTGCGCCACGGGCTGACTCTCGCGTCGTTCTTGTGGATGTCCCGACCACCGGGGTACTCGGGCGTCTCGACGACCCACAACCGGCCCTGCGGATCCCAATCGAGCGACATGATTTTCTCCGCGACGCTTTCATCGGCGGCAAGCGAGACGTTGAACTCGGGATGGACCTGCAGCGTTTTGATCGCGTCGTTCGCCAGCAACGGCCCGCCGGGCGGATAGCGAAGCGACGCCAGTTCCTCCGGTTTGCAGAATTCATCCACGTTGGCGCGTTTGCCCGCCCAGGCGATGCTGCGCATCAACACGGCTCGATAATGCGGCGTATTGAACACGTCGTAGTAGTGGCCGGGCAGCGAAACCACCACCCGATAAGGCGACGCGCCGCCCGCCAGCGTTTTTTCCCGGGCCCAAATTTGCGGAGCGATGAGGTGAACGTTGTGGAAACTGGTCGCCAGCAAGCCGAGATCCGCGTCCAGGTCCATGTCGTAATAAATCTCGTCCTTCCAGTCGAAGTTCGAGATGCCGCGGCTGATGGGGTGTTCCTGGTCCACCCAGCAAATGCCGACGTCGCCTTCGAGCCACTTGGTCGCTTTCTCCTTCGGCAGATCGCCTCCGGCCCAGCGCCACGCCCCGCCGATGATGGATTTGCACCACTCGTTTTGATCGCCGCTGACGCAGCCGGAATGCACGACGACCACGCCGCCGCCCCGTTTGAGAAACTTTTCGAAGTCCGCGCGCTGGTCGCCGACGATCTTCATGCCGTCCGAGCAGTAAATGATCATCACGTCGGTTCGTCCCAGTTGCTCCGGCTCGGGAAAATCGAGGTCGCCCTCCACTTTCATGCCGCGATCGGTGAGAAGCGGCGTCCACTCCTTGAGGAAACGCGGGTGATCGTGCTGATTCGGGCCGTGTGTCTTGGCGCCGGCGCGGATGAAGACCCGGAGCGGTTCGGCGGCGTGGCCGGAAACCGTTTCGGCCAGCAGAGTCGCGGCCACAAGCAGAAGAATTCTTTTCATGATTCGATCACCGGAAAAACTTTACGCACATGCAGGCAGGCCAAGTTTCCCGCGCAATGAAGCCCAAGGTTCTTGAGCTGAAACGTCCACAATGGCCGGCTCCGCCGCCTTGGCCGGCGCGAGGATGGCAAGGAACACCAGCCGTTCGCGAAAGGGATTGTAGGTTCCATGCACCTCGCCCTTGGGGATCAAGACCATTTCGCCCGGACCCAGCACGCGATGCTCCCGCCCAATCCACTGTTCGGCACGGCCCGACAGGATGTAGATGATTTCCTCGCGCGTCGGGTGCGTGTGGAACGGATGCGACCGGCCCGCCTCCATGTTGGCGCGGACCATCAGCAAATCCTCGTTCGGCACCACGTCCGAGCGGCACAGCCATTCCTCCAGCGTCCACGGCGAGAGAAAATCCACCTTCTCGGCGGCGGTCACGAAACGGCGGTCCGCGATGGGATTGCCTGGCGAGTTCATGGTTTGAATCGAGCCGGATGCGCTGTCGCAAGCGGGCCTCCTCTCCCCTCCGAGGGGAGAGGATTGAGGTGAGGGGTGACGGGGCGTGCCAGAAAGCCTTCGAGCTCCGCACTTCGCCCGGTTCGTTCCATCAGGCTATGCCAGATTTCAAAGCGGATACTTTCAGTTTCACGGCGCACTTGATGGTTCCAGAAACGCAGCACCCTGATGCCTTGTTCCGCCAAAAAATGATTTCGTTTTTGATCGCGCGCGCGTTGATCGGGGAAGCCATGCCCGCCGCCGTCGAGTTCCACCGCCAGCCGTGCTGCGACGCAAAAAAAATCCAGGAAGCAGATGCCGCACGGGTATTGGCGGCGGAACTTGAACTCCGCAAAACGCCGGTCGCGCAGCAAGCGCCAGAGCCGTTTCTCGGCGTCGGTGGATCCGCGGCGAAGATGGCGGGGGAAGTCGCGAGCTTCCGGGGTGCGTGTGCGACGTTGCCCCCTCACCCTGACCCTCTCCCCCTCGGCGGGGGAGAGGGAAGCGGCCTGTCGTGTCGCGGGTGGCGTCATGGTTCGTGTGCTTCAACGAGCGGTGTTCGCCTTAATCACCCTGCCAAGCGACTTCGCAGCGGGCGCTTTCAGCTTCTTGAACTCGCGGGTCAGGTTGGTCAGCGATGCCTCGACCCCCATGCGCTCCAGCGAACTCGCGCCCACAAAACCGACGGCGTCCGTATTCTTGAACACGCGCTCCGCATCCGCCGGCGTGTTGATCGGGCCACCGTGGCAGAGGAAAAAGATGTCCTTCCGCACACGGCGCGCGGCACCAATGATTTCCTGCGTGCGCCGGAGAGCGAAGTCCCAGGTGACGACAGCTTTCTTCACCCCGATGCTGCCGCCGATGGTCGTGCCAACGTGCGCGATGATCGCATCCGCGCCGGCTTTCGCCATTTCCCCGGCTTCCTCCGGCGTAGCGACATAGACGATGCTGAACAAATCCATCCGCCTGGCCAGCGCGACCATCTCGAATTCCTTCCGCACGCTCATGCCGGTTTCTTCGAGCACGCCGCGGAACTGGCCATCCACGATGGCGTGCGTCGGGAAATTGTTCACGCCGCTGAAGCCCATCTCTTTCACTTTGCCGAGCCAGTGCCACATGCGCCGGCGCGGGTCGGTGGCGTGAACGCCGCAAATCACCGGCACTTCTTCGACGACCGGCAGCACCTCGAACTCGCCGATCTCCATGGCGATGGCGTTGGCGTCGCCGTAGGCCATCAAACCGCACGTCGAGCCATGGCCCATCATGCGGAAGCGGCCCGAGTTGTAGATGATGATGAGGTCCGCGCCGCCGCGTTCGATGAACTTGGCGCTGATACCCGTGCCCGCGCCGGCGGCGATGATGGCCTCGCCCTGCTTGAGCGTGGCGCGAAGGCGGCTCACGACTTCCTTGCGCGTGTAAGGATTGCCTGTTCCGGTCCAGGGGTTCGGCATGGTCAGTCCGCGGTCCAGTTGTCCGGCGCGTTCATGCGATGCTGATACCCGCATCCCGCGCAAAAGACAAGCGCCCTCCGACGCAACACATGAAACAGGAGGAACGATTGGATGGACGCTTTCCACGAACCGCGCGCCTCCAACGGGGTGAGCACTCCTGGAGGAAAGCGGCGCTGAAGAAGCACGCACTCCAATGCGCTTCACGTCGGGCGCAGTGCGCAGGACTTCCATCGCCAATCCCGGATCTCCTGATGGGTCCTATTTTCCGGGTCCAAGCCATCGCGCTGTGCCGATTGCGAAATAGAGATTGCTCCACGGCGGCTGCCGGCGTCCGGCATACCAGAGGCGAAAACTCCCGTCGGGCAATCGCATCAGCGTCTGGCTCGTGGTGAAGTTCGATTCCCAGTCGTGAGTCGGCTCGGGTTTGAACACCGGATTCGCCGGATGCTTCGTCCAGTGAATACCGTCCTTGCTCACGGCGAAACCCAGCGCGGTGTGTTTGTCGTCGGCCCAATAGCAGCCGTAAATCATGAGATAAACGCCGCCGGTCTTGATCACCATCGGATAGACCTGGTCTTTCACCTCCCACGGCTGGTCCATGAGGATGCAGAGTGCTTCGGTCTTTCGCCAATGCGTGCCGTCGTCGCTCTCCGCGTAGGTCGTGTGCCAGGGATGCTTGTCAATCCACGTGTACCACATGCGATACTTTTTGCCCTCCTTGATCACGCACGGGGCGTAGGCGTTGTCCATGACCTTCGTCGGTTTGGCCCACTGCACGCCGTCGGCGCTGGTGGTTTCGTAAAGGTCGTGCGCGTAGGTGCCGCCCGGAAAATCCACCGCCGCGAAATACATGCGGAGCCTTCCCTTCTCGCGGCTAACCGAGCCATCCGGGTTTTTCAAAATCGCCGCGGTCACCACCGAATGAATGTCGTCACCGAAGCTGAAGACCGGTTCGCTCGAATGGCGGGTGAACTTCACGCCGTCCTTGCTCTTCGCCAGCCCGAGCTTGAAGAGCCGCTGATCCGATTTCTCGGGATGCGCCGGGTCCCTGGCCACGCCCTTGTAAGTGCCTGCGTCCACGCACCGCTGGGAGCCGCAGTAGTACATCCAAAACTCCTTTCCCTGGCGGACGACGTGCGGCGCGAAGATGTGTTGATCGTCGAACGCGCCTTTTTCGCCGAGACCGAGCGCCGGGGTGTCGCTGTCCCGCTGCCACGACTGGGGCTTGAGCCAGCGCTCGAACTTGGGATCACCTTTGGCTTCCTGGCCGGACGAACGAGCCGCGCCGACCGGCAATCCGGCAAGCAACACCACCAAAAGCGCAACGCCGGGTTTGGCGGAGCAACCCATGCAACGGATCACGATCGGTTTCAATGGGGAGTTGAGCATGGCGCTGAGGCTATAGCGCAAGCCCACCCATGCAAAGCTCATCTGCCTCGCTAAACTGGAATGATTCATTTGAAAATGGGAGCGCGACCGTCCCGGTCGCGGCAGTCAGCGTCCCGCCGACTGCTTCCGGCGCGTCTCGACCGCACCGAATGGTTTTGGGTTCTTGCGGCGAAGGGTTTTGCGGCCAGAGGCCGAAAACGGCGGACGCGACGCCCGCGCTCCCCAAAGCAACTGCATCATTCCGATTAAGATGGCCGCCGGGAACCCAAAGCCACATTGACCGCTGGAAAGTCGTTTCCTACCGTGCGCCCATGGCGAAGAAAACTGGTGCGAAACCCCTCACCCTGTCCCTCTCCCCATCCGCTGGGGAGAGGGTGGCCGAAGGCCGGGTGAGGGGCGACGGTGGCGCTCTGCGGCGGCCCTCCGCCCTCGTGGACGCGCGCGTCATTTACTGCTGCGACAATCAGGAACAACTCAAGAAACGGCGTGACACCTGCGTGAATTCTGCGCATCGTTTGGGTGGAAGCTTCAAGAAGACCTTCCCCGCGCTCGAACATAAAAAAGATGAAAACGAAACTCACCGCAATCGGGCTCACTTGTCTATTCTCTGCCTGGCTGGAGAGCGCGGAAACAAACACCGCCTCGCCTGATCGCATCAGCCTTTACGAAGTTCCTTTTGTGTGTCCGGCCGCTCCACAGATAGGATGCGGCAGTCGTTCCAAACCGATACTGCTGGCATTGGAGCAAAAGGCGCCTGTCGCGGAAGCGTGGCTCAATCGTGGCGGCACTGTGCTCGCAGTCGTGTGGAAGCCGGAAGCGAAACGAAAGGACAAAACTGCCACGCTCAAAGCCATGACCAAGGCGGAAGAATTCGAAGCGCGGGAACTCAACGGAGCCGCAAAGAAGCAGGTGATGAAGGATTTCCTGTCGCGCGAAGGATGGCATCGGGGCAGCGACGTGGATCGTTTGAGCGAGGAAGAAGCCGGGATCATCGCGGCGAGGTTGGTGCGGCGCATTCAAGCGAGAGTCCCGGTGTCCAACGAAAAGGCCGAAGCAATGAGAGTTGAGTTCAACGACGTTTTGAAACGGCGGTTCACCGGCCCTCAAGACAACGCGGCGCCAAGTGTCGAAGAACGCCTGGTCAAGGTCATGGAGCGCCATCTCGATGAAAAGGACGTCACCACGCTCAAGGAAACACTCCCGCGCAGCGCAAGGCCGTTGCCCGGCGAGGAATAAGGCACAGCTCGGTTGGTCGCGTTGAATTGCGGAAGCACACCCAAGCTCGACATGACTCAACGTGTCACCCCCCAATTGCGGACGACGAACTGGCAGCGCACGCGCGCTTTCTACGAGAAAGGATTGGGCTTTCGCGTGGACTGGGAGCACCGGTTCGAGCCGGGCTTCCCCGTGTTTGCCCAAATCACCCGCGACGGGCTGTCACTTTTCCTCACTGAGCACTCCGGAGACTGCCAGGTTGGCGGGGCGGCTTACCTCATCGTCACTGATGTTGACGCGCTCTATCGTGAAATCACCGCGCGCGGCGTGAAGGTTCTCGAACCGCCCGAGGAAGCGCCTTGGGGAGTTCGCGAGATGTGTCTGGTTGATCCGGATGGCAATCGGCTCCGCTTTGCCAATCCCAAGGGTGGGGCTTGACCTTGGCCAATGCTTTTCAAGAGTCTGCACGATTCTCCAAACGCCAGCCCTGTCAGGCCGAGGTGAAAACCTTGCGTCCTTTTCGCCGCAGCCGCGTCAGCATGGGTATATGAAAACAAGTGCCCTGAGCGCGCCAAACGACGTGCGCGATTTCGTTCGCGAAAGCTACGGCAAGGTTGCCGCCGGCCAACAAAACGGCTGTTGCGGGCAAGCTCGCCCATCAGCGACCGCCGCAGACAAACTGGGCTACAGCCCGCAGGAGATCGCCGCCCTGCCCGAAGGCGCGGACTTGGGGCTTGGATGCGGCAACCCGCAAGCCATTGCTGCTTTGAAGCCCGGCGAAACCGTATTGGATTTGGGCAGCGGGGCCGGTTTCGATTGTTTCCTCGCCGCGCGCTCCGTAGGCGCCGGCGGACATGTCATTGGCGTGGATATGACGGCTGAGATGCTCGCCAAAGCCCGCGCGAACGCAACCAAAGCCGGCGTGACCAACGTCGAATTTCGGCTCGGCCAGATTGAAAGTCTTCCCGTCGCCGATGACAGCGTGGACGTGATCATCTCGAATTGCGTCATCAATCTTTCGCCCGACAAGCCGGGCGTCTTCCGCGAAGCTTTCCGCGTTCTGAAACCGGGCGGGCGCGTGGCCGTTGCGGACATCGTGCGCACGGCGGATCTTCCGGCCGAATTGGCTGCCGATCTCACCGCCCTGTGCGGTTGCGTCGCCGGGGCGGCCAGCGTGGAGGAACTGGAAACCATGCTGCGCCACGCGGGCTTTGAGGACATTCGCATCCGGCCACAGGACGCGAGCCGCGAATTCATCCGCAACTGGGTGCCGGGCAGCAACGCCGCGGACTGTGTTTTGTCGGCAACGATCGAAGCCATCAAGCCGGCTGGCCCATGTTGCTCACCCGGATGTTGCGCCTAGCATGACCGCGACCGTTGAAAACATTTGGGACGAAGTCGCGAGCCGGCTCCGCTCCTTCATCCGCTCGCGGGTGCGCGATCACGCCACTGCGGAAGACATCCTGCAAGAAGTGTTCGTCAAGATTCAACAGAAGCTCCCGTCGCTCCGGGCCAATGACCGGCTCGAGGCCTGGGTCTGGCGGATCGCCCGCAACGCCATTGCCGATCACTTCCGCCGGTTGCGGCCAAACGAACCGTTGTCCGACGCGCTTGCCCTCGCGTCCGAGACTCCGCCGGACCAACCTGATCTCAGCCCGTGCGTGCGGCAATTTGTCAACCACCTCCAACCCGCTTATCGGGAGGCCTTGCTGCTGACAGAGTGGCAGGGCCTCACGCAGAAAGAGATGGGCAAAACCCTTGGCCTGTCGCCCTCCGGCGCAAAATCCCACGTCCAACGCGCGCGGGGCCAGTTGAAAAAGCTTCTGCTCGATTGCTGCCGCTTCGAACTCGACCGCCGCGGCAATGTCCTTGAGATGGTGCCCCGGCGCAAGCAATGCCGTGCTTCGTGCTGAACTTCAGCCGAAAGGTTCTTCGCAAAACCAGAGGCGCGCGAAAGCTGTCGCTTCTCCCCGGCAAGGATTGCAGTGGTTTATACCAATTGTGTGTGATGGTCGGTAGAACTCGAAAAGCCCCTCACCTTGGCCCTCTCCCCATCGGATGGGGAGAGGGTGGCCGCAGGCCGGGTGAGGGGTGGCACGCGATTCCACCGACATTCACGCGTAGTTGGTATTATTTGCCGGCATTCGTTGCGGCGTTGTTCGTCAGGGGCGCCGTGCGGTTGGTGTCCGACAGGCCGTAGCGCATGGCATACCGCGGATTCTTTTTGCGGAGCGACTCGAAATAGTCGGCCACCTCGTTTGCGCTGGCCGGCTGCGGCCAGACCCAATCGCGGCCTCGTTGCCAGGCGAGAGAGGTGGCGTTCGTGTTTGCCGGGATGGGGTCGCCGCCGTTGTCCACGCCGTCTTCGCCCACAGAGTAGAGCAGGAAGGTTCCGTCGTTGTTGAGCCGGTAACGCAGTGGCTGGCCATCCACCGGATCTCGGGGAACCGCGGGGATGAACTCCGGGACGAGTGCTGACAACGCCGGCGGATGAACGCCGTGGCGCAGTTGATGTCGTCTCAATGCGATTGCCGTGATGGTGATCTGCCGGGCCGTTTCAATCGTCGTGACGCGGTTCAGCATGCGGGCCATCAGGGATAAGGATTGCGACATCAGAACCCGAAAATCCCAATCGACCGGATCAGTGCCAAAGTCACCAGCGAGATCCCCATCCAAAACTCCCAGTTCCTCGAGCCGGCGAGTTTGTTCGCTGGCAGCAACAATGAACCCCCTGTTCGTTCTGACAGCGCGGAATGCCTCAAGCACAACCTGGTACCCCTTGAGCGTCCGAAGCTGATCAGGGTACGACCATGCGATGCGCCATACGGTTTCCTTGGATTTCAATTTCGTCTTGCTCCAGGACGCTTTCGCGATCTCTTCAGCCTCGTCCAGCCAACCGTCGGTGCTGCTGGCCGCCCCTGCTCTGCCCCAGGAGAAACCGGAGACATAATTGCTGAACACAGCGCTGGAATCCCGCATTTGTGCAAGGGTCGTCTCTCCCTTGGCACGCTCCATCGCGAGCGCGTTTTCCATTGCTGGATAAAATTGCAATTCCGCCCAATCGCGATGCATTGCGGCAAGTTGTTCGTCGCTCACCGCGGGAGACCGCAATAATTCCCAACTCACACCCACGCTGATAGCCGCGATGGCGTTGCGTACCATTTGGGAGATTACCAATCGCTCTTCAGTTAAACCCCGCACCAGAGCAAGCATTCCGCGGAGGTTCAAAGAAGCCGCATCTCCGTCACCACGATGTGAATCGCAGAGGGCCGCGGCCAACAGCCGTTGAGCCGCCTGCTTTCTCTGCGCGAGATTGGGAAGCGGAGCCGTAAACCCATCATGGTAGTCCGGAGCAAAGTCGAGATTGGGCCGCTCCACAATGGTGCGCAGCAACTCCAGGCCCTCGGCAATTTGTTCGATGGCCGCCTCCGCTTCTGTCCAGCTATTTGTTAACTTGCCCTCGTAGAAATCGGGGATGTCTGGCTGCGCCCAGCCGATCATCGCCTTGCCGCGTGACACCATCCGCATCGCCGCCGGCGCGTTGGTGTCCAGGAGGCTCTGTCGGACGCTCAACAGTCCGACTGCTTTTAGAAAGACGTCGGCGCTGTTTCGTCCCGGCGGCACAGGTGTCGGGATCAGTTCCTCGACGGTCAGCTTCTCGCCCGCCGCGATCAGTTGCCGTTTGTAATCCCCCACGGCGCGCTTGGCCCGGACATGATACCACCAGACCCACAGACCCGGCACGACGATGAGAAACGCCAGCAAGAAAAGTGCGATGGGGCGCGCGCGGAGTTTCACGATCAACTTCGGAGGAAAAACTTCCGCTGCCTCTCACTGATGTTCATGCCGAGTTTTTCCATCACTTGCAGCATGTCTTCCCAGAGCTTGCGCTTCTCCGCCAGCGCCTGGTTGCGCAACAGATACGCCGGGTGATAGGTCGGCATGAGCGGAATGCCGCGGTAGGTGTGCCAGTGGCCGCGGAGTTTGGTGATGCCCGATTTGTTGAGCAGCCCTTCCATCGCCGTGCCACCGAGCGCCACGAGAACCCGGGGCCGGATCAAATCAATCTGCTCGTGGAGGTAGGGGATGCAGGTCTGCATCTCTTCCGCCGTGGGTTTGCGGTTGCCGGCGGCCTGGGCGGGCGTGTCGGGCCGGCATTTCAGGATGTTCCCGATGTAAACATCCGCGCGACTCAACCCCATCGTCTCGATGATCTTCGTGAGCAACTGGCCGGCCTTGCCAACGAACGGCTCGGCCTGCTCATCTTCGTCGGTCCCCGGCGCTTCGCCGACGAACATCAAGGCCGCGTCAATGCTGCCGACACCGAACACGACGTTCTTGCGCGACGCGGCGAGGTGCGGGCATTTCACGCAAGCGAGAGCGCGCTCGCGCAAAGCTGCGAACGCGGCGGCCTTCGCTTCCGGACTGAGCGGTGCCGCGGCGGTTGGGGGTGCTTCGCCGGGCAACCCGAGCGGGAGGGAGATTTCGGTCGGGGTCGGGGCTGGTGGAACACTGGGCCGCGGCTCGGCCGGAGGCGGCTTGTGACTGGTAGCAGCCGAGGTTACGAGGCTCTGATCAATTCGGGCTTCGCCAAGAGCCTCCTCACGTCGGGTGCTACTCGGGGAAGCCGGTGTCCGCGGCATCGGTTGCGACAGTTCGCGCAGAAGCTCGGGCGAAACTGCCACGTGCCGGACGCCCCTCATTTTCAAATCTTCGAGGTGTTGGATCGTTGCGTCGAGAAGCTGGTCAAAGTCCGTTGCCATGCCGGGCATCGTAGCGGCGCGCGAAGCCGGCGCACGAAAAATGTAGGCGCGCGACTTTGTCCAACATCCGGTCGCTCAACGCTCATGCTTCAAGAGCCACTCATACAAGGCGGGGTCCTCGTAGGCTTCGACCCACGAGTTGTGCCCGGTGTTGGGATAGACCGTCAGCCGCACGTCCGTGCAACCCGCCCGCTTCAGCGCGTTGACCATGCGCTCGGATTCCTCCAATGGCACCGTCGTGTCTTTGGCACCGTGGAACGCCCAGACGCCCAGGCCCTTCATTGCCGCGAAGCGTTTCGATTCGTAATGCTGCGCGAGGGTTACGCTGATGATGTTGCCGCCGCCGCAAGTCGGCGCGATGGCCGCGAACCTTTCCGGATGGGCCAGCCCAAGAAACCACGCGCCGTAGCCGCCCATGCTCAGACCGGTCAGATAAACGCGGCCGGGATCCACGGCGAACTTCCGCCCGATTTCATCGAGCAATTGCAACAAGGGCCCGTTCGCCCACTGTTCGCCCGCCGGGCAAAGCGGCGCGACGATGATGAACGGAAAATCCTTTCCCTGTTTCACGTGCTTCAACGGGCCGTGGACCGCCACCTTCCCGACGTCCGTTCCGCGCTCGCCCGCGCCGTGGAGAAACAACATCAATGGCCATTTGCGGCCGCTGCGCGCGTCGTAATCCTTCGGCAGGTGGAGCAGATATTGCGTGGCACCGCGGGCGGTTCGCCAGGTGAATTGTTCTGACCGCAAACCCGGAGTCGTCGTCGGTTTTTTCATCGTGGTGCAGGAAATCAGGAACAGTACGCACACCAAAGCGACGGCGAGCGCGGGAATCCGATTGAACGGACGCGGCCCCGACGGCGCTGACGGCATCGTTTCGTTTTGGGTCCGCACGCGAAGCCTTCCCGCGAATCGCCGGCGGGTTCAGGATTTCGGCGACCACGCCTTGAGGAACTCCATCACCTTTGCCGGATCGTGATGATCGCCTTGCTCCAGTTTGCCGCTGTCCTGCGTCGTCAATTGTTTCCCGGAAGCGTCGAGCACGACCAGCGCGGGAAGGCCCAGCCGCATGGGATTGCCGTAGCGCTCGTTGATGTCGGCGTTGTGGGTCTTGCCATCCACCTTGTCCACGTCCACCAGCACGAGGACAAAGTTCGATTTCAGGTACGCCGCGATCTGCTTGTCGGTCTGGAACAGCTTGTGAAGTTTGTGGCACCAGCCGCACCAGTTGGCGCCGAATTGCAACAAGACGTGCTTGTGTTCCCGCTTCGCCAACGCCAGCGCGTCCGCGATCTGCTTGGTGCCGTCGGCCTTCGTGTCGTAGATTGCCGGACGTGCAGATTTGGCCGATTGCTTCGCGGCATGGACGACCGTCACCGTCCAACAGGCGAGGGCGGCGGCGAGGGCGATGGTTTTGAAGATGAGTTGCGTTTTCATGGTATTGATCTGTGGCGGTGATGCTACGGGGCGCCGGCGTCATTCGCACTTCAAAAATCTCAAGGCATCCTCGAAATCCTCCGGGACGGGCGCGCGAAACTCGAGCCGCCGCCCGCTGCGGGGGTGGATCAGCGAGAGCTTGTGCGCATGGAGCATCACGCGCGGCGCTTCGTAGCCTGTCAATTCCGCCAGCCGCCGCGACTGGCGCTGGCCGTAGGCCGTGTCTCCCGCGATCGGAAAGCCGATGAACTGAAAGTGGACGCGGATCTGGTGCGTGCGTCCGGTGTGGAGCCGCGCCTCGACGAGCGTCGCCTCGCGCAATCGTTCCAGCACGTGATAACCCGTGTGAGCCGCCCGGGCGCGGGCGTCGTCACGCACCGCCATGCGTTTGCGATGCGAGGGATGCCGCGCGATGCCGGCACGAATATCGCCCTCCTCGCGCGACATCACGCCGCACACCAGCGCGAGATAGGTTTTTTCCACCTGCCTCCCGGCGAACTGGGCCGACAGGGCGACGTGGGTTTCGTCAGTTTTGGCGACGACCATGCAACCGCTGGTTTCCTTGTCGAGCCGGTGGACGATGCCTGGCCGCGCCACGCCGCCGATGCCGCTGAGTTGTCCGCGGCAATGATGCAGCAACGCGTTGACGAGCGTGTGCTCCTCGTTGCCGGCGGCGGGGTGAACCACCAGGCCGGCGGGTTTGTTCAACACCAGCAACGCCTCGTCCTCGTGCAGGATTGCCAGCGGGATGTCCTCAGGCCGGGCGTCGGCCGGGCGCGCTTCGGGCCATTCGACGCGCACGATTTCTCCCGCGCGCGGCGAGTGGGTCGGTTTGGTGGGTTTGCCGTTGACGACAATGTGGCCCTGCTGGATGAGCCGTTGGATCGCGCCACGGGAGGCCGCGGGAAATCTGCGCCGCAGAAACGTGTCGAGCCGCTCGCCGGGCAGCGAACGTTCAACGGTCAGGGTTTCGGCGCTGGAGGGCATCACGGGAACGTCCAACATTCAACAACCAACATCCAACCTCGAACCGAGGACCGCCGACATTGGATGTTCGATGTTGGATGTTGGATGTTGGATGTTCGGTTCACAACACGGCCAGCCCACGCTGGGTGGTCCTCGGATTACGGCGATTCCGCCGGCTTGGCCGACTTTTCGACTCGCTCGCTTTTCCACGTAATCCAGAACACCAGCGCGACGCCGACGCAGATGCCGCTGTCGGCGACATTGAAAGCCGGGAAGCCGATCTCGCCGCCGCCCCGCTGGTGCAGGTAGAAATAGATGAAGTCAATCACGCCGCGCCGGCTCGGCAACAGGCGATCCAGCAGATTGCCGGCAATGCCGCCGAAGATCATCCCGAAGGCAAGCTGCCCCAACGACGTGCGCGCTTCGAAATGGTGGCGGCTCAGGAACAACACCAGCAGGGCCACCAGCGCAACGATGGCCAGAAGTTCGTTGTTCCCGCGGAACATGCTCCAGGCGGCGCCGGTGTTGCCCCAATGCACGAACTTGAAAAACCCGTCCACGATGATCCGTTCCTCGCCGCGGCCCAGGAGCCGCAGGACCAGCGCCTTGGTGAGCTGATCCAGCGCGAACCAGACCAGCGCGATGGCCGCAATGCGGCGGTTCGGCGTGCGCAAAAGTGTGCTGCCTGTTACCATTGTCAGCGGACGGATGCCGGCGGCCCCAACGACCGCCCGGTCGTTCACGGCTGGATTCTGCCGAGGTTGCCGCGCTAAAACCAGCGCAAATGGGCTATTGACTTCACTTGCTCCTCTGATAATTTCTGCGCCCTTTGAACGGGAACGAAATGAAAACATATCTGCCCAAAGTGGACCTGGCGCAGCGGCCGTGGCATGTGATTGACGCCGACGGCGCCGTGCTGGGCCGGCTGGCAGTGCAGGTCGCCGATCTCCTGCGGGGCCGGCACAAGCCGGTCTTCACACCCCACCTCGACGCCGGCGACTTCGTCGTGGTCGTCAACGCGGACAAGGTGCGCGTGACCGGCAAGAAGGAAACCCACAAGCAGTACATGACCTATTCGGGCTGGAAAGGCGGCGAGAAGTACCGCTCGGTCGAACACGTCCGCGCTCGCCATCCGGAGGAACTGATTCATCGCGCGGTGCGCGGCATGATTCCAAAGAACCGGCTGGGCCGGGTACTCCTGACCAAGCTCAAAGTTTATCGCGGG
>Ga0247727_10003761_pt1 | contig 33138 bp, 28 predicted proteins | sample WisWelCaveWW1625_FD_202498 | JGI IMG/M metagenome (GOLD analysis project Ga0247727, IMG submission 202498) | Biofilm microbial communities from Wishing Well Cave, Virginia, United States - WW16-25 | ecosystem: Environmental > Aquatic > Deep subsurface > Groundwater > Cave microbial mat | place...
GCGGAGGTCCACGGCCACGACGTCGGTGCGCGTGCGGCCCGCCCCAAGCAGCGACGCGAGCACCCATCGCCCGCCCGGCAGCGGGCTGATGGCGAGGAATTGCCCGGTGTCGGCGCGGACCACCTCGCGTGAGGGCCCACCCGGCTCCACCACGCGGAGCGCGCGGCCGGCCGGATCGGTGTAGACCACCGCGCCCCCGTCGGTCCAGGCGGCAAACGCGCCGGCGCTGTCCGTGACCAGCGTCGGCGCGCCGCCCTCCACCGGGACCTGCATGAGTCGCTGCGGCATCCAGAAGCCGAGTCGCTGGCCGTCGGGCGAGAAGAAGGGCCCGTAGCCCTGGTCCGTACCCGGGATGGGGCGCGGAACCGAGTCCCCCATCGCGCGGAGGTAGATCCTGCTGCCGCGCGGGCCGCGGCCGACGTACGCGAGCTGGGCGCCGTCGGGCGAAAGCGCGAGCTGCTGCGCGAAGCCGGTGATGAGCAGCGGAAACGGTTCGACCGAGATGCCGAAGCGTCCGAGGGTCCCGGGTGCCGTCGCGCGGAGCCCCAGACGCCCGGCCAGCGCGCCGGCCGCCAGGGCCAGCACCAGCAGCGCCGCGACCCGCCAGTCCACGCCGCGCGCGCGGGCGCGAGGCGGGGCGATCGCCGACGGGACCGCGATGCTGCCGCGACCCAGGGCCTCCGCGAACTCGGCTGCGGTGTGGAACCGGTCCGCCGGCAGCTTGGCGAGCGCCTTGTGCAAGGCGGCCACCACGTGCGCGGGCGTGGCCGGCCGCGCGGCGGTCACCAGCGCCGGCTGCTCGGTGATGATCTTGGCGATGACCGCCTGCGCGGTGGAGCCGGTGTGCGGCGGGTCGCCGGTCATCATCTCGTAGGCCACGCACGCCAGCGAGTAGATGTCGCTGCGGCCATCCACCGCGCGATCGCCGGTCGCCTGCTCGGGACTCATGTAGTTGGGCGTGCCGAGCGACAGCCCGGTCTCCGTGAGCCGGTTGCCGCCCGCGTTGCTCACGGCGAGCGAGATCCCGAAGTCCGCGACCAGGGGCTGGCCGTCGGCCAGCAGGATGTTCTCGGGCTTGATGTCGCGGTGGACGACGCCGTGCCGGTGGGCGTAGTCGAGCGCCGCCGCGACCGCGCGCGTGATGTCCACTGCCTCGTCGACACCGAGCTGCTTTTCGCGCGACAGCCGCTGGCGCAGCGACTCGCCGTCCACGAACGGCATCACGTAGTAGAGGAGGCCCTCCACGGCGCCGGAGTCGTACAGCGCGAGGATGTGCGGATGCTGGAGGTTGGCGGTGACGCGGATCTCGTTGAGGAACCGCTCGCCGCCGAGGATCGCGGACAGCTCGGGGCGCAACACCTTGACCGCGACCTTGCGGTCATGCTTGAGGTCCCGGGCGAGGTACACCGTAGCCATGCCGCCCGCGCCGAGCTCCTGCTCGATCGTGTAGCGGTCGGCCAGCCCGCTGGCGAGGCGGTTCGTATCGGTCATGCGGAGGCGATCGGCTCCCTGGTTGCGGCGCGGCCGGCGATGATCGCGGGCCGGGCCTCCGGGCGTAACCTACGCCCGGCCGGGCGTTCGGCAACGCCCCGCCCCGCTCGGCCCCCCCCCCGCGGGGCGCCTGGCGGGGCGGGGGGTCACGGCACGGCGACCCGCGGCAGGCCGACCCGTTCCCGCAACCGCTCGAACCTTTGGTCGGCGCGCAGCCCCGCGAGCTGCGGATCCACCTGCAGGTAGACGAGGGATCCCGATCGCGCCTCGAATGCCCGCTCGAGCCACTCAAACGCGGCGTCGGCATCGCCCAGCGCGGCGTGGATGCTCACGCGGTACGAGGGCGACACGAAGGTCGAGCCCGCGAGCTCCTCGAGGCGCCGGAGTTGCTGGTTCGCGTGCTTCCGGCGGCCCGCGCGGGCGAACGCATGCCCCAGCGCGGCCACGTGCCGCGGACTCTCGCCGGACGCGGCGATGCCCGCCTCGAACTGGGCGATCGCCTCGTCGAGCCGGCCCTGCTCTTCGTACGCCCACCCCAGGCCGAGATGGGCCCGCACGTACCCCGGGGTCCAGCTCGAGCGCCCGGCGATACAAGTCGATGGATTCGTCCATGCGCCCGGCGAAGTAGAACACCCATCCGGCCAGGGTGTGGATGATGAGGGAGAGCGGCTCGAGCGCGAGGGCCTGCTCCGCCTCGCGCGAGGCCTCCGCCGCGCGACCCGTCCACACCAGGTGCAACCCGTACCAGGAGTGCGCGGTCGCGTACCGGGGATTGAGCTCGAGCGCGCGCCGGAATCGCTGCTCGGCCTCGCGCCAGTCCCACCCGTAGACGAGCCGCGTCCACCCCAGCGTATTGTGGGCCTCGGCCAGCGTCTCGTCGAGCGCGAGCGCGCGCTTGGCCGCCTCCTCGGCGCGCGGGAAGGCCTCCCGTGGCGGGAGCGCGCCGAACGCGACCCACCCCAGCAGCGCGTAGCAGTCCGCGATTCCCGCGTGCGCCGGCGCGTAGAGCGGGTCCTTTTCGAGCGCCTGCTCGAACAGCCCGATGGCCTGCCGCATGGCCTCGTTGGTGCGCTTGTTCCACTGGTAGCGCCCCTTGAGGTACAGGGTGTAGGCCTCGATATCGGCGGCGCGCGGCACCCGCACCGCCGCCTGGGTCACGAGCCTGGCGGTGAGCGCCTCGGTGATGGCGGAGGCGATCTCCTCCTGCACGGCGAACACGTCCTCGAGGTTCCGGTCGTACCGCGCCGACCAGTGCTGGTAGCCGTCCCGCACGCTCACCAGCTGGGCCGTGACCCGTATGCGCCGGCCGGCCTGCCGGATGCTCCCTTCGAGGATGCTCGCGACGTTGAGCCGGTCGCCGATGGCGCGCACGTCCTGGTCCTTGGCCTTGAACGCGAACGACGAGGTCCGGGCCGCGACGTGCAGCGCTTCCACCCGGCTCAGGGCGTTGATGATCTCTTCCGTGATCCCGTCGGCGAAATACTCGGTGTCCGGGTCGGCGCTCAGGTTGCGGAACGGCAGCACCGCGATCGACGCCTGCTCGGGACGCGGCGTCCCCGCCACGGGGCGCTGCGCGCCGCTGCCCGGCACGCCGCCGCTCGGCGTCACGACGCTTTCCAGGCGGCCGACCACTTCGTCGAGCCGCTGCGGGCGGCTCCCGGGCTCCTTGGCCAGGCAGGCCATGACGAGCTCGGCCAGCGGATCCGGCACGTCCGGGCGATGGTGCAGCAGGCCCACGGGGGTCTGGGTCACGTGTGCCGCCATCACCTGCTGGGGCGCTCCCGAGAACGGCGGGTGGCCGGCCAGCATCTCGTAGGCCAGCACGCCGAAGGCGTAGATGTCGGCCCGGTGGTCCACATTGGGGTCGGCCGCGGCCTGCTCGGGCGCCATGTACGCCGGCGTGCCGAGCGCGAAACCGGCCGTCGTGACGTTGTGCGCGCCGGTCACCTGGCTCAGCGCGCGCGCAACGCCGAAATCGGCGACCAGCGCGTGCCGGCCCGACAGCATCACGTTGTCCGGCTTGATGTCGCGATGCACCACGCCGCGCCCATGCGCGTACGCCAGGGCGTCGGCCACGTCGCGCAGCACGCGCACGGCTTCGCGCACGCCGAGCTGGCGCTCGCCCCCGAGGAGCGACCGGACCGTGCCGCCCTCCACGTACGGCATCACGTAGTAGAGGAACCCGTCGCATTCGCCCGAGTCGAACACCGGCAGGATGTGGGGGTGCGACAGGTTCGCGGCGATGCGGATTTCGTGGAGGAACCGCTCGGCGCCCAGCTGCCGTGACACGTCCGGCCGCAGCGCCTTGAGCGCCACCTTGCGGTCGTGGCGGACGTCGTGGGCGAGATATACCGTGGCCATCCCGCCCGCGCCAAGCTCGCGCTCCAGGCCGTAGCGGTCCTTCAGGGCCGCGGTCAGGCGTCCCAGGGCGTCGGTCATCGGCTAGACGTTGAACCGCACATGCAGGATGTCGCCGTCGGCGACGATGTACTCCTTGCCCGCGACCGTCAGCCGCCCGGCATCCTTCACTGCCTGCTCGGACCCGAGCTCCATGAACAGCGGGTACGGGATCACCTCGGCCCGGATGAAGCCGCGCTCGAGGTCCGAGTGAATCCGTCCGGCGGCCTGCTTCGCATTGGCGCCGCGGCGGATCGGCCAGGCCCGCACCTCGTCGGGACCGACGGTCAGGAACGAGATCAGGTCGAGCAGGCCGTACGCCGTCCGAATGAAGCGCGACCGCGCCGATTCCGCCAACCCGAGGTCCTGGAGAAACGCGGCCTGGTCTGCGGCGTCCATCGCCGCGATCTCGGCCTCCACGCTCGCCGACAGGACCATCCCTGCGGCGTGCAGCTCGCTCAGCCGCAGCGTCAGGGCGTCCGGCAGCGGCTTCGCCGCCTCCTGCTCGGCGCGGTTGACCGCGACCAGCAGCGGGCGATCGGTCAGGAACACGTAGCCCTTGAGTTTGTCGCGGCTGAGCGCCTGGGGCGGCAGCGAGCGCAGCGGGCGCTCCGCCTCCAGCGTCGCCTTCATCGTCTCGAACGCGGCCAGCTCGAACGGATCGGGCTTGTCCCTCTTCGCCCGGTCCAGCCGTCGCTCGACGACGTCGAGGTCGGCCAGCACGCACTCGGCGTGGAAGGCCTCGAGGTCGGTGGCGGGATCAGCGTCGCCGGTCAGCGCGGGATTCGCGAACTCGCGGAGCACGAGGCACAGGACCTCCTGGTCGCGAATCTGCTGCAGGGCCTTGCGGGACAGGCCCGTCTTCTCGGCGCCGTGCTCGCCGGGGATGTCGCAGAACACGATCTCGGCGTACGTGGTCTTCTTCGGCGTGAAGATCCGGCTCAGGGCGTCGACCCGCTCATCGGGGACCTTGACGGCGCCGAGTCGCACCTCGCCGCTGAAGCCGATGGGGACGGCGAGACCCGTGAGGGTGTTGAAGACCGTCGTCTTGCCCGAGCCGGCGAACCCTACCAATCCGACCTTGATACCTCACCTCCGCGCCCGACGCGCACGGCCCGTCGCGCGCATCCGTTGGGGACGCGCCAAGTTACGGGCGGTGCGCAGGGGCAGCCAGTCGCGGCGTTGCGGCCACCGCCCCGCCTTCCTTATAGTATTCAGCATGACCGCGCGTCCCATCTCCTCCGCCACCATCTCGTTCGGCCTCGTTTCGGTGCCGATCCAGATGTACTCGGCCGCCGAGTCCTCGGCCGCCGTCGCCTTCAACATGATCAACAAGAAAACCGGCGCCCGCGTGAAGCAGCAGCAGGTGGACGGCAAGACGGGCGAGAAGGTCGAGAAGGAAGACATCGTCAAGGGCTACGAGTTCGCGAAGGGGCAGTACGTCACCTTCACGCCCGACGAGATCAAGTCGCTCGAGGAAAAGGGCACCGGCTCGATCGACATCGCCGAGTTCGTGCCCGCCGAGCAGGTGGACCGCCTGTACTTCGACAAGGGCTACTTCCTGGGGCCGGGCAAGGGCGGCGAGCGGGCCTACAAGCTGCTCGCGGCGGCGCTGAAGAAGACCAGGCTCGCGGCGATCGGCCAGTACGCCGCCCGCGGCAAGCAGTACCTGGTGATGCTCCGCCCCGTGGACGGCGGCCTCGTGATGGAAACGCTGCACTACGCCGACGAAGTGCGCTCGATGAAGGAGGTGCCGATCCCCGAGGGCGACGTGAAGCCCGCCGAGATCGCGCTCGCGCTCCAGCTCATCGAGCAGGCCAAGAGCGACGCGTTCCGCCCGCAGGCCTACGAGGACAACGTGCGGAAGCGGATGCGCGAGCAGATCGAACGGAAGGTGCAGGGCCAGGAGATCGTGAGTGAGCCGACCGAAGCCCCCGAGACGCAGATCATCGACCTGATGGAGGCGCTGAAGGCGAGCCTCGCGCGCGGCGGCCTGAAGGGCGCCGCGTCCGCAGCACGCAAGCCGGCGAGGCGCGCCGAGCGCGCCGCCGCCGAGCAACCCGCCAGGACCAAGACCCTGAAGCTGAAGAAGAAGACAGCCTAACTTGCCCGTCCGGAAGGTTCTCTGGTACGCCCTGGCGTTCGGTCTGGCGTCCGGGTTTCTCGAGGCCATCGCCCGGTCGGTGCTGCCGTGGTCGCCGCCCGAGGACATCCGGCTCGGCGCGTACCTGGCCTGGATGCCGGCGGCGGCGAACGCCCTGCTGTTCTTCGCCATGGCCGCGCTGCTGAGCCCGCTCCTCGCCGCGTTCCCGCGCCTGCCCCGGCAGCGCCTCGCGGTGCTCCTGTTCGGCACGCTCGGCTGGTTCAACCTCCTCATGCTGGCCAGCCCGACCCTCGCGTGGTGGGCGATCCTGCTCCTGTCGGCCGGACTCGCGACGGGGCTCGGCCGGCTCATGGAGCGCGACCCGGCCAGGGCGGACCGGATCGTGCGGCGGGCTCTCGTCCCGATGCTCGCCGCCGTGCCGCTGTTCGCCGTCGGCGTCGAAGTCTCACGGCTCGCCACGGAGCGGCGGGCCCTGTCCGTCCCGCCGCCGCCCGCCGGCGCGCCCAACGTGCTGCTGCTGATCATGGACAACGTCCGCGCCTGGAACACGAGCGCGTACGGCTACTTCCGGCCCACCACGCCGGCGCTGGAGGCCCTCGCGCGGCGCGGCGCGCGGTTCGAGGCGGCGCACGCCACCTCCACGTGGTCGTTGCCTTCGCACGCCTCGATCCTGACCGGGCGGTGGGTGCACGAGCTGAACGCCGGCGGGGCGTTGAATGCCGACTGGCGCACGCCGCTCGACGGTCAATACCCGACGCTCGCCGAAGCGTTGGCGCGGCGAGGCTACGCGACGGCCGGCTTCGTGGCCAACCTCGCCTACGCGCAGCGCGAGTCGGGTCTCGCCCGCGGGTTCGGCCACTACGACGACTACCTGCTCAGCGTGCCGCAGCTGCTCATGAGCTCGCAGGTCGGTTCACGGGTCGTCACCGTGTGGCACAACCACGTGCGCGAGCTCCCCGGCCCGTTCATGCCGTACTACGACCGCAGCTCCGCGGCCGACATCAACGCACGCCTGCTGCATTGGGTGGACGCCAGACGCGGTCGCCCGTTCTTCGCGTTCGTCAACTACTTCGACGCCCACGTCGGGTACTTCTCGCCGCCCGAGCTCGCCGACTTCGCCCGCGACTCGGTGCCTGCCCAGGGGGAGGGGGGGGGGGGGGGGCGGCCGCCGGCCCCCGGGGGAGCCGACGCCGTCGCTCCGGATACCCTTCACGCCCCGCGCGTCCAACCCGGGCTACGACCGGGCGATCGCATACATCGACCGGGAGCTGGGCCGGCTGTTCGGCGAGCTGAACGGCCGCGGCCTGCTCGACAGCACGCTCGTCATCGTGACGTCGGACCACGGCGAGGAGTTCCGCGAGCACGGCATCTTCGGCCACGGCAACACGCTGTACCTCCCCGCGCTGCGGGTGCCCCTGATCCTCAGCTACCCGGACCGCGTCCCGAGCGGGGTGGTGGTGGGCCAGGCGGTCAGCCTGCGTGACCTGCCCGCCACGGTGCTCGACATCACCGGCGACACGGCGGAGACCGGCATCCCGGGCCGCTCCCTGGCCCGCCACTGGAACCCGGCCGGCGCCGCCGCCCTTGACACGCTGTTCGCCGAGCTGAACCGGGGCATCAACAGCCCGCCGCATTTCCCGGTGAGCCGCGGGGACATGAAGTCGGTCCTCGTGGACGGGCTGCACCTCATTCTGAACGGGGACGGCGTCATCGAGCTGTACGACACCCGCGCCGATCCGTGGGAGCAGCGGGACCTTGCGGGAGATTCCGCGCACGCGGACGAGGCTCGCCGCCTGGGCGAGCTGCTGCGCGCGCTTCCGTCCCCCCACGCACGGAGACCCTGACCCCGTCGCCGAAGCCCGGGACGTGCACGGCTACACGCTCGCCGACGCGGCGCGACTCGTCGGCCTTTCGCCCGCCGAAGTGCGCGCGTGCGCCCGCGCGGGATTCCTCACCCCCGAGCGCGGCGCGCGCGGCGTCCTGCGCTTCACGTTCCAGGACCTCGTGCTGCTGCGCGCGGCGAAGGACCTCAAGGCCGCGAAAGTCCCGGTGGCGCGGATCCGCCGCTCGCTCCGGCGGCTGCGCCAGCAGCTCCCCCGCGGCCGGGCCCTGTCCGAGCTGCGACTCACCGCCGAGGGTCACGACATCGTCGTGCGGGACGGCGGCCTCGCCTGGACACCGGAGTCGGGCCAGCTGGTGCTCGACTTCACCACCGCGCCGCTGGCCCGCCGCGCCGCGCCGCTCGCGCGCCGGCAAGCGGCGGCCGCGCGCGCCGTGGCCGACGATCTCGACACCGAGGAGTGGTTCGCGTTGGGGCTGGAGCTGGAAATCAGCTCGCCAGACGAGGCGCGCGATGCCTACCGCCGCGCCCTCGAGCTGGATCCGCTGCATCTCGACGCCCGCATCAACCTCGGCCGCCTGCTCCAGGAGGCGGAGCGGCACGAGGAGGCCGCGACCCACTACCGCGCCATCCTCGAGGGCCACCCGGACCACGCGACCGCGTGGTTCAATCTCGGCGTCGCGCTCGAGGACCTGGGCAAACCGAAGGACGCCGTCCGCGCCTACGAGCAGGCGATCCGCGCGGACCGGCGCATGGCCGACGCCTGGTACAACCTCGCGCGGCTGTACGTCCACGCGGGCAAGCGGGCTGCCGCGTTGCGCTGCCTGTCGAAGTACAAGGTGCTCACGGACCGACGGTAACCGGCAGCCGCCGCGCGCCTCGATTCAGGGCGCGCGGGCTCGCCGGATTGCGGCGACGAGGTCGGCGGGGCGGTAGGGCTTCTGGACGAAGCCCGTGGGCACGATGCCGCCCGCCTGGGCGAGCGTGTCCTCGGCGTTGAAGCCGCTCGACAGCACCACGCGCACGTCCGGGCGCAGGCGCTGCAGCTCGGCGAGCGTCACCAGACCGCCCTGGTCGGGCATCGTGAGGTCGAGCAGCACGACGTCGTAGTCGTCGGGGGCCGCGCGGAACATCCGCACCGCCTCGACGCCGCCGGTCGCGACGCTCACCCGGTAGCCCGCGCGCTCCAGCATGCGCCGCGCGACGGAGCGCACGGTTTCCTCGTCGTCCACGATGAGAACCGTCCCGCCCTCGGCGGCGGGGCCCTCCACCTCCGGTTCGGGGGCCACCGGCGCCTGCGCCGGCACCTCGCCCGTGCCCGCGGGCATGACTGGCAGCAGCACGCGGATCGTGGTCCCCTGGCCCGGCGCGCTCGCGACGCGGATCGCGCCGCGATGGGTCCGCACGATGCCGAGCACCGCCGCGAGGCCGAGGCCGCGGCCCGTGAACTTCGTCGAGAAGAACGGGTCGAAGATGCGCGCCAGGGTCGCGGGGTGCATGCCGTGCCCGTCATCCTTCACCTCGAGGTAGGCGTACTCGTCCTCGGGCAGCCCGGCGCCGAGGTGGGTGTCCGCGAGGTACGCGCGGTCGGCGCGCATGACGCCCGTCACCACGCGGATGGTGCCGGGCGAGGAGCTGAGCGCCTCCGACGCGTTGGTGATCAGGTTCATCACCACCTGGCGGAGCTGCGTGGCGTCCGCCTCGACCGGCGGCAGGTCGCGGCTGAAGACGTAGTCGAGCCGCGCGCTCTTCGCGACCGCCGACGCGAGGAGGTTGGCCATCTCCTCGACGAGCAGCGTGAGGTTGACCGGCTGGACCACGAACTGGCCGCGGCCCGCGTAGGCGAGCATCTGCCGCGTCAGCTCCGAAGCGCGTAACGCGGCCGTCTCCACGTCGCGCAGCGTCTGGCGCGCCGGCGAGTCTTCCGGCAGCTCCGCGAGCGCCAGGCCGGCATTGCCGAGTATGCCCACGAGCAGGTTGTTGAAGTCGTGCGCGATGCCGCCCGCCAGCACGCCGAGGCTCTCGAGCTTCTGCGCGTGGAGCAGCTTCACCTGCACCCTGCGCCGCTCGTCCTCGGCCAGCTCGCGCTCGATGATCTCCGCCTGCAGCTTCTTGTTCGCGGCCGCGAGCTCGCCGGTCCGCTCCTCGACCCGGCGCTCCAGCTGCTCGTTCGCCGTGCGCAGCGCCTCCTCCATCCGCTTGCGCTGGAAGTATTCGGGCACCGCGATCGGGCTGTAACGGTCGTCGGGCAGCAGATGGCCCGCGGAGCGACGCCGCGTGTAGTGCGCGATGTGCCGCTCGATCCGTTCCGGCGGCGCCATGATGAACCGGCACTGCGCGTCGCCACACGCCAGACACTCGACCTCGGCCGCGACCAGCGGCAGGCGGAAGCTCTCCTCGCACCAGCCCGACGAGTACCCCGCGTTCATCACGCACACCGGGAACCCCGACTTCCGGCCCGCCCGCAGCCAGGCGTCCGACTCGAACGAGAACGGGTGGTCGTAGATGAGGTAGTACTCCTGGTCGGGCGACGGCCGCGACTCGGGGAAGATCTTCACGAACGCCCAGCCGCTGAACGAGAAATGGATCGGCCCGGCCGAGAGTCGCTCGATCGGGTCCGTCACGCCCATGCGCTGATGGAACGCGTGGGCGTCGGCTTTCCCGATGCTGTGCGCGACGTCGAACAGCAGGTTCTTGGCCACGTTGGCCGCTTCGGCCGTCCCGCGATCCGCGTAGAGCGAGGCCACGAGGTCGAAAAACTCCACCGACATCGAGGCGGCGCGCACCAGGATGTAGCGCTCACCCGAGATGACGATGCTGGCGTTCTGGGGGTTCTCGAGCCGTTCGGCAAAGTAGCGGCGCACGTAGTCCTGCGCCCGGAGGAAAATGGGCGCGAACGGCTCCGGCACGCTCACCGTGCGGAGCTGTTCAGGCGGCTCGTCGCGCGATGCGGACATGGTGGCAGTCCGCGGGAGAAAGTGCACGGCCCGCGAGGGTTCGGCTAGGGCGGCGCCGCTTGACGCCCCGGCCGGGCGGCCGCCTCTTCCTGCTCGATGCGCGCGCTCGTCACCCTCGGCTGGCTCGTCCTGCTGCTGGCCTACTTCCAGTTCTGGGACCTCGCGGGCGTGGTGCCCGGCGTTCCGCTATGGTCGCTCCTGTTCCTGGCGGCCTTCGTCGCGACGATCGCCGCGACCCGCGGCCGCGCCGCGCTCGGTGCGACGGCCGAGCGCCGTCGGGTGGTGGGGTGGGTGGTCCTCCTCGCCGCCGCCACGCTCGCCCGCGCCCTGGTACCGCGCGTCGCCATCAAGGACGCCATCGTCCACACCGTGGTGTTCGTGAACGTGGTGGACGTGGTGGTGCCGATCTGGATCCTCACGCGGGCGCTCATCGTGGTCTGGACCGGCTGGGTCCGGGTGGCCGTGCTCGCGGGGCTGCCCGCGCTGCTCGCGGTGGGCGGCTGGTTGTTCGTGATCCGGCAGCCCGGCACGAGCTTCGCCGGTCCGCTCCCCGAATTGACGCCGGCCGAAGACAGCCTGGCCGCGGAGCTGCGCACCCACGTCACCCGGCTCGCGGGCACGTTGGGCGAGCGACACTACCGCCGGCCCGCGGCGCTCGACGGGGCCGCGGCCTACATCGACAGCGTGCTCGCGGCCGGGGGCTGCACCGTGCGGAGCCTGCGCTTCGTCGTGGACAGCCAGGAATTCCGCAACATCGAGGCGGCGGTACCCGGCGCGGCCGGCCGCGACCAAGTGCTGGTCGTCGGTGCGCACTACGACAGCGCGGAGGGCGCGCCCGGCGCGGACGACAACGCCAGCGGGACGGCCGTCGGCCTCGCCCTGGCGACGCGCCTCTGCCGGAGAGCGCAACCGCGCGAGATCCGGTTCGTGTTCTTCCCGAACGAGGAGCCGCCGTTCTTCGCATCCGACCGGATGGGGAGCTACGCCTACGCGCGGGCGGTCGCGACCGAGGAGTTCGAGACGGTCGAGATGATTTCGCTCGAGACCATGGGGTACTTCACGGATGAGGCGGGCAGCCAGCGCTACCCGTTCCCGTTCAACCTGTTCTACCCGGACCGCGGCAGCTTCCTCGGGTTCGTCGGGAACCTCCAGTCGCGGCCGCTGCTGCACCGCGCGATCCGCGCGTTCCGCCGCCACGCGCGCCTGCCCTCGGAAGGCGCGGCGGCCCCCTCGTGGATCCCGGGCATCAGCTGGTCCGACCACCTGTCGTTCTGGAAGCGCGGCTACCGGGCCATAATGATCACCGACACGGCACCGTTCCGGAACCCGCACTATCACCTGCGCACCGACACCCCGGACCGGCTCGACTACCCGCGGATGGCCCGGCTGACCGCGGCGCTGGTACCGACCGTCCGAGACCTGGCGGGCGCCCACTAACAACAGGCGTTGCATGGGGTCCACAGCGGGACGGGGGACCGTGGGACAGGTATCTGGTTGCCAAACAACAAGTTACGAGACCGCGAGGCTCCCCGGGGCCCGGGCGTGAATCTTGCGAATTACACGGTGGCCACAACCAACCAACGCCGGTTCGGCGGACGGAGGCAGGCATGTATCCACCGCAGAAGAAGGTGTTCGTCGAGCCAACGCTGAAGGAAGAGGCGTCGCTCGCCGAGGTGACGTTGTTCACCGTCGACCCCGACGAGTAGACCTCGAATCGACGAACACACGGCGCGCCAGGTCCGTCCGGACTTGGCGCGCCGCGCGTTTGGGCCTATCGTGCCCGGCGATGGCGGGGATCGCGGTACGGTGTCCGCGCGTGGAGGTCGCGCGCTGGGTCGGTACCTGGGCGGGTGGCCTCGCCCTCGAGCCTCCCGTCACGCTGACGCTCGACATCACCGTCGGCGCTCCGCCGGCCGATCTCGACGACCGTCCACCCTGGCATCAGCCGGATCTCGAGCTGCGCGCCGGCCCTCCCCACGGCGACGTCCGGGTGCGCTGGCTGCGCCAGCCGGCGCTCGGCGTGATCGGGGCGGGCGCGACGACGGCCCGCGTGCTGCTCTCGGAAGGCGCGCTGGCCGAGCCTGACCTCTGCGCGCGCAGCTTCCTCACGGCGGTGGTGGTGCTGCTGCTGCGTCGTGCCGGCTGGCACCACGTGCACGCCGCCACGGCCGTGGATCCGGGCGGTCGCGCCTGGCTGATCGCCGGCGACACCGGTGCCGGCAAATCCACCACGGCGGCGCTGCTGGCCCAGCGCGGGTGGCGCGTCGGCGGCGACGACCTGTCGTTCCTCACGAGCAGCGGCGACGGCGTTCACGCGGTGGCGGCCCGCGCGCCGATCCGCCTGCGGCCCGGAGGGCTCAGGCTCCTGGGACGCGCCGCCGACCCGGCGGCCGACGGGAAGCCGGGGTTCTTCCCGGAGGAGCTGGGCGGCGCGTGGGTGCAGCGGATCCGGCCGGACCTGATCGCCCTTCCCATTCTCGGTGACGGACCGACGACCGCGGTACCGCTGCCCCCGCGCGACGTGCTGAGCGAGCTGGTGCGCTGGTCCGCGTGGGTCGCGCTGGAGCCGGACCTGGCCCAATCGCACCTCGATCTGCTGGCCCGGCTGGCCGGACAGGCGAGCGGCTATCGTCTCATGCTCGGCACCGACCTCTTCCGACCCGGAGATCGTCTCATGGAGCTGGTTCCGTGAGCCCGCGATTCCGCCGGCATGCCGACCTCCGGCTCACCGAGCTGGCGGGCGAGGGCATCGTGCTCCACCTGGGCTCGCGCCGGTACTTCTCGGTCAGCGGCACCGGCCTCGCCATTCTCGAGGCGCTCATCGAGCCTCGCTCGATGGACGAGCTGGTCGAGATGCTGACCGCCCGCTACGAAGTGGACGCCGCCCGCGCGCGGGCGAGCGCCGGGGAATTCCTCGAGCGGTGCCGCGCGGCCGGCGTGGTGCTCGACGAGCCGGCCGCGTGAATCCCGCGGTGCCGCTGGTCTGGCGCCTGCGCGCGCTCCAGGCCTCGCTGCTGCTCCCGCCGCTGGTGCGCCTCGTGTCGCTCGGGCGGCTCTCCGCGTGGCTCGGCCGCATCGGCCCACCCGATCCGGGCTTGGACGACCGGGCGCTCGCGGCCTGGGTGGATCGCCTGCTGTACGCGGCGCCGCCGCCGTGGCGCCGCACCTGCCTGACCCGCGGCACCGTGATGTTCCACCTGCTGCGGCGCGCGGGGCGCCCGGTCGAGCTCAAGATCGGCGTGCGCCGCGACGGTGCGCGCAACCTCGCGGCCCACGCGTGGCTCGTGCTCCACGGCGCGCCGTACCTCGAAGCCGAGGATCATCCGAGCCAGGCGTTCGCCGACATCGCGACCTTCCCCGAGCGCGCGTGAGTCGCGCGTTCGTTCGCCTCTTGTGCGCGACGCTCCGCATCAAGGGACCGGCGCCGCCGGATGCGGACGCCTGGCGAAAGCCCCCCGCCGGCCTCGCGGCGTGGGCGCGCTACGAAGGGGCGGCCGTGTGGCTGGTTCGGCGGCTGCGCGAGCTGAATCTCCTGGAGCGATTGCCGGACGCGCTGCGGCAGGACCTCACGATGCAGGCCCACGCGATCGAGGCGAAGAACCTGCTCGCGGACGAGGAGGCCGCGCTGCTGTTCGCGCGGCTCGCCGCCGCCGGCGCTCCGTACGTCGCGATCAAGGGCACGGCGCGCCGTGCCGCCGCCGCGCGGTATCCGTATGCCGACGCGCGGGCCACGAGCGATGTGGACGTGTTGCTGCCCGAGGCGACCGCGCGCGGCCTGTGGGACGCGCTGTGCCGCGAGGGCTACGCGCCGAACGAAGAGGCGCTCAGGTTCGCGCCGCGTCATCACCTGCCGGCGCTGCTCGGCCCGGGGAAGGTCGGCGTGGAGCTGCACACCAGCTCCTCGAGCCGGGTCGCCGCCGAGGTGGCGTGGGACCGGATCCAGCGCCGCGCCGAGACGGTTCAGTGGCGCCGCCTGGCCGTGCGTGTCCCCGCAGCGACGGACTTCCTCGTGGGGGCCATCGCGCACGCCGCGACGGACCGGGCGCGCGGGTACCGGCTGCGCTACTTTCTCGACGCCGCGGTCATTCTGGCCTCAGACGCTGCCGTTGAATGGCCGGAGCTCGGCTCGCGCCTCGACGCCGGCGAATGCGGCGATCCGGCTCGGGCGCGCGCGTGGCTCGGCGCGGCGGCGGCGTTCGCCGAGGCGCCTCCTCCTCCCGAAGCCCGGGCGTTCCCGCTGGAGCGCCTGCTCGCCTGGCGGCTCATGGTGCACGATACGGTGCCCAACCAGCGTCTACGCCACGCCTTGTTAGCCGAGGGCGCGCGCGCGGAGGCGGGGTTGGCGCTGCGGACGTTAGGGGAGGAGTATGCGATGCTGGCGCGGCTCAGGCGCCTGGTTGGAGCCGGTGCGAGCCGTGGCGCCTACCGGATCTGGAGCCTGGGCGCGTCGTGAAGCGTCGGCAGCCGCGCCCGATGAACATCCTCGGCATCTCCGCTTACTACCACGAGTCGGCTTGCTGCCTGCTCCAGGACGGGCACCTCGTGGCGGCCGCGGAGGAGGAACGGTTCTCGCGGGTGAAGCATGACGCTCGACTCCCAGTCTCGGCCGTCCGGTACTGCCTCGAAGCCGGCGGCATCGACGTCGCCGACGTGGATTGCGTGGCCTACTACGAGCTGCCGGCCCGAAAACTGGCGCGCCAGCTGTGGGCCGGTGACCCGCTGGATGGACCACCCGGCCTGCCATGGCTGGATGCGCTCCGGCCGCAGCGGGACATCCGGGACGTGCTGGGCTACGAGGGGCGGATCGCGACGTTCGAGCACCATCTCTCGCATGCGGCCAGCGCCTTCCTGTACTCCGGGTTTTCCGACGCGGCGGTTTTCACGGTGGATGGCGTGGGCGAGTGGGCGACGACGGCCTACGGCCAGGGGCACGGGTCGCACGTGGAGTTGCTCGAGCGCGTCGAGTTTCCGAACTCCCTCGGGTTGCTGTACAGCACGATCACCAGCTACCTCGGGTTCCGGGTCAATAGCGGCGAGTACAAGGTCATGGGATTGGCCCCCTACGGCGAGCCGCGCTACGTCGAGCAGGTGCGCGCCCTGATCGACTCCCGCCCCGGCGGCCAGTTCGTCCTCGACGGGCGCTACTTCGATTTCCGGGGCGGCAAGCGGATGTTCACGGACCGCCTGTTCGAGCTCTTCGGGGCTCCCGCACGCGAGCCCGAATCAGACATTGCGCCGTTCCACCGGGACGTCGCGCGCAGCGTCCAGGCCGTCCTCGAAGAAGTCCTGCTCGAGAAGGTGCGCTATCTCGGCACCCGCGTGGATTCGCCCCGTCTCTGCATGGCGGGCGGCGTCGCGTTGAACTGCGTCGCCAACGGGCGGATCCTGCGCGAGGGTCCCTTCGAGGAGCTGTTCGTGCAGCCCGCCGCTGGCGATGCGGGAGGATGCCTGGGAGCCGCGGCCCTGGCGTTCGTGCAGCTGACGGGCCGCCGTCCTCCCGGCGGCCGCCTGCGGCACGTTTACCTTGGTCCGCGCTACGCGAGCGAGACGGTCGCCGCCCAGCTCGCGTCGCTCGGCGTTCAAGCGCTGGACTTCCGGGGCGCCGAAGCCGGGTTGCTCGAGGCCGTGGTCGATCGACTGGTCGCCGGCCAGGCCGTCGGCTGGTTCCACGGCGCGATGGAGTTCGGCCCACGGGCCCTGGGCGCGCGCAGCATCGTCGCTGATCCGCGGGCCGCCGACATGCGGGAACGCCTCAATCGCCTGGTGAAGCGACGCGAGGCCTTTCGTCCGTTCGCTCCCAGCGTCCTGCTGCGGGCCGCGCCGGAACACTTCGACCTGGACCATCCGTCGAGCTTCATGCTCGAGACCTGCGCGGTGCGCTCGCCGCTCGACCTGCCGGCGATCACCCACGTCGACGGCTCGGCGCGACCGCAGACGGTGGAGCGCGAGCAGTTGCCGCGATTCGCGGCGCTCCTCGAGGCCTTCGACCGGCGCACGGGATGCCCGGTGCTGCTCAACACCTCCTTCAACGTCCGCGACGAACCCATCGTGTGCTCGCCGGTGGACGCCCTTTCCTGCCTGGTCGAGTCCGACCTGCCGTGCGTCGCGCTGGAGGATTTCATCATCGATCGCGCCATGATCGGCCCCGAGCTGGCGCGGCTGCTGAAGCATCGTACGGAGGTGCACCGCCGCGACCGCGAAGGGACACCGGGCGCCGCCGTCTACACCTTCGTGTGAGCGCGAGGATCGCCCGGGTATGGCACTGAGCCGGAGTGATCCCCGACGAGCGGCCTGCGAGGATCTCGCCCGCCTGCTCGAGACCGCCGACGGGCTGCACGAAGCGCGCCTGCTTCAGCTCCTCGGGACCTTCGTCCCGCCGGCGAGCGCGTTGCCTGCGCCGGCGGCCGAGCCCGAAGCGGTCGAAGCCCGTCTGACTCCCATTCCGATCGGCGCGTGGCTGCCGCAGGAGATCGACGGGCAGCTGATGTTCGTGCGGCCCAATCCGCCCGCCCTGGACGACCCGTGGGACCCGGTGAAGACGCTCGCCCCGAAAGCGTCGCCCCTCCCTGTGCGCGTCTGCCTGCTGGGGGAGTCGACCGCCGCCGGCTGGTGCTACGCGCCGCACCTGACGCCGGCGCGGGTGCTGGAGGATCAGCTGCGCGCGCTCAAGGGGCCCGGCAGTTACGAAGTGCTCAACCTCACGCGGGCGGACCTGGGAGCGCGCGAGCTGGCCGAGCTCGCGCTGGCGGCGCTTCAACTGAAGCCCGACCTCCTCGTCGTCTTCGCGGGCAACAACTGGCCGGTGCGCTACAAGCCGGCTCGCAGCATCAACCCGGAGCTGTCACAGAAGGCCGCCCTCACGTACCGGGAAAACGGCGTCCGCGGCCTGGCCCGATCGGCCCGGCAGGCGACGCTCCAGACGGCGGAAGCGATCGTGGCCCGGCTGGCGCGGCTCGCGCAGTCCGCAGGCATCCCGGTCGTGCTGATCGTGCCGGCGGTGGGCCTGACGAATTGGGACCGCGCGCGCCCCGTCACCTGGCTGCCCGGCGCGGCCAGCGCCCGCTGGCACGCGGTCCGGCAGCAGGCGCTGCGGTGGCTGAGCACCGGTGCCTACCAGGAGGCCGCGACGGCCGCCCGGGAGATGATCGAGCTCGATGCCGGAACCTGCGCGACGTCGCATCGTATCCTCGCCAACGCGCTGCTCGCGCTGGGGCGTGCCGACGAAGCGCTCGCGGCATGCGGCGACGAAGTGGACGCCCGCTCCTGGGACAACCTCCCAAGCGTACCGGGGGCCACTTCGGCCGTGCGGGAGGTCCTGCGCCGTGCGGCGAGCGAGCATGGGTTGCGCTGCGTCGATCTGTCGGCCGTGTTCCGCGAGCATGGCGGGCTCGCCGGGCAGGCTCAAAGCGAGCGGCGCCTGCTCCTCGACTATTGTCATCTCACGCCGCAGGGAATGAAGCTGGCCATGGCGGCCGTCGCCGTCGAGCTCCTGGCGCTGTTCGCCGGGCCGGCCGCACCGGCCGCCGACGGCGAGACCACGCTGGAGTCGCTGCTCACGCGGCTGCCGGATCCCGACGTTCCGGCCGATGTGGACGCCCATGCGAAGTTCATGACCGGGCTGTATCACGCCCACTGGAACACCCGTGAGGGGGAGGCGGAGTACTGGTTCAACCAGTCCCTGAAAGCGTGGAGCGGCATCCGGGACACCATGCTCGCCTACGTCGCGACGCGCGCGGCACCCGCGGACACCCTTTTGCTTTCGGCCGAGCAGCAGTCCATCTCGCGCAACTCCCGGCCGATGGCGCACCGGGTCTGGAACGTGCCGCACCTGGACGGGGAAGTGATCGAGCTGATCGGCGGCGTCCTCGCCGGGTCCGGCCGTCCGGCACCGGCCGAGCTGGGCGCGAGGCAGCTGGCGCATCATGGCGTCGGTGAGCGTGGCGTCAATCTCCTCGACCCGTTTTTCAGGTGGTCCCTCCAGGACCTGTACGCCACGGGCGGCGGCTTCGAGCATGATCGGTTTCTGTACTACCGGGCCCAATGGCCGGCCTCGCATTTCTGCTTCGTCGCCGACGGGGCCGCGCCGGTCGTGCTGGAGCTGACGGGCCGTCTGCAGTTTGCGGCGAAACCGCGCCGTGGTGAGGTCGCGGTGTTGGTCAACGGAGAGCGCCGGGGCATCGCGAAGCTCGGCCCGCGCTGGAGCAGGCACCGCATCACGGTCGGACGGCGATCGCTGCGGACCGGAGTGAATCGCGTGACGCTCGAGTGGCCGCCATTGGCGAGCGAGGGGGACGAGGCGACCCGCGAGATCGGCAGGAGACTCGATCAGGGGCTTCCGACGCAGCTGCACCCGGTCTTCGGAGAGCTGTCGGAGCTGGTGGTCCGTACCGGACGCAAAAGGCCCGCCGCGAAAGCCCGATAGGGATTCACGGCGGGCCGGTCAGGAAATGCCCCTTCTCAGGGAACGTTCCCCACACCCGTAAAGAGCGTCACGTCAGTCAGCGACTCCTGCTCAGTCAGCGTCGGCGGATCGAACTTGACCTTCCGCTCGGCCGCCTTTTCGCTACCCGTGTCCGAGGGGCCTGGCATTGCGAGCCTCCGGTGATGGAATGGACGACTGGCAATGCCGCAAGCGTCATGCCCCCCGGGCGGAGAGGTCATTGCACAGCAAGTGCTTGGGAGGAATGGCGTTGAACGTCGGCCCGCCGATATCTGGCTCGCCGGTCGCCCCCGAGAATGTGGCATCGAGCCAACGAAAGTGTGTGCCTGATGCCCCATTCACCTCAAGTCCAGAGAACCCGGAACGCGTGCGTCCAGGAGTTCTGTCGGAAGCCGGGAATGCACCACAGCTGACACAGCGGCTCGATGGCCCGGGCCGCCACCACACTGCCCATGTCGGCCGGCTCCCAGCCGAACTGCTCCAGGATCCGCGCCACCTCGGCCTTGGCCGCCGCGTCGTTGCCGCAGGTGAACATCGTCGGCCGCCCGCCCGAGAACGACGGATTCACCATTCGCGCGTTGCCCACGCTGTTGAAGGCCTTGACGAACCGCGCCTCGGCGTGCGCCGCCTGCAGCCGCTCCATCAGGGAGCTGTTAGGCCCGGTGAAAAACTGAAGCACGCCGTCCACCGGTGGCGCGTCGGCGATCGGATTGGTCGTGTCGATCACGAGCTTGCCGCGCAGGTTCGCCGGGCCTGCGAGCTTCAGCGCCTCTTCCGCCACCGCGCCCTTCACCGCCAGCACCAGCCCCTCACCCCACGCCGCCACCTCGGCGAACGTGCCGGCCGTAATGCCCGATGACGCCGCGAAGTCCTTGAGCTTCGACGGGTCGCGGCTCCCGATCCGGACCTCGTAGCCGTGCTTCGTGAAGCCGGCCGCCAGGGTCTTGCCGACCGCCGCCGACCCGAGAATACCAACGCGCTGCATGGACCACCACCTTCCCTTCTTGCTGCCGCGATGCGGGCGCACCTCGCCCCGTCACGGATCGCGCTCAATCCAGAAGTTGATCGGAACCGTGAGCCGCGGGCGTATCGAATCTGGAGTGCAGGCCGTTGGTTAGGGCACAGCGACTTCGCCGGGTCGGCCGAGCAGCGCAAAACGAATCAGTTGCGACGAGCACCCATCCGATTGCGCACCCAAACCACCCACGGGTCGTCGGGACCGCGCACCTGCTCGTTGAGGGGTGCCAACGGCCACCAGTAAGGGCTCAGGACGCCTTCCTCAACGCGCAGCAGAAGCAGGTATTCGGCCCCGAAGCGATAGTCCATCGCGAAGCAGCTGCCTCGTTGCCCGGATGAACGCACGCTGACGTACGGCACCGACCCTGTGTTGAAGTCGTCCCGCGTCGCAAGCTCACCTTCAAAAACCACAAACGTCAGGGAATCCGCGCCCCTGAGGCGCTCGAGTACTTCAAAAGTGATGAGCCAGGCGCCGTAGTGCCACAAAGGCCTGTCCGGATCGGCCGCAGGACGGGACACCGCGCTGACCGCACGAGCGCGGATCGCGACCGCGGCGTTGTCGACCAGACGGCCAGTGCGCGCGACCTAGGTCCGCGTTGGTATGCGGCCTCCGGAACTCGCCAAGCGAGCACCGAGCCCCGATCGGAGGCAGGGCCAGGAAGAGGATGGTCAGAATGACAATGGGCATGGGGCGAAGGGCCTCCAGGCTGCACATCAATGATACCGTGCCCTGGCCAGAAACGTCGAGTCAGCCCAGCGCGATGTCTCCCTCGACCAGCGCCACCCGGCCGAGCCCCTGAATCTCCAGCACCGCGCTCGCCTTGAGCGTTTCCGTGCCCTTCAGCTTTTTCGCGGCGATGCCCTGCTCCACGGCGCGCTCGATCTCCCGCTGGGCGGTGACGCCGAAGGTCTTGAGGAAGCGGCGCAGCTCGAGATTGAAGGTGTCGGGGTTCATGGGACCTTCGAGAAGCGAGTGGCGAATGGCGAGTAGCGAGATACCTTGCGGGTGGAGGATACTGCCGCCCGTGGCGTACGCAAGATTCGAGACCTCACCGGTGCCGGGGCCGCCGGGCTGGGAGCCCGCGTACCTCCACCTGCACCGCACCGGCGAGTTGGCGCGCCGCGCCGAGCGGGCCCTCGCGTCGCTCCGCACCTGCCGCGTCTGCCCCCGCGACTGCGACGTGGACCGTCTGGCCGACGCGGTCGCCTTCTGCCGCACCGGGCGTCACGCGGTCGTGTCCAGCGCGTTCCCGCACTTCGGCGAAGAGGATTGCCTCCGCGGCTGGAACGGCTCGGGCACGATCTTCTTCGGCCAGTGCAACCTGCGCTGCGTGTTCTGCCAGAACTACGACATCAGCCAGGGCCTGAAGAAGGGCGACGCGCACCCGACTCCGGCGCGCGCCCTCGCGGGGACGATGCTGGCGCTGCAGCGGCGGGGCTGCCACAACATCAACTTCGTGACGCCCGAGCACGTCGTGCCGCAGATCCTCGAGGCGCTGGTGCTCGCGGCCCAAGGCGGCCTGCGCCTGCCGATCGTGTACAACACCAGCGCCTACGACTCGGCCGAGAGCCTCGAGCTGATGGACGGCGTGGTGGACATCTACATGCCGGACTTCAAGTACTGGGAGCCGGCCAGCGCGGCGCGCTTCGTGAAGGCGGAGAACTACCCGGCCGTAGCGCGAGAGCGGATCCGCGAGATGCGCCGCCAGGTCGGCGACCTCATCTTCGACGACCGGGGCCTCGCCTTCCGCGGGCTCAACATCCGGCACCTGGTGATGCCAGGCGGGCTCGCCGAAACCGAGGCGATCCTCCGCTGGATCCGCGAGGAGCTGGGCCCCACGACCTACGTCAACGTGATGGACCAGTACTACCCGGCTGGCCGCGTCGGCGCCGAGCACTACCCCGAGATCAACCGGCCGCTGGCGCCCGACGAGTTCGCGAGGGCGCGCGCGATGGCTCGCCACCTCGGCCTGACCCGGCTCGACGAGCGGCGACCGCACCCGCTGCTGTAAGGCGCCTTCGCGGACGCGCTCGACCTCACGCTCGGCGGTGAACGTTGTCCATGCTCCGCGTCAGGGGACGGCGAACACGAATACGCCACGATCGAGATATCTGCCGGTATCATGCCAGGTGGCCTGCCACAGGCAGCTGTTGCCGGGGTAGTTCGTCGTGGGAAGGCCGGTCGGGACGGGGAACGTCACCGTGACGCTGGTCGACGCGCCGGGGCCCAACGTAAAGCCATCGAACGCGGGCATGAGGGCGCGCGGGAACCGCGGATCCACGTTCATGAGGAACGTCCCCGCCACCGGGTCCACGTTGCCGGACCCGACCCACACGTGGACGAACAGGTTTTTGACGGCGACGGGATCCGGATTATAGACGCCGACGGTGTAGCTCTGGGTCCCGCCGCCGGGCACGTTCCCGCTCCACGTCTGCCAGTCGATGAATGGCGAGTTCACCCGCCTGAGCTTGCGCTCGACCTCCTCCGGGGTCACGGCTGTGAAGGCATTGCCCCGCGCCAGCCTCCGCTGCTTTTCGATCTCCTTCTTGATTGCCGCGATGTGCTGCTTGATCTGCGCGGCCGTGAGCGACGGCTTGCGCCGGGGCATGTGCGACGCTCCTCTCCGGGTCTCAGGAAGTCAAACCGGCGCGGGCGCCGGGCGCGGCGTGGCCGTTCTCGCACGAAGAAGAGGAGGGCCGGTGAGATGCCGCCAAGGCGAAGATGCAGCCGCGGTCGGGGAACCGCCAGGGCGTTAGGGACCGCTACGACGGACCGTGGTGGGTCCGGCGCCTGCACGCCATGGTAGCCTCAGAAGATGTCGCCGAGCCCTTCGAAGATGTTCACATATGGGTCGCCGGTGGCGGTTAGGCTCCTACGAGCGCATGCGCATGGCATGCACCCCATAGATGTTGTCCCTGTGGTCCGTGCAGTAGCTGACAAGGCGCTCAAAGGCGGTCGGATGGCGCTGGCTGACTCGCCTGGCGAACTCGTCGAAGGCGTCAAGGAACGCGCGGTGACTGGTCGCGGTGTAGAAGAGGTTCCAGTTCCACTCATCGCCCCATGAGTGCTCGAGCAGACCCCAGCCGTGCAGCCGCCCCTCCGCCACGAGCTCGTTGAGGACCGGGGCGACGGTCGTGTCCACGAGAGCGTTCAGCTGACTCAGCGTCCCATACGCGCACCTGTTCTGCGACAACACAAACACCCCCGGCGGTGCCGGTGCTTGTGCGCGGAGACGCTGCGGCGCGGCGGCGGCGAGGATGCCGAGAAGGCTGAGGCAGAGCAGGCGATGGCGTGTCATTGAGACCTCGCGAAGGGATGATGGGTATCCGAAGCGCTTCTACACTACCTGCGAACGGCGCGCAGTCCAGACCCACGCAGGACCCCCAGGCGCGTTGGGCTTGGCGGGCGACACTCCGCCCGCCGACCCGTAGCCTGGCGGGTGTCGGGTGGGTCAGAAGATGTCGCCGAGCCCTTCGAAGATGTTGCCGATGACGTCGGCGATCGAGTCGAACACCGAGCCGGCCAGCTCGCCGGTCGCTTCGATGGCGCCGCCGGCCACGTGCGCGACGCCCGAGGCCGCTTCGCCGACGAGCATCGCGCCGCCGGCCGCGAGGTCGGGCGCGACGTACGGCGCCCACAACACGGCATCGAGCAGGAAGTAGTCGGCGGCCACGTCCGGCCCGCGCACCGGCGCGCCGGGCTTTCGGACCAGCGCGCCCACCTTCCGGTTCCAGACCTCCGCCAGCTCGGTGTTGTCGAACCACACGCCGTGGCAGCGGCGGCACGCATCCAGGCGGAGCCCGTCCTGCTCGACCGGCTGGAGTCTCGCGCGACACGCCGGGCACGGGAGCTGGTTCTGCCAGCCGCACGCGGGGCACTCGGGCTTGTTGCGCTCGAAGCTCGCCTGGCAGCGGTGGCACTTCATGCGGTAGGCCTCGGGGCGCAGGGCGACGTGCGCCCACAACGCCTCAGGCTTGCAGCCCCTGAGCTGAGGCACCTCGCCGGCATCGAACCACACGCCGCCGCAGCGCCGGCAGTGGTCGAGCGTGAGCGCTGCGTTGGCGGAAGGCCGGAGCTTCACCATCACCGCGCCGAGGCACACGGGGCACGCGAGCCGGGCCTCGCCGGCCTGCACTACGCGCAGCGGGCCCCGCGCGCGGGTTGGCTTCCCGGGCCGGTCAGGCTTGTCAGGCATCGAGCACTCCGCGGCTCTTCCCCTTGTCCTGCAGCTGCTCGAGGTCGCGGAACACGTACACGATGAGGCCGGCGTCCGTGACCTCGACCTCGGCTAGGCCGCGCTCGACCAGCTGCGCCATCGCGGCCTCCGCCTGGTCGATGGACAGCGCCGAGTCGGCGACGATCTCGATCGTCGTGAGGCGGCCGCCGCGGTGCTGAGCCAGCTTGACGATCTCGGACTGGTGGGTCTGGCTGCGCAGCTGATCGGCCCCGTACGGCCCGGTGAGCCGGGTGCGCCGGGCGTGCTGCCAGAGCAGCGCGCCGCCCGCGGCGCCGGGGATCCCCACGGCGATCCCGAAGGTGAAGATGCGCACCAGGACGGAGGTCTCCGCCCCGCCGCCGGCCAAGAACCCGATCAGCATGAACGCCGCCACGAAGGTCAGGGCGATGCCGCCCACGAGCTTGCCCATCGCGCGGAAACTGGGTCCCGAAGGGCGAAAAAGCGACCCCGGCGGAACCGGGGTCGCTGCAGTGCGCCGCGAAGGAATCGAACCTTCAACCTACTGATTAAGAGTCAGTTGCTCTGCCAATTGAGCTAGCGGCGCGCGGGCCGAAAAGTCGCCAGGCGCGCCCCGCGGCGCAAGCTCACGGCAGCGTTTCCAGCGACACCGCGTCCACCCACGCGCGCCCGTCACCGACCAGCGCGAAGCCGATGGTCAACGTCGTCGCGTCGGCGGGCACCTCCACGACGATCTCATAGGGGCGCCACTCGCCGAGCGTGACCACGGCGCTCGCCCGCCGCTCCGGCGGCTGGAGGATGGACACGAGCGGCCGCGCCGCCTGCGCCCACAACCGGGCTTCGCTCCCGCGGCCCACCAGGTCGGCGCGCGCCATCGCCCGCACGCGCACGCGCCGCCCGCGATACGGCGTCGCGTCGAGCAGCTGGCTGGGGCCGCCGAAGAGCTCGCCGTAGTGCCGCACCGGATCGCGCCGCACCTCGACACACCGCAGCCCGGCGGCCGGACGCTCCGCTGTGACGGACACGCCGAAATCGAACGTGCGCAGCCGCGCGGCGTTGAACGACCAGCCGATCGGCCGGCCTTCGGCGTCCACGTCTTCGAAGTCCAGGTTCACCGGCGCCGGCAACGGATTGCTCGGCGGGCGGCCGCCCGCCCGGTTGGGGCGGGCCGCGGTCGTGCTGTCCACGTACAGCAGCGCGTCGTACTGGTGAGCAGTCACCTCGGGGCTCACGAAGTTCGCCGCGAAGGCGTCGCCGAACCCGGCGCCGATACGGCGCGTGCCATGCCGCTCGGCGAACCACGCCGCGACGGGTCCCGCCGGCAGCCGGCGCAGGTCCACGGCCGCGAGCCTCAGGCCCGCCCGCGCCAGCGTCCCGTCGAGCGTCGAGTCCGGGAGCGGTGGCACGTCGAACACGATGAGGCCGCGCCGTGACGGGAACGGCATCTCCATCGCCTGAAACCCGCCGCGGCCGAAGGCGAATCCGAACACGACCATCGAGTCGCCCAGCATGCGGCGCAGGTGTTGCCCCATCGCGACGGCCGCACCAGTCGAGTCGCTCGCCACGTGGCCGTTGTGCGCCCAGATCACCATGCGCGCGTCGGGTCCTTCGTACTCCAGGATCCAGCGCGCGTTCTCCGCCATCGAGCGGTCGCGGACCGCGAACCCGCCGTCCGGTGCCAGCCGCATGGACAGGTTCTGCACCAGGACCCGGGCGTGCTGCCGGGCCACCGCCCACGCCGCGGCGCCGGTGCGCCTCCCCCACGCCGCGCGCTGCTCGTCGAAGCGCGCCAGCACCGCGCGTGCCGACGCCAGCATGGCCCGTCGCTCGTCCGCCGGCAGGGCCTCGAACTCGCCATCGGTGAATGGGTTCACTACGAGCGCCAGGGTGGACTCGGCCCGCGCCGCCTCCGCGGGCTCCACGGATCGCAGGTACTCGACGGTGCGGCGCACCGCGAGCGGCGCCGACTGCATGTCGAACCCGTAGAACTTCACCTTGCGCCGGTGCCGGGGGTCGGCGTTCCACTGCCGCATCCACCGGATCATGTCGAGCACTTCCTCCGTGTCCCACGTCCAGAAGTAGAGCCCGGCCAGCGCCTTCGCCGGATCGCCTTCGCCGGTCAGCACGTAGTGGTTGACGTCGAACCCCTCCGGCATCGTCGCCTCGATGCCGAAGACCGTGAATCCGTGCTCCGCGACCAGGTACTCCAGCATCCGGTGCTTGAGCTGGAAGAACTCGCGCGTCCCGTGCGTCGCCTCGCCGAGCGATACGAGCCGGGCCCGCCCCACCATGGCTCCGATCGGGGCCATGTCGTCGAAGCCGCGCCCCGCTTCGGGCGTCCGGAGCCGCACGGCGCTGCGGGCGAGCCACGCCGTGGCGCTGTCGTGACGCGCACGGTCCGCGGCCAGCTCCGCAGCGACTTCGGCCTCGGAGAGCACGGATTCCACTCGCACCTCGTAGCGACCGTCCCCGGCGGCCTCCGGGTACGGCCCGATCTCCAAGCGGTAGCTCCCGGTGGTTGGTGCCACCAGGCGAACCGGCTCCGGCCCCTGATCGCCGTTCGGACTGTCGACTTCGAGGAGCCTGCGACCGTCGGGTCCGTACACCGCGACCACCACGTCCACGCCCCGTTGCTGAACCACGGCGCGCAGCTGCTGCCCGGCCGCGAGGTGGATGCGGTAGTGATGGGCGGCCCCCCCGGTCGCCATCGGCCGCTCGAGCGCCCGGCCGACCTCGAGCGCGACGGTGTCGGTCGTCTGTTGCGCGACCGCTGCCTGGGTCGCCGCGGCGAGCAGGGTCGCCAGAACCGCGATCGCGGCTCGACCCCGGGCCGGGGCGGTCGGGATGGCGCGTGCGGACGTTGGGATCACGGTGGACTCGAAGGCAGAGGGCTGGCTGAGAGTGGACCCCGAACCGACCGGGCGCAAGGAGCCTCGGCGGGGCCGGTTTTGCAGGTTGGGCACGCGGCCTGCACATTAGCGGTCATGCCCAAGCGGCACTCCCCCGCCGCCAGCGTGCTGGGCCACGCCGGCCAGCCGCGCCTGCGCTCCTTCGAGCACGCCGACGCGCTGCGCCAGCTCGTGTCCAACCTCCGCGAAGGCGTCTACATCTCGACCCTCCGCGGCGAAGTCCTCGACTGCAACGACGCCTTCCTCCACATGCTCGGCCTCAAGACCATCGAGGACCTGAGCGCCTACACCGCGTTCGACCTGTTCGTGGATCCCGACCAGCGTATCCGCGAGCTGCAGATGCTCTCCCGCGACGGCGCGGTGCGCGAGTTCGAATTCCAGATCCGCCGCCCCGACGGCTCGATCCGCACGGTGCTGGACGCCTGCACCGCCGTCCGCGAAGAAGAGAGCGACGAGATCCTGTTCCACGGCGTCCTCGTGGACATCACCGACCGCAAGGCGACCGAGCTGCAGCTGACGCACACGCTGTCGCTCCTCACCGCCACGCTCGAATCCACCGCCGACGGGATACTGGTGGTGGACGGCAACGGCCACGTGGCCACCTACAACCAGAAGTTCCTCGAGATGTGGCGCATTCCCGCCGACGTGGCCGCCACGCGCGACGACAAGAAGCTGATCACCCACGTGCTGGACCAGCTCAAGGACCCAGACGGCTTCCTCCACAAGGTCGAGGAGCTGTACGCGTCGCCGGACGCCGAGAGCTACGACGAGCTCGCCTTCAAGGACGGCCGCGTCTTCGAGCGCTACTCCATGCCGCAGCGCCTCGACGGCCGCCCGGTCGGCCGCGTGTGGAGCTTCCGCGACGTCACCGAGCGCAAGACGGCCGAGATGCGCCTGGTGCACGACGCCTTCCACGACGCGCTGACCAACCTGCCCAACCGCGCGCTGTTCAGCGACCTGCTCGGCCGCTCCATCGCGCGCGCCCGGCGCCGCGAGGACTACCAGTTTGCGCTGCTGTTCCTCGACGTGGACCGCTTCAAGGTGATCAACGATTCGCTCGGCCACATCATGGGGGACCAGCTGCTGGTCGCGATGGCGCGGCGGCTCGAGCGCTGCGTGCGGCCCGGCGACACCGTCGCCCGGCTCGGCGGCGACGAGTTCACGCTCCTGCTCGACGACATCGTCGACACCAACGACGCCACCCGCGTCGCCGAGCGGATCCTGCGCGAGCTGCACCTGCCCTTCACGCTACAGGGCCAGGAGATCTTCACCTCCGCCTCGATCGGCATCGCGCTCTCGATCACCGGCTACGACCGCCCCGACGACCTGCTGCGCGACGCCGACATCGCGATGTACCGCGCCAAGGCGATGGGCAAGGCCCGCTACGAGGTGTTCGACACGGCGATGCACGCTCGCGCCGTGAGCCAGCTGCAGCTCGAGACCGACCTCCGCCGCGCGCTCGATCGCGAGGAGTTCCGGGTCGTCTACCAGCCGATCCTGTCGCTCGAAAGCGGCCGGGTGACCGGCTTCGAGGCCCTGGTCCGCTGGCAGCACCCGCAGCGCGGCCTGGTCCTCCCCGAGGACTTCGTCCCCGCCGCCGAGGAGACCGGGCTGATCGTGCTGATCGGCCGCTCGGTGCTGCGCGAGGCGTGCCGCCAGATCGCCGAATGGCACCGCCAGTTCCCCGTCCACCCCCCGCTCACCATGAGCGTGAACCTGTCGGGCAAGCAGTTCTCTCAGCCCGACCTGGTGGACCACATCGCGCGGCTGCTCGGCGCCTGGGAGCTGCCGGCCGAGAGCCTGCGGCTGGAGATCACCGAGAGCGCGATCATCGACAACTTCGACGCGGCCGTCGAGATGCTCGGCCGGCTGCGCGACCTCGGCGTCCGGCTCGACCTCGACGACTTCGGCACCGGGTATTCGTCGCTGTCCTATCTGCACCGCTTCACCCTGCACGCGATCAAGGTGGACCGCTCGTTCGTGGCGGCCCTCGGCGACCGCGGCGAGAACTCCGCCATCGTCCGCACCATCGTGCACCTGGCGCAGACTCTGGACCTCGACGTGATCGCCGAGGGTGTGGAGCGACACGACCAGGTCGCCATCCTGCGCTCGCTCGGCTGCAACCAGGTGCAGGGGTACCTGTTCTCGCAGCCCCTCGCGCCCGAGGCGGCGCGCGCGTACCTGCGCACCGAGCTCAAGCGGGAGTGAGCCTGTTCGGAGGGGGGGGGAGCGGGGGCGGCGGCGCGAGTGAGCGCGGCAAGTACGACGGGGCGCCGCTGCCCGCCTGGGCCCGGCGCCTCCAGCAGCGGCTGCGCCAGCGCGGCGCCAACTGCTTCATCCTCCACGGCCCCGGCGTCCGCGACATTCACCCGCTCGGCACCCGCCGCCACGGCGCGATGCGCGAGTTCCTCGCCGAGCAGCTGTTCAAGGACCGGGGCTGCATCATCAGCTTCGACCGCGGCGCCGGCATCCGGTTCGGCGACCGCGAGTCCGAGGATGCCTTCCGCACCGCGCTCAAGGCCTACGACAAGCAGGCCGGCACCGCCTTCGCGCAGAGCCAGCCGCGGGATCCGGACCGCGCGCTCCAGCTCATCGAGAGCTTCCTGCGCAACCGGCTGTCGGAGAGCCGCAGCTTCTCCGCCGCCGTGCTCGTGGACTACGCCGAGACGCTCGCCCCCGCCGGCGAGCCGGGCCAGCTGTCGGTGGAGGACCGCGGCTCGATCGTCACGCTGCGCCGCTGGGCCAGCGACCCGCTGTTCCTCGCGCGCGACGTGACGTTCTGCCTGATCGCCGAAAGCCTGGCCCAGCTCAACGCCGGACTGGTGGCGGACGCGCGCACGGTCGAGCACGCGGTGCCGGTGCCGGACGAGGAAGAGCGGTACCAGTACCTCACCGGCCGCGGCGCCTCGCCCGACACCTTCGCGCGCCTCGACGCGCGCCGCGCGGCCGTCCTCACGGCGGGCCTCACGCGACTGCACCTCGAGAGCCTGATGGGCGACGGCGAGGCCCGCGGCGTGAGCCTCGACCCGGACGCGCTCACCGCCGAGAAGAAACGGCTCATCGAGGAGGCGAGCGGCGGCCTGCTGCACTTCGTGACCAGCGCCGACACCATGGACGCCGTCGCGGGACACGAGGGTGCCAAACGGATGCTGCGCGAGACGGCGCGCGCCCTTTGGGCCGGCCGCCTCGACGTGGTACCGATGGGCTTCCTGATCTGCGGGCCGGTGGGCACCGGGAAGAGCTTCATCGTGCGCTGCTTCGCCGCCGAGATCGGCGTACCCGTCGTCGAGCTGCGGAACTTCCGCTCGATGTGGCAGGGGCAGACCGAGGCGAACCTCGAGCGCATCCTCGGCATCCTCGACGGCCTGGGCCCGGTCGCGGTCGCCGTGGACGAGGCCGACGCCTCGCTCGGCAGCCGCGACCAGGGCGGGCACGACAGCGGCGTGAGCGAGCGCGTGTTCGCCTCGCTCGCCGCGTTCATGGGCGACACGCGGCGCCGCGGCAAGGTCCTGTGGTTCCTGATGACCAGCCGGCCGGACCTCGTGCCCGTGGACTTGAAGCGCCAGGGCCGCGCCGAGGAGCACATCGCGCTGTTCCCGCCGGCGTCGCCCGAGGAGCGCGCGGTCGTGTTCGAGAGCCTGCGGGCCCGCCTCAAGGTGCCGTGCGACAGCGGCCTGCCGCTGGCGCAGATCTTCGCCGAAACCAGCCACTCGATGTCGGCGGCCGATCTCGAGGCGGTGCTGATCCGCGCCGCGCGCCGCATCGCCACCGATGGCACACCGAAAGTCACCGCCGACGTGCTGCGCGAGCTGATTCACGATTTCCAGCCTCCGGCGTACCCGCTGGAGCTGGAGTATCAGCGGCTCATCGCCGCGTTCGAGTGCACGTCGCGGGCGTTGCTGCCGGCGGATCTCGCGGCGATGCCGACGGCGGAGATTGGAAAACGGCTGGCGGCGCTGCGAGCGGCGTTAGGGAGATGAGAAGAACGGGAGGAACGGGAGGAACGGGAGGAACGGGAGGCACGGAGGGAGGTTTCGTCTTTCCCTCCCTCCCCTTCCTCCCCTCCCTCCCCTTCCTCCCCTTGCAGTCAGTAGCCCCAACGGGAATCGAACCCGTGTCTCCACCTTGAAAGGGTGGCGTCCTAGCCGCTGGACGATGGGGCCATGGCTGGAGGGGAGGGAAGGTAGGGAGGGGAGGAATGGGAGGGAGGGGAGGGAGGGGAGGCAGCAGGAAGTACCGTCCCTCCCGTCCTTCCCCTCCCTCTCGTTCCCTCCCGTCCCTCCCCTCCTGCCCAGTAGCGGTAACGGGATTCGAACCCGTGTTTTGGCCTTGAGAGGGCCACGTCCTGGGCCTCTAGACGATACCGCCGCGCTCGCTGGAACCTCAGCCGGGGCAACAATATCGCCCGGGGCCCGCGGGGCACGCAACTCGGGATGGCCGCCGCCGTGACGCCGGTCGCAGTAGCCCCGCACGCTCGCCGCTAGCGTTGGAGCCCATGCGCTCCCTCCGCCGGCTCCTGCTGCCCGATGGTCTGCTGCTCGCCGCCGGCCTGCTAGTCGCCCGGGTCGACGCGCTCCGCGAAGCGGCCGGCGACGCCGCGATGACGCTGGTCATCGCGGCAGTGGTCATCGGTGCGCTGCTCAGCCTGCGATTCCACCGCGGCCGCGTGCTGCTGGTCCTGCTCCTGGTCGGCCTGGTGCACGCGGTCCTGATCGCGCCGCTCCCCTCCCCCACCGACCGCGCGGCCTTCGCGCTCACCGCCGTGCTCGCGCCGGTCGCGGTCGGCGTGCTCGCCCTGCTGCCCGAGCGGGGTGCGCTCAGCACCGCCGGGCTGGTCCGGTTCAGCGCCCTGGTCATCGTGGCGATAGTGGCCGCCGCGTTGGCGTACTGGTCGCCCGAGCAGGTCGTCGCGGTGCTCGAGCGCCCGCTCGTGCCGGCCCGCGTCTTCGGGTGGACCTCGCTGCCGCAACCGGCCATCGCGGCCGGGCTCGCGGCCCTGCTGCTGTTCCTGATTCTCTGGGCCCGCGAGCCGTCGCCGGTCGCGCGGGGGCTGTTCTGGTCGCTCCTGGCCGTGCTCCTGGCGTTGCACTCGCGTGGGCCCGGTCCCGAGCCGTCGATCTGGCTCGCCACGGCGGGCCTGGTGCTCGTCCTCGCGGTGGTCGAGTCCTCGTACGCGCTGGCCTATCACGACACGCTGACCGGCCTGCCGGGCCGCCGCGCGCTGGGCGAAGCGCTGGGCAACGTGGGGGCGGGCGACCGCTACACCGTGGCCATGGTGGACGTGGATCACTTCAAGCAGTGCAACGACCGCTGGGGCCACGACGTCGGCGATCACGTGCTGCGGATGGTCGCCGCCCGGCTCGCGCAGGTCACCGGCGGCGGCAGGGCCTTCCGCTACGGCGGCGAGGAGTTCGCTCTGCTGTTTCCCGGCCTGGCGGCCTCGGACGCGCGGGCGCACGTGGAACAGCTGCGCCGCGCGGTCGAAGCGTCCCCGTTCGCCGTCCGGCACCGGCCGCGGCCGCGCAAGCGGCCCGCCGCGGGAAAGCCGCGGCGCGCGAAGGTCGAGCCGATCGCCGTCACGATCAGCGTGGGGCTCGCCGAGGGCGACGCCCGCCAGAAGCCCGAGGCCGTGATCGCCGCTGCCGACCAGGCGCTGTATCGGGCGAACGAGCGCGGCCGCAACCGCGTGGAGGAGTAGGCAGCAAAAAGGGGACACCATGAATCGGTGTCCCCCTCCCCCCCCCCCCCCCCCCCCCCCCCCCTCCCCTCCCCCCACCCCCGGCCGGC
>Ga0247727_10003762_pt1 | contig 33137 bp, 51 predicted proteins | sample WisWelCaveWW1625_FD_202498 | JGI IMG/M metagenome (GOLD analysis project Ga0247727, IMG submission 202498) | Biofilm microbial communities from Wishing Well Cave, Virginia, United States - WW16-25 | ecosystem: Environmental > Aquatic > Deep subsurface > Groundwater > Cave microbial mat | place...
AACGTCGGTGCGGTCGCGGTGATGCGCGTCATGGACTTCGAAATGCCCGTGGCCACGGCGACGAGGACCTTCTCGTCGACGCCCTGCGTCAGCTGCAACTGGTTGACGACCCCGCCGGCATACTGGAACGCTTGGCCGAGGTCGCGGTGAATCTCCCAGGTGAGCGGCTGGAGCCAGCAGGCATCGGCAAACTCGACCACCCGTGGAGCGAAGGTATGCGTCCAACGGATGCCGACCTGATCTTCCACCGTGGCGACGGTCCCCAGGGCCGAGAGCAAGTAGAATCCGAAGATGTTCGGGTGAACGTCGAAGGGAATGGGGCCGGTGTGATCGCGTTGCCCCTGATAGGTCGGGCCACGCCAGGGGACGCCCAAGATGTTCGGCGGGATGACCTCCTCGATCTCAGTCTTGAGCCCCTCGCCACCTCGGAAGCGGTGGTAATCGGTCGCCGCGACGGGCGTCCCGAACACGGACTCCTTAGCCAAGCCGACATGAGCCTTACGTCCGGAAGGAATCGGAATCACCCCCTATGCTTGCCTCTTGCGTGAGGCTCACTTGTTTGAGATACTTACTGCAAATGGCGACGATCAAAACCGAAGTGCGGAAATGCCCCTTCTGCGATACTGAGTTCACTATCTACAAAACCAGGCCGCGCGTGTCATGCGGCAAACCTGAATGCTCCCGGCAAGCTCGCGCGGCGGCGGCAAGTCGAGCTCTGAAACGCGCCTACGCGACGGGACGCCGCACCGCGACATCGGGGCGATTGGATGTCCGCGCAAGAATTGCTGATGGCATGCGGCGAGCTCACGCAGAAGGACGTGCCACAGTCCCGGGCAAACGACCTGATGTCGCCGCGAAGATCGCTGCCGCAAAACGCAAGGATAATCCGATGGCGCGACCTGAAGTACGTGTCAAAATGGCCATGACATTGCGTATGAAGTATCGCCTTGGTCTTCTGAAGATTGTCCAAAACCCCGCTGCCATCAAACGGCGCGCCGACGCGATGCGCGGTAGATCCCTTTCTGAAGAAACCAGACGACGGATTAGCGCATCTCTCAAACGGGCTTGGAAGGACGGACGACTGACACTTGGCCCCCCGAAGGGGGTTCCCGAAGCTGAAATGCGGTTGCGTGAAGTGATTGAGCCTCTGGGGTTCATCCATCAAATGAAGATCAAGATCCCGACACCACAAGGCCATGGCGGTCTTCGTTACTACACGCCAGACTTTACGCATCCGCAATTGCGCCTTTGCATCGAAGTCGACGGACGGGTTCATTGGGACACCGTTCGTGTACGTGAGAAGGACAAGCGTGCCGAATCCTTCCTCGCATCCGCGAGGTTCAGGATTCTGCGCGTGACGAATGAAGATGTCATGGGGAACTTGGAAGTCGTCCTCCAACGCATCATGGCAGCAATCCCGCAGCCTCCCTAGTCGTCGCGCGCGTCCTCACGCTCAAACACTGTCGAACGTCGGAGCAGGTCGGCGGTCACCTCGGGGTCGTCGACCTCCAAGATGTCGCCGTAGGAGCGCACTTGCCCCAGGACTTCGAGCGGTTGCTGGCTGATGAACCGGATCCTGATCATGTTGGTCGGATCTCCACGTCGAGCAGGCTTGTCAGGTGCGCGTGCGGTGGCATGGCTTCCGGGAGGAGCCGCAGCGCGTGGCTCAGGCGGACCGGGTAGGCGTAGTCCAACCCGATGTCCCACGCGGACCCCAGGCGGGAGGTATTGATCAGCACGTCGGAGATCGCGTCCACCGCCACTGTCACGTCGGCCTCCGTCGCCTCTTGCCCCTCATGGTTGGCGAAGAACGTCTCCACGACCACGCGCAGGATGCCCAAATCGCCCCCTGGCATCGTCTCAGGGGTCACCGTCGGGCCCGGGCCTTCCCAGTAGACGTTCCCCGCCGGAAACACCTGGCTGAGCCCGATCAGCCGTCGGTGCTTCACCCAGTCGATCTGGAGCGTCCGCACATCCTGGCGGAGCAGGTCGTAGACCTTTGTGATGATGTCGGCAATCCGCAGGAACGCCATCGCTCAGGCGGCCCGATACCTCGCCAGCACCCGCTCCACGACAGCGCGCACCTTGGTCTCGAACGACGCCTCGGCCCGTGCAATCGGGGCGTCCATGAACGGCTTCCCGACCGTCCCGCGCTTCCCGATCGCACGCGCGAGGATGAACGGGTCGATCCCTTTCGCGATGGCCCAATCCCGGAGCCGTCGGGCACTCTCCGGGCTCTTGGCGCGCGCCGGATCGACGGACGGCATCTTGCCCGAGCGCCGGCCGTGAATGACCAGCCAACTATGGGGGGCACGGGGGCGCACGAACGAGGACTTCGCGGCCGTCTCGCCCGCGAGGGCCACCCGTGATTGCAACGTGACGCCTGACGAGATGCGCGAAGCCAGGGAGCCCGTGAAAGTCGGCGCCGCCGCGCGCGCCTCGTCACGGGTTTCAAGGGACTGGTCGCGCAGAAGCTGGAGGAGTTCCACATCCAGGTCGGCCAGCAGCGCCTCATTCGCCGCCCGCAGCCGATCCAACCCAGTGACCTGGACGGTGATCTCCATCGTCAGATCTGCTTCACGCGGACGTGGATGTCCGCCTCAAAATGCTGGCCGGTGTTGGTGTCAACCCTCACCGTGACTTTGTAAGTGATTCCGTCCGTGCCATCTTTGATAGTAAATTTCACCTGCGTTCCGACGACCACGGGCGGATTGTTTAGGAAGGCCGCCGTGACGTCCGCCCCGGTATCCTCGCGGATAGCGGTGGCCGAGGGATTGGTCAGCGTCTCCCCAGTCGCCAGCCGATTCTGGTATTCTACCGCCAGGGTCCAGACCTCGCTTGGCTGCTTGGTGGACGCCCAGAATTCGTCAGCCACGGTCAGCTACGAAGATGAGACTCCTCGTGGAGATGAGGGGCGACCTGAACGTCCCCGTCACCCCGCAGCGCGGGCACTCGTAACTGCGCTCCTGACCGTCGAACGGGACTGCGAGCACGATCCCATTGAAATCGAAACCACATGGACGACCGACATCGCATTGGTGTGCGCGCAGCGCGTCAATCAACGCGTCGCGGTGGCTCCCACCCCGCGTGACTAGTCTCGCGAGAGCAAAAGCGCGCAGTGGGGCGCCCAGTTCGCCAAGATCCGGCGTGCTCCCCACAGCGCCGATATACTCCTCGAAGAGCTCCTGGGGGGCGATGCCCGCCACGATCTTCCCGAAGTAGAGGGTTTGGATGCTTACGGGCACTACGGGCTGCCCGCGACAGGTACGCGCCTGACTTCTGACCAGCGCCTCGGCCTCTTCACAGGAGATGGCCTCGCCAGCGTCGACGGCCCTGGCCACGACAGTGAGCGGTCTCATACGGTCTGCCCATTGAGCTGGCTCGTATACGTCGTCCGGTGCGCCGGGTCGTTGGCGGGCAGGTTCTGCTCGTACCAGACCCCGATATTTTCGCCAGCCGCCAGCGGACTCGACGGGACTGCCTGATCGATGTTGTCGTCCACGAACGTGATGCCCCCGGGGGCCGTCACCCGATTAGCGATTGTTGCGGTATCACCCTTCGAGGTGTGAATCCCTTGGCGGATCCGCGCGTCGGGATCGGCCGACAGCCGCACCTGGGCACTTTGCAGACCCAGCGTCGCGTGGGTATTCTTCCAATGCAACTTGTCGTACCGGATCACGATGCCTGCTTGTGAAGCACTCCGCTGGAGATGTGAGTGACGGAAGCGTTCGTTTGGTGTGATCGTTGCTCGTGTGGCCCCACCTGCTCCCTGCCTGACAGTCACGGTCCGCGCAACATCAGCGACTGCCATCGTCACCTTTAGGATCCGCTCGAAGGTCGTGGTCCCCACAACCTCAACCGCTCCGTTTAGCGTCAGCGCCTCCGTTACCACTGTCCCAGCCGCGTTGCGTCCCTCAATAGTCACCACACGAGTGTCAGCACCATCGGAGACGACCGCGATGACGCTGTTTGCAGTGAGCTGTGTAAAGGTCGGACGCCCGAGAGTGTCGATAGCTCCACCACCCGTCGTGGTGTCGTCCGTCGGGTTGTTCGCGGCGATATACGCAATCAGGTCAGCAGCTACGATGGGCACAGGTCAATCCCTCCCGCTAATGAACGTCCAGCTTTCGCGCCTTCTGAGCAATGAAGACGGCGATGGCTCTCGAACCGAACGGCTCGCGCTTCACGACCACAAAGGCCCGGATGGGAGCGCCGTGCCCGGGGGCTTCCCACGGCACGACCACCACGGCCGCTACGGCGCCCAATGCTTCCCACGGCACCGAGACGTCCTGTTGCACGGGGCCGCCCGGTACGGTCAAGGCTTCCCAGGGCACAGCGTTCTGCGAGAGGATGTGCTGGAGCGCTGTCCAGGGAACGTCAGCGACCTGCACGACGCGTCCGAGATTCTCCCAGACCACAACCACCGTCGGAGCGATCGCCTGCAACGACTCCCAGTGTGGCACCACGATCGCTTGAATCCCCTGGAGCGCTTCCCAGGGCACGCTCTGGCTCTGCAACAAATCCTGGAGCGCCTCCCAGGGCACCACCACGGTGCCTATCGCGGTGCCTCCAGCTTCCCAGAAGACCACCCCAGTCGGGAACAAACCCTGCAGGGCTTCCCATTCGGTTTGCACCGTCTGCAGGATGTGTTGGAGGGATTCCCAGACTACGGTGTTGGAGGGAGCCAGCAGTTGGAGCGCCTCCCAATTTACCGATTCTGCGCCAAGCACAGCCCCTGCGGCTTCCCACGGCACGGCGCTGGTGGGGACGAGGAATTGCAATGCTTCCCAAGACACATCGACGGTGTTGCTCACCGGCGTCGTGGCTTCCGACTCGTCGTACCACACTTGCGTCTGCCGCCAGGTCGCTGGCAGCACCGCAATGCGTTGATCCAGTGGTCGGAGGGAGGCTTCCGTCTTGGCTTCTTGCGGATCGTCGTACAGCGCCAGCAGCGGGCTGTGGTACTCTCGCCACCAGCGATCGACCCAGCCTCGCCAATATCCGTCGGGGTCAAAGAAGATGTCCGGGGCCGTCCAGCCCGAAACGATATTGGCGACACCCGCAATGCCCGCACAGGCATTCATCTCGCCAGGGAAGACCTGGAAGGCTCGGTTGGAAGCCGAGGGACGCCAAGCGGGCATCTAGTCTTCCCCCACGGTCACGACGACTTCCGCAGTGGGTACCAAAAGACCAGTCGAATCGGCCATCACCAGCCCCGTTCCTGGCGGAATAGCGATCCCCCGTCGTGGCAGATCATACATGTAGGCAGCCCCAGTACCACCCGCGGGTTCGATGCTCGGCCCCAAGAACGCGGCGGCAAATGTCGGCTGCACAGTGAACTCCGCGAGGTCCAAGAGCATCCCGGACGGTGGGGCGATGGCTCGCTCGCTGTGATTATCGATGTCGGGGGTCACGGTTGACCCTGGCGTCCCACGGGCCGTGGATCGGCGCAGCAGTAGGGTCCGCCCAGCAGTAGGAGTGGAGGCAAACGTGACGCAGGCTTGAAACAGGCGAATCCGTATAGACGAGTGAGGATTCCAGACTTGAGCAATGGCATTTCCAGTGCTGGCATTCACGCTCCGCCCCCGCACGATCACCATCGCGCATTACCAGTCTTCCAGCCAATCAAAGGAAATCTCTGAAGCGGGCCACGCGGTCGCCGCGACTTGGATGCAGGCTAGCCCCGTGCCTGGGGGCACGACGAACCCCCCAGGATAGTGCCACCGCAATCCTGACGCCGCAAACGCCGAGGCCACCCACCCAGGCGCAATGTCAGACGCGTCCAAGGTCGGCTGCGTGGTGAAGGCCGCAAGGTCCAGTAGCACCCCGGACGGTGGGGCGATGGCTCGCTCGCTGTGATTATCGATGTCGGGGGTCACGGTTGACCCTGGCGTCCCACGGGCGGTCGCCCGTCGGCATCGGATGCTGTCCGCGGCGGCCCCGGCTCCTGTCTTGAAGATCGCAAAACTGAGGAGTTTGATCCGATGCGTCGCGTGCGGGTTCCAGAAATCGAAGAGGCAGTGATCGGCCGTCGCGGCTGTGGCGGCGTTACGCGCTCGACCAAGATACATGTCAGCCCAGCCACCTTTCCAGGGTGACTTTGACTTTCCCCTCCGGGACGACCACGACGAAGGTGCAGCGGTGACTATCCTTCATGTCGAAGGTCGCCTCGTCGATAGCCTCGGCAACGACGCCACTCTGGTCGATGTCTCCTGCCCGCAACCAGTCTGGGTCGTTGGTCCGCTCTCGCTCGGGGCGAGCAGCATCCTGCTCTATCTTGCGACGCGCGGCCGTGAGTTCGTCCGGGGTCGCTGCCCGCTCATGGAACCTGCGCCGCCGCTCTTTGGGCAACGACTCCAACGCAAGAAGCACCTGGTCAAAGATCATCAGGACACCCTCCCATTCACCATGCTCGGCACAGCCTGCGCGATCTCCACGACATGCTCCGTGTCCCAAAAGAGTGGTTGACTTCAACCCGGGCACAGCAGCGGCATCAGATTCTCGGTCTCTGGTACTTACTTAGTGCCTGCACGATGTGCGACGGCCAGCGGTCGAAGTCCAGACTCAGCCCCTCGAACGACTCCCGCGCGAGCCCGGCCTTTCCGCGCTGGAGGTACGCACTCGCCGAGAGCTCCCGGACGGCGCCCTCCAGGTCGTCGGGGATCAGAATGTCCGTCCCGGTGGGAGTCGTCAGCACATAGCCCGAGATATAGGTGATCAGCAACTTGTGGGGGTCCGACTTCCACCCATCCTCGCGGTAGAGCGCCCAGGTTTCGCCATCCGTGTTCTTCAACAGCACGTAGTTACTAGCGGCTGTCCCCTCAACAACCGCCGTCCCGTCAATCGACACGGATGTCACGGCGTTGATCGGCCAGTGGTCGGGCGAGAACTCGGTCTGCCCAAGCTCGCCCGTGTGCCGCTCGCTCGTCCACGTCAGCTTCGTCAGGCGACGCCGACAGAATTGCTCAGCCGCCCGACTCTGTCGCTTGATCAGATGCGTGATGATGTCGTCGTGTGCCGGAGGGATCGGTTCCGCCGCGACACCGATCAGATACGCTTTCACCTGTTCGAGCGTCGTCAGCATCTCGACATCCTGCCCTCCGAAAAAGACGCAGGCCGCCACAAGGGCGGCCCGCAAGCAGTCGGACGAACCGATCTCTTATCTCTTGAGCGTTACGACCACAGGCATCTACCGAGTTCCCCTGCGCCCGGAGAGCCGTTTGGACTCGGACGGCCAGAACCGGCCCTTATTCTCCGTGGTGTCTTGCTCCACGGCCTTGGCACCATACACATTCTGGGGCCATCTGGGCGAGGGGGAGGCATCCCCGCAGCTGGTGCAGACGAGGACCCCCTCCACAAGCGAGTAGGCCGGGTGAGTACAGTCCGCTGCTGGTCCCATTATGCGAGCTCCACGTAGGAGACAAGAGCGCGGAACTTTCCGCTAGTCAGTGCCGTGGCGTTGATGACGAATCGGATCGAGCGCTCTGCGGTCAGCACGGCTGGGGCTGAGGTCGCCGTCAGCGATACGCGCTTCGAACCCGTGGTGCTCCACGGCGCACCGTTCCGAGCAGCGGCAGCCTGGAGATCAGTCGTTGATTCGGCTCCGAGGGAGAGCGTATCCGTGGCCGTGCCGCCAGCCAGGGCCGTATCCACCACCAAGAGGCAGTCGATGACTCGCGCACCGTTGGGGAGCTTGTCGCCCCGCAGGTTGATCGTGCTGACGGCCCCACCGTCCACGGCGAAATCGTACTCGCCGACCGCGATTTTCACGAAGCCGAAGCCGAGTTCCGCCGCCCCGACCTTGCCAGCCCCTTCGATCTTCGCCATGTGATCCTCCACAAGAAGGGGCCCAGGGTATACCCCTGAGCCCCTGACTCAATCGAGATTCGCTTTACAGTCCGGTGACCTTCGTGAAGGCAGCCGGCCGGAAGAAGACCAGCGCCATTCGCATGTCGGCACGGATGGTCCGCTTGCCCTCCACGAACTGCGTACCCGTGAAACCGACCTGCACATCCACGCCGCGCCTCTCGAACAGCGAGACCCACTGCGGCTGGAAGGATCCGACATAGCCCGTGCCGGCGGCGATGATGTCCTGCTGGATGACCGGCAGGCCCCACAACCGCTCTGGACCGGCCTCGGACGGGTTCCCCCAAATATAGAGACCATCGGCCGTCCGCAGGAGGCGCACACTCTCCCAGTTGGTCGGATGGATGAGCACGTGTGTCGGCACGGCACGACCCGTCACTCGGATCAATCGCATGGCCTTGTAGAAGGCATCGGGGATCGGGTCGGCCCCCTTCGCCTGTGTGTTGATGCCGGTGAGCGTATCCAGCCCCTGCAGGTTCGGCGCAGTCCCATTCCCAGCCAGAATCTGTCCATCGAGCCGCTGGCGGAGACCGAAGACGAGCCGGCTGTTCAGGTAACTCTCAGCCTGTGCCACATCCTCGAGCTGCTCATCAGTCACCGGGACCGAGTCCGTGATCTTCCGCACGTTCGAGGATTTTTCCGTGAGCGCGAAAGTGGATTCCGCAAACGCGGTGCCCTCGGCCTTCTCCGCCGCCGCATGGGTGCGGGTCGTCTCTTCCATGTAGACGATCGCTTCCTGATCGGTGCGGCCCAGCGGCACGATGTCCAGAACCTGGATGGGGCGAGTGACGGCCTCGACGAATCCCGGCAGCCGGATGGACTCGGGTGCCCAGCCCGCCGTCGTCTGGAAGAGCGTCTTGAGCTCGACGTTGCCGAGCGTGTCGAAGCCGTGGAACTTGCCCAGAATGCCACTCGGCAAGAGATCATCAAACGCGAAGGCCACGCCGCCCTTGAAGCGCTGGGCCACAAAGTGCTGCTTGTACTCCGGCCGGGACGTGACCAAGGTCCCGAGCCGTTTCGTCTCACCCGCGGGTGACCCGTCGCCATCGCCCGGAACCGGGCGGCCAGCTGCCGGGTGAGTCCGGCGGTCCTGGATCTTCTGGTAATCACCCTCGGCGGCGGCCTGCTTCTCGGCCTCGTCATAGAGGGCGTTCAGTTCGGCCTCCAGCTGGTGGATTTTCTCCAGCCTGGCGGCAGTGGACTTGAGCTCCTTGAACTCGGGGTGATCGACCTTCGAGAAGTCGTACTCGCCCGAAGAGGTCTTGGCCGCGTCGAAGATCGCGGCTAGGACCGCCTGCTTGACCTTGAAGGTGTCGCGAAGCTCCTTGAGCGTCATGCGCGTGCCTCCTCTTGAGTGGTGGTCACCCCAAGCAGGCGCACGCGCCCGGTAGGTGCCTTCTATTTTCGGACAAGAGCTCGAGCAGTGTCAAGGGTTCAATCCCCTGATGCGCTTCTGCTTCAGGTCAAAATACCGCCGGACGGCTTCCTTCGTCGCCTCGGGGGCAGTGAGCAACCCCTCCAGCAGCTGCAGCAACTCCTTCACTTTGCTGATCTCCGCCTTGCGCGCATCAGAGAAGTCACGGCCATCCTTCACCCGCAGTGCGTGTATCTCGGTCAGCCGCTTTGTCATGGCCTCGATGTCCGCCAGCGCGGCAGCGAGCTGTTCGGCCATCGTCTTTCGCCCATCTCCTCGCCGCAGAAACCGGCTTTTGCCAGTCGATGCCTCTCCTTCGACCTGGGCCTGGATGGCGGCACAGTAGGCCTGGGGGTCTTCCTTGTCCTGGTTCTGTGCGACGCAATCGTCGAAGCTATCGTAGCCCGCGAACGATTTTTCCTCTTCGCCCTCCCCGTCGGGGTCGATCACCGCGGCGGCATGCTCCCTCGCCCGCTCCAGGTGGGCGATCGCGTTGCTCACCGTTTCCTGACGCATTTCCGGATCGTCCTGCCACGCGGCGTTGGACAGATCCATCGCGGCCTCATTCACATGCGCGACGGCCTCGACCAGTTCCATTTCACCTTCGTCGTGGAGGGACTTGGCGAGCTCGGCCAGCGCGATCTTTCTGACCCCTTCAGATCGCATCTTCTCCGCGCATGGAGGGCACAGCCGCTTCACCTGGTCAATGGTCAGCCATAACCCCTTCATCGCCGCAGTCCTCCCCTTCATCGTCACGGTCCTCGTCGCGACGCCCGCCCCAAGGAGCACAGGGCTGATCTCGTGGATGTTGAGCTTCTTCAGGAAACGGACGGGCTGGTTCTCAAACACGCCGTCTTTGGCCCCGCCATCAGGGATCGAGAACCCATAGCTCCACTGCTGCTTGGCAGGAGCATGCTCCAAATCGAACCGGAGTGCCTCGTACCACTCCCGGCCAAGGGCGGTTTTGAGATTCAGCTTGACCTCCGCGACCACCTCATTCCCCTGCTCCCGAATGTGGGCCTTCCCCAGGGGGGCCTTTCGCCAATCATGTGCGGGGACGACTGGCACGGTTTGGTCTCCGAACGCACCCGCCACGGCGACATCGTTGTCCTTGTCCACAACGCCGAGGGTGGCGATGATGGCGACTCCTTCGCCCTTCTCACTGAGTTCCTTGACCTGCCCGTTCTGCACCTTGACCAACTTCATCGCCGACCTCCGTCGCCGTTGTCAGTCACGGCCAGGGCCAGGGCATCGGCCCGCCGGCGCACGGTGAGTCGGCGCCGCGGCCGTCCATCCGCATCCAGACCTTCGTCCTGCTCCATCTCCAAACCGGGATTGTCCTGCACCATGCGGAGCGCTTGTTCTGCCGAGATCATGTTCATCGGCGACAGATAGATATCGCCTTCGGGGCCGATGGTGTTGCGATCCTCGATCTCGAGGATATCGTTGACGGATTGCCAGCCCCATTGCCGGGCCACGCCGTGGGCTTGATAGCGCTCCAGCGTCTTGCCGCGGAGGCGTCCCTCGAACTTGAACGCCGCGAACACCTCCCGCCGTTCACCGGGGTCCAGCAGATCGCGGGCGATGGCCTGTTGCCATCGCATCGCCCACGGCATCAAGCTGTCCGTGACATGATCAATATTCTGCTCTTCAATATTGCTGTAAGTTGATCTTTCGAGATCGCCCAGCTTGTGCGGCGCAAGGCGATAGATGCGTGCGACTTCGTTCACTTGGAACTTCCGCGTCTGCAACCACTGCGCGTCGTCGGGCGGAATGGTGAGCTTGTTGAATTTCATGCCCTCCTCAAGAATCAGGAGCCGATGGGCGTGGCGGAGCCCCTCATGTGCTTGCTGCGTGTCCATCTTGAGCCGCTGGTAGGCTTGGTCACTCAATGCGTGCGGGTGTTCGAGCACGCCTCCAGCATTCAGCCCCTGTGCAAAGAACCGGGCCCCGAATTCCGCCGTAGCCAGCCCCAGAGCAATGGCCTCTCGGTGTAGCCGGATCGGAGAGAGACCCTGCACACCGTCAAGCGCCAACGCCCGCACATGGAACACCTTGGACTTTGGCAGCACCACCTGCCCGGCGCCCAGCGGGAGTGTGATGCGGTATTCCAGCGGGGCGTCCACTCGTGGTCGGCGGATTTGCACCCGGAAGGGGTGGATCGGCCAGAGCGCGGTGATCTCTCCGAGCGCGTTCCGCTCGATCTCCGCGTACGCGTTTCCCCAGAGCGTGAGCGCGGCCATCTGGATCTCTCGAAACTCGCAGGAGGTGATCTCGGGATTGGGGAGATCATGCAACAGCGAGAAGAGAGGATGATCCCGGGCGGGTTCCTTTCCCCGATCCAATCGGCGATAGAGGAACAATGGCAGTGAGGCGAGGTCTTCGGCGAGGATTTTCACCGCGCCGAAGACGGCCGAAAACGTCAACGCCGCTTCCTCGGTGACCCGGATGCCAGGGAGGGTCGTGACGCCCAATTCCAGCGGCGCAGTGCTGGAGCTGACAAAGAAATCCTTTTGCGCAGGCTCCGTCATCCAGCGCTTCAATCGAGACAGGTCTTCACGCCAGGGCAATGGATTTCAACCCCCTGCTGTCATACACGCTCACGCCTGTCGCGCCCGATGCGATCGCATCAATGCGCGCCCGCCACGAAAGGACGGCGGCCATGGCGGCGTCGATCTTGTGCGGACTGTCGCTGCGCTCTTTCGAGATCACCCACAAGGGCCGTCCCTGCTCGTCCACCATGTGTAGCGGCCGGCGGTGGGCGTTGCCAATGTGGCGCATGAGCACCTCGCTGCCATCATGGCTGATCGCCCCCGACTGCATGGCCTCCACGAAGGCCTGCAGCGAGAACGCCATCTGCTTGTACCGATTGGTCCACCAGCCGATCACGACCTCATCGCCATACCGGCCAGTCCAGGTACTCACCCATGTCTGCCAGTAGGGCGGATCCGCATACATCCGCCAGACACGCCAGCGCTCAAAAGCACTCGCCACTGCGGCGTCAACCTCATCCTCCGGGACCACCCAGGCGTCCTCCGACCGCAACGCTGGCGGCCGCTCCCAGCATCCCAGCAGTTGTTGAAAGCCCGTCGTGACCTCGGTGGCGACCAGCGCCGTCGCATCAAAGATTCGAGCACCGTCAAATCCCAGGGTGATGAGGGCCCCCTGCGGAATCTCGTGGCCCTCGCGAACCAACTCCCGCCAGTGGGTGGCGTCGAAGGCGCGTTCGCTGGAGCGCACCATCCGGTTCAGCCAGACACGCTGAAAGTAGCTGGCGTCTGTCGTCGGATCCCGCGAGAGCTCGAGGATGGCATCGATGTCGGACCACGCCGCCGCCGCGCCGGACGCCTCGATGATCGCCGCGCGCATCCCCTGCTCTGTGCCGATCTCATGCTTGTCGCTGGCCTGACGGTGAAAGAAAAAGAGCCGCGAATCCTTCGCGCGTCCCTCGGCCACAGCCGTGGCATATTGATATGTGTCCTCGGCGATCGAGCCGGCGCCGGGCTCAAAGGCCGTCGTGATCTCGAGGCTCCATGCATCCGCCTCTTTCCGCTTGGGGACGTTCGCCAGCATCACCTGATGCGCGCGCCGGAGAGTCGGGAGTGTCAAACGATGTGTTTCGTCGAAGCAATTGAAGGTCGTGCGTGCACCGTCGCGGGCGTTGGGAGCGCTGGCCAGTGCGATAGCCTTTCCGTCGCCACCTTTGCGGAGTATGCGCTCCATCCCGATATCGAAATCGTGCCGTAACGGGCCTTCCGAGAGCACCACCCGTAGGGTGCCGAACGCGAGTTCGTCCGATTGCTCCTGTGTCACCGCGATCATCGGAATATACGGGTCGGTGACCGGCTTTCCGAGTGGCTGGCCCTTCCGATCCCATCCCGCGAATCGAACTGGTGCCCCCGCATGGAGCTCGCAGGCCGCAAGCCAGGCCATCAGCTCTGTTTTGGCCACGCCCTTCCGCATGCTGAGTGCCACGCGTTTGAATCGGCGCCGACCTTCTTCAGCGTGCCCCTTCGGGAAGATCTCATAGATGCGCCAGATGAGCGCACGCTTTTCGTCATCCAATTGCGCTGGATGCCCTCGGAGATCGCCCGGACCGTGAATGAGGTTCTCTTCGATGAACTCGCAGACAAGCGGCCCGAGGGTCGGATAGGGCCGTTCATCCTGCGGGACCATGAAGACCGTCATATGCGATTAGGAGGATGCGCCCCCCTTGACGACCCGCAGGATGCCCCTCGGATCCTTCGCAACCGTGCGCGGACGCTGAGGTTTCTCATCCGGCTGTTGCGGTAGGACGCGCCGTACTTCCCACTGGAGGCGCCAGCGGTCCAGCGGGCTCAGTCCGAACCGCTGCTCCTGCAACCGAATCTCCGCAGCGAGGTTCGGGCGCGGATCTTCCAGGAAGTTGTCCGCGAGGATCGCGAGCCTGATGAGTGCCGGCACATCGCTCGGTAGCCATTCTTTTGCCATTGGTGAGGCCCAGATTTCACGCCACCACTCAGATGTGAATCGGTGCCATCTCTTTCTGTCTGGACGCGCTGGCAGTTTCGGTGTCTCAACGGTCTTTGTTTCCGTGAATGCAGCCGCGGTGCTCGCGCGATTACGCCGCTGTCTCGTCCTCGGATCCTTCGGCGGTGGTCCTGGCATCTTTCTTTCATGCCGGTCTGTACGGGTTGGACCGCACAGGCCCCAACGTCCTCAACCCGTACAGCACTTTTCCCTCCTGGGCACACGGTTCATACTGGCAACCGTAGAGATTTGATGCCCCCCTCCCCCGTCGCGCGTTCGTGTCGCGTCGCGTGCGGCTCGAGTGATGCGGCTTGCAGGCACCGCGCAGGTTCGCCTCGTCGTGCCTCCCGCCCTGACTCAGAGGCACCACATGGTCTACTTCTGTCGCACGCGCCGTACATCCAGCCCAGCTGCACCACGGGTGGCGGAGGAGGAAGGCCGCACGAATCCGACGCCAAGCATACCCATACCCTCGGCGCGTGCTGGAGGGACGGTGCTGGTCCTCACGCTGGCGAGCCAAGCGGGCGTGGGTGGGGCAGTATCGTGTGCGGACGATCGCCGGACAACCTGGATGACTGCAGGGGGTGGGGAGGATGGTCATGGCGACACAAACAGCAACGCCGCCCCCGAAGGAACGGCATTTGGTTCGGTCTTTGTATCTCTATCGGGCCTGTGACTTGATGGACCCTTCAGCCGTTAGGTGTTGATAGTACTTCTCGCGAAGTGTTTGTCGGAACCCGCCAGCATCTCGGTCTTCTACGTTCTCCGCATTTGTGCCGAGACGCAGATGGCGTGGGTTGCAGCAAGCTCGTGTTCCACACGAATGAAGCACATGTGTTCCTGGCGGAATCTGGCCTTGGGAAAGTTCATAGGCAACCCGGGACGCTTTCAGCGGACTGCCGTTCACCTTGAAGCGTCCGTAACCGTAGCGATCCATCGTGCCAGTCCAGAGCCAGCATCTGTCCGGCTCCATCATGGCGACATGTTTCCAAAATCGGGGGGCGTGGTCTGCAAGAAGCATCGTCGTCTGGAGACACCTTTGCCAGTCGCGCTAACTGTACAGAGTTCGCTCAGGCGTTGTCAAGCGGCGCCCACGTAAGGTAGTGTCCTAATTTGCTTTGAGAATCTGGTCCTGGACCTGTCCGACGGTGGCTCCAGCGGGCAGCGATCGCAGTATGGTGATAAGGTCTTCGTAGACCTCGATCCTGATTTCCTCGCCACGCATGCGCTTACGACGCTGCACGATGCACAATTGTAGTTCGTCCGCCGTCATGGCCCCAATGGGCTGCCAGCGGTGCCTTCCCGCGGCGTCCTCGTAATGCTCGAAGATCCGAACTTCTACCCTGTCGTTTTTGAATTTGAACGACTTTGTTTGGCGCAGGTAGTCTCGGCCGCGTGTGGCAACGTACTCCAGAACCAATTTTTCGATCTCCCAATCCTTCGCATCGCGCTTGATTACCTGAAGGACGCCAGCCAGACCCCGGAGGCGTGTTCCGGGAATGCCCGTCCTGACCAGGCTGACGATCTCTTTGACTTCAAAGTAGGGTTGTCTGCTGGAGAGATATTCTGCGGCGGCTTGCACATGGGCGTCTATCCGGCCATAGGCCGTCCATTTCGCCATTTCGTGACCCACCCGGCTGTGAGTGTCATGACGTTCATTTTACCACGTGCGGCTTGCGGAGCGTCTTCTCAATTTCATGCAGCACGTCCTGGAGATACCGGATGACCTGAGGCAGTTCTCGGTTGAGATGATCTAGGCGCTTGCGATCTAACCCGGCTATCATCGTCGGCGCTGCCCATCGGACCCGGACGCGGCTGAACTCCTCAAGCATACGCCAGAGGGCAATCTCCTTGTCCGACTCCTTCGCCTCCGCGACCTTACGGGCAATCGTTTCGTGGAGAATCGCAGGTTCCTTCTCCTTCGTCGTGATTGGCTCCGCGCGGCCTTTGAGTAGCGCGCTCCTGAACGACGCTGGCAAGGACTCGTCCCTGATGTTTTGGACCGCTGCCTTCGTTTCTTTGGCCGTCCACCCTTTCTCTTTGACCACATCCACAAGCACCGAGCGTTGGGCCGCTGGAGCCGCCGCGATGGCGGCCAGGTGCTCATCGGGCAACGGGGCGGCGTTCGGGACCGACCTGCGGACTTGGTCGGCACGAAGGGTCGTACCAACCGTGTCTTCGCTCAGGTTCAACACTTCGGCAATCTTCACTGCAGGCCAGTTGGGATGGAGCTGGTGAATCCGGCGGATAGCCTGCCGCTTGTCGTCACCAGTGAGGCGCTTGCCATGCTGCATATTGGCAATGGCAGCATACTCCAGGGCCTCGTTCCTCGTGCCCGTTCTGACCTCGGCGGCAATCTCTTTACGCCCGAGTCGCTCAGCGGCTGCGACGCGATGGAATCCGTCTGCGAGTAGTAACCCTTCTTTGTTTTTGAAGATCACAACGGGAGGCAGTTTATCGAAGGAGGCCATATACTCCTGGATAAGTTCTTCGTCGTTCCTCTCGCGGACACTGATCGTAGGGTCCACGATGATTTCTTGCAATTTCAGCCTCATTCAGTTCCTCCTCCAAGCAGTGTCTTTTCGTCTACGTTCAAAGCCTTGGCGAGCCGTACAACCGTGAACCAACGGGGCCGTGTCTTGCCGGTTTCCAAACGATGGATTTCACTTTCGCTGATGCCTGCCATTCCCGACAAGCGTTTCTGTGACAGCCCACGCATCATACGAATCCGCGACAGGGGCGATCCGGCGCCCAGGTGATCCCTGCGAGGTTTGGCCCACCGGGTTTGGATTGCATGTTGGGAGATCTGCTTGCGCCGCTCAGGCGTAAGTTTCGCCGTTCGCGCTAGCCCGCCCCTTCTCCCTAGCGCCACCGCCTGCGGATTCTTGTGGCTCTTCACGCACCTACGATACTATCGGCTTAGTATGCTGTCAAGGACCATTGACATTATACTAACCGCTTAGTATAATGCTGACTAGAAGGTACCTCCGACACCGCGCTAACGGTGCCGGAGGGGCAAGACCACACTCTAGCGGGTTAGGCCAGAGCGCGGTTGGCTGCCGCCTCCAGTATATGGCCCCCGCTGCAAAACGGGAAGGCCACCATGAACACCTTGAAGCGAGAGAAACAGCTTGCAGTCTTATCGGCCCTTCTGGAAGGCTCCAGCGTCCGAAGCATCGAGCGCATGACCGGCGTTCACCGGGATACCATCCTGCGGCTCATGAACCGCGTCGGCGAGGGATGCCAGCGGCTCATGGATACCCGTATGAAGGGCTTGCCCTGTCAGTTCGTGCAGGTCGATGAAATTTGGACCTACGTTGGGAAGAAGCAGAAGCGGGTCAGACCGTGGGATCGCCCCGATATCGGCGATCAGTTTGTTTTCGTGGCGTTAGATGCGGATACGAAGTTGGTGCCGTGCTTTCTAGTCGGTAGGCGCGATGCGCCCAATGCTGAAACCTTCATGCTGGACCTTGCTCGCCGTATGAAAGGGAGAATCCAACTCACTACAGACGGTTTCCGGCCCTATGTCTTGGCCGTCGAGGATGCTTTCGGAGCGAACATAGATTTCGCCCAATTGGTCAAGCTCTATCAAGCCGAAACTCCGAATGAGGCCCGTTACGCCCCGCCGCGGATCAAGTCCATCACGCCAGCGTTCATCAGTGGCGATCCTTGGCCGGAGCGTATCTCCACATCGTACGTCGAGCGCCAGAACCTCACGATCAGGATGCAGGTTCGCAGACTCACCCGCTTGACCAATGCATTCTCCAAGAAACTTCCGAACCTGTGGAATGCTCTGGCTTTGCACTTTGCCCACTACAACTTCGTGCGGGTTCACTCGACGCTTCGCGTCGCTCCGGCCGTTGCGACGGGTCTAGAAACCTACACTTGGAACCTGGGGCAACTAATCGAGGCCGCCCTTGCCGCCTGAAATTAGGACACTACCCCACGTAAGGTAGTGGGTCAATTTGCCTTAGCGAGGGCTGCTGACTCCAGTAAAGCTGCGATCTCATCTACCGACCAGATGTGATCGGCAATCCCTGCGGCCATCGCCGGGGTTATTTTGATCGTTTGGTGGACTCGGCAAAAATTGTACTGGCTCTCCGGCCATTGACAGCAACGGACAATGGCGCTTATATTATAACCACCATGAGTACAAACTCGCCAGACCCAGATACTATTGATGTTGAGGAGCGCCGCAAGGCCGACACCAAAGGCGTCGAATGATCAGCGGGGAGCGGGTAAGGTTCGCGCGGGAATTCCGCGGCCTGACCCAAACGGACTTGGCCAGGCAGATCGGGGTTACACAGCCAGCCATCGCCCAGATTGAAGGGGGATTCAAGCAGCCATCTGGCACAGTCCTTGAAGCATTGGCCCTGAAGACAGGTTTCCCGCTGGCGTTCTTTCGACAGGCCGATCCTCCAGACTTTCCGTTGGGTTCACTGCTCTTTCGTTCTCAAGCGGCGTTTACTAGCCGCGAACGATCAAGGGTGTTTCGTTATGGGCAACTCGCCTATGAGTTGGTGGAGCGTCTATTGGCTCCGCGCGTGAAGCGACCAGCCGTTCGATTGCCCAAACTGGAAAGAGTGCCTATCAAAGACGCAGCGACCCTGACGCGCGATGCGTTGGGTCTTCCACCGCACCAGCCTATCGCCAACCTCACAGATGCCGCCGAAAGAGCCGGCGTCCTGGTTGTCATGCTCCCGACACCCATAGAGAAAGGCGATGCCTTTTCTGCGTGGACGGCGCTGCAAGAGCCGACACCAATGATTGCGATAGGATCGGGCACGCCTGGAGACCGCGCCCGCATGAGTATGGCCCACGAATTGGCAGAACTGGTCTTACACCATTCCATTCGGGGGCGGCTTGACGAGATGGAGCGGGATGCCAATCGGTTTGCCGCTGAACTTCTCATGCCAGAGGAAGCAATCCGTCAGGAAATCACACCTCCGGTCACGCTGACGCAGATCGCACGGCTCAAACCTCGCTGGAGAGTTTCAATTCAGGCTTTGGTCAGGCGCGCATACGATTTGGAGATTGTCACGCGGCGTCAGTATACCTACCTGTTCGAGCAGATCGGCGGCATGGGCTGGAGACTCAAGGAGCCGGAGAATCTCAACATTCCAGCGGAAAGAGCGCGGGGATTGCGAAAGATGATCGAAGTCCTATATGGCAACCCTCCCAACTACACGCGCCTAGCCACCGATGCGCGACTCACAGTCCATGTCGTGCGGAAATTCATCGAAGCGCAAGCGGAATGGCCGACCGATCGGTCAACGGACCTCGATCAAACAGATGCGGCACCAACCGTCATTTCCATCGAATCCAGGCGCAAGATTCACTGAACCTGCTTCCAGCGAGCACGGGCGGCGAGTTTGGCTATCTCCCTCCGGCGTCGCGCACTCAGTTTCTTCGCCCGCGCAGGACCGCCTTTCTTGCCGCCCAACCGTCCCAGTTCGACAGCAGCCGGGTTCTTTGGCGAGGCCGGAGTTGGCTCCTCGTCGCCGGTAGCCTTTGCCACAATAGACGCAGCCAGCCGATTGATGTCTTCGGGACCACGCTTGCTTGACCGCTTTGGCATACCTTGAGTATGCCACGCCCGTCTATGCTTGCCTAGTCATTCCCTCCTCTTGGCCGAGTGGAAAATGACCCACTACCCGTCTGGTTTCGATGAGCATGCATACCGTCCGACCGCATCACCCTTACCAGGGTTAGCAGGAGTCGGGTTGTGGCCCGTGATGGAATACCAGCACCCTTCCAGGCCCTTGCTCATCTACGATCGGCCCCGACTTCATCCTATCTCCTCCCGAATCACCCCTTCAACCCATGTCGCCAGCACCTGCCGCGTCCCGATGTCGCCCTCTTCGACCTCCGCCTCTGGGTACTCTGCCCTGACCTGTGCCTGTAACTGCTGAAAGTACCGCCAGGCGTCGTCTGACAATCGAATGCGGACAACCTCAGATCTCCCGGAGGCGGGGGGAGGCATAGGTGCGTCGCTGCAGCGGAAGGGTGTCGTCGCCATAATGGGGCTGGACCGTTTCCACGCACCGGCCAGCGTCGAGAATGCCCAGGGCTTTCGTCGCCTGCGCCAAGGGCTTCGGCATCTCGCGCGGGGGATCGTCCATCGCACGGCGCACTGCGGCGAGCGGGCCTGCGCTGACGGCCTGATCGACCAACACCGGACTCCAGCCGGCCCGCTTGCGGGATTCAGCGAACTCGTCACGGGTCTGGCGGTCGCGCTGGCCGGCGATGTGCGGCTCGGCCTCACGCACGGCCTGCTGCCGATGGAGTCGGCGTGATTCGTAGCGGGTCATGGGCCGTCGTGCATCTTCGGTTTTATTAGTCGGTACGTCGGGACATGGAAGATCGCTGCGATCTCTGCGACGGAATACGCCCGGCGAGATACTCCGTAGATGGAGGACCACATATCGACGTATTGCCGTTCACGCCAAGAAAGCGGACGCCCCGCGAACATCTTCAGAATCGCTTTCTTGTGCTGACGTACTCTCATCGCTTCACCCTCGCCCGCCCCTTGGGAATCAGCCCCCGGCGGACTTTGCGTGCTTTCACCGCCTTGGCGACTTTAGGAGGCAGCCCGGCCATCGCATTCGCGACGACGTCTGCCACCCGAACGATAGTCCCGTCAGCATACTCGATCTCGCCTGCATCATCCCCGTGCTCTTCTTCGCCCCTCCGCAACCCGCAATCCCGGCAGACGTCATCCTTGAAACGGTGAACGTGCGCCGGCAGCCCGCCATCTACTGGCTCCGTCACGTTCAACCGCACATCCCCCGAGATCGCGGTGACTCGCCCCGCCTGCGTCTCCAGCGGATCCTGGAAGAGCGGGTGCTGCGGAAAGGCGGCGGCCTCACCGTCCGGTGCCGCCGGCACCAGTGGGAGCGCCGCCTGCTGGGCGGCGATCGTGACCAGCAGCACGCGGCCGCGGAGCATCGTGAGGCGAAGAAGCGCTGCGAGTTCCGTGCCAGCCACATCCAACCGCAGACGGCCTCCGCCGTTCGATTCTCCGTCAATCGCGATCGCTCCGGCGCTCGGTGGGAGCGAAGCGAGGAAACACACGTCAGCTTCAGCGGGATCAGTCCTCATATGACTCCTCATGGGTCACGCCGGAGGCGCACCCGGTTCTCGAAGGAATGTCCTTGCCGTTTGTAACACGCGCTGTTCGACCGCCGCAAAGTCGTGCGCCACTTGTGAGAATCGCTCTGGCGTGAGCAGGATAATGCCTTCGGGTCCGGCCCCCACCAGATGCACATGGACGACCACCACGGGATCAAAGGCCGGATGACCGTTGCCACTCGGGCGCTGCTGCCAGACGCGTTCGATCACCACGCGGCAGGTGTTGCCGATGAATTCACGGACGCTGGGTGGTGGCACGACTTCACGCATGAGCAGTCTCCTTGGTGGATTCGGGCAACGCCCGCAGATCACTCAATGCGTACGCCCTCTCGGTCGCATCGCTCTCCAGGTATACCGCAAGATGACCCTCGATTCCGATGATCCCGATCTCTTCTTCTGCCCACGCTTTTGCCATCGTGTAACTGTCGAACGGCCCGAATCGCGTAGACCGTATGACGACCCACCAACGTGCGGGCGGGAGGGGCGTCATGACCTGAGGCTCTCGGATGTCGGGTACCCACGGAGCAACCGCCACAGATCGGCGTATGGACCTCGGCCACAGATCGCGGCCATCACCGGCTGGTACAACTCGCGCCCGTGGATGCCTGGGTGCGTCCCTCGGATCTTCTCCGCGATGATCTCGACGGCCATATCGATCGCCACCGCCTCTATCGGGACGGCCTCCATGTGCGTCCCAAGTTGGGCGGCCAGCATCCGGACCTCGGGCAGACTCGGGATGGGCGGCGCCGGCAAGCTGGGTACTGGCGCGGGTGGCGTCGCCCGCACATACTCCTGCGCCCGCTGGTAGAGCAGCCCCAGAGACGGGCGCACCACCGATTCCCGGCAGACCGACACCGCCGCCTTGAGCCCGGCCTCATCCGGGATCGGCACCAGGAGTCCGTACCACGACGCCGCCTCCCGCACGGTGAGGGGCTTCCCGGGGTAGGCGTCGGCGATCAGGTGGGCGGCCTTCTCGAATCCGGCCTTGGTCACGCCCGCCCCTCCGGCAGGCCCGCCAATGCGTCCCGGACGGTCAGCTCGTCGTACTTGCCCTCCAGGACGCGGATGGGGTTCTCGTCGTTGCGGGTCAACCAGTCGAAGTCGGCCATCCACCCGCGCGGCCCACCGCCTCGCAGGAAGGGCGTGGCCATGAGGCGCTCAAGGACCTGTCGCCACCAGTCCAGGTCCGCGTACGTCTCCATCCGGGCTCGTAGGTGAACCTCGCGTTGTCCAGACACCCGAAGCACGAGTGGGCGTTTGACAATCGTGTTCCACAACCCCGCCACTGCCGGGAGCGACGATGATGTCCTTTCTTTTGATGGTTCATTGATGGTTCTACTGATGGTTAGGGTGTCAGGGCGCGTATGCACGTGACCATTTTCGTGCATGCCGTTGACCGCTTTTGGCACCGGTGCCAAGATGGCACTGGTGCCAGCGCTGACACCCTGCCCCTTGTAGGGCGGCTTGGATTTTCCCCTCTCAAGACACAACCTGTAGACATTCGGATAGTCGCCTCCGCCTTGTCGCTCGATGGTGATGAGATTCGCCTTCCGGAGGGATGCCATGAGCCGCTTGACACTGCGAAGGGAGTACCCAGTCTTCCATGCCACCAGGGCGACAGCAGGCCGGACGCCACCGCCGTCATCGTGGGCGTGGTCGGCAAGCGCGAGGAGGACGAGACGTTGGGCGTGATCCAGGTCAAGGTCCCAGACGCGACTCATCTGCTTGACGCTCATCCGGGCGCCTCCGGGTCCTGGGGGTGGGGCCTGACGTCATACCTGTTCACAAGAGACCTCGACGCCCGGCTCCGCGCCGTAGCTCTTCCGCTTCGTGACCACAACGATCTGCGCGTCGTCGTGGAAGAGGACGCCGGTGAGACTGTCCAGCACCGCGCGCTCGAGCTTATCGAGGTCTGGTCGGCGCCACGGGACGAGCCACTGCCAGCGCTGCTTCGGGGTCCGCAGAACGTCGGGACGGCTGGTGGGCATCGGGAGGTGAAAGACCATCGTCATGCCCAACGGGCCATCCAGCATCCCCCGATGTGCCTGGCGAGCGGCATCGGCGACGAGCGTGCGCCACGAGCGCAGCTCTGGGCCCTGGTCATGCACCGCGATCGCGCGACCTGTCCCCCGTGCGATGATCGCTCGCATGGAGCCCTGCGTCTTGGGGACGCCGAACGCTCGGAAGTGGATCACGCGCGCTGCGGTGGCGACGGTCATGCCATGCTCCGCTCGAGCGACTGCAGGCGCGCAGCACGATCGGGCCATAGGCGCGCGAACCAGGCGTGGAATCGTTGCTCGTGGAGATGCGCGCGCCGGTGACAGCTCCGGCCGAGTTGCAGCCCATTGTCCACCTCGTATTTGAGCGCCGGGTGCGCTCCCCGAGAATACACATGGGCCGCCTCGAGCGCATGGTCAAAGTCCGGTCCGCCGCCACACAGTTGACACCGGTCGCCATCCCGCGCACGAACCATTCGTCCCCACCTGTGCATACGTGGATCAGCACGGCGATGGATCGCGCCGTACCTCCTGAACCCTTGGGCGCTCTGGCGAATCGGATGCCGACGGGACATCGGTGTGGCATGGATCACGGCCAGCCCTCGGGGAAGCAGTAACGACACAACCGATCCCCGTACTGGGAGGGAACCCAATCGTCCAACGGCTCGCGAAACTTCCTCGGCACTTGATCGACGTTGCAACCCTCACGTGTCGGCTGCTTGTGAATAACGCCAGTGCGCCGATTGCGGATATAGGGCTTCCGTGTCCGTTTCACCGCAACCCCTCCCGCACCGTCGCCACCGCGACGTCCGCTTCGTCCCTCGTCGTGAACCTCTCTGGACAAATGAACATCCGGCCGCCCACGGTGAGCCAGAGGCCGTAGGAGCACGTCCCCTCCTCGGTGAACGGCTGGAGCAGCCAGACGGTCGCGCGGGCGGGCTTCGCAATGGTGGTCATGCGGGCACCCGTTCGATGAGGATGTTGCTGATGCGGACTTCCCCACGTCCTTCGACGAGCTCCAGCGTCCGGAGACGACTCATCGAGTTCCGGAATGCGCCGCCTTCAGGCTCGTAGGCTTCACCTTTGCTACTCTGCGTCTGACTCGCCACGTCTTGCACTGACAGGCTCTGCGGGTACGCATCCGCCAGCACGCGGAGAATCTCTCGTTCGGCGTGACCGAGACGGCGCATCCAGTAGTCGAGCAACGCGGAGCCAGGCTCAGGGAGCGGTTCCCAGTTTCCGAGGGCCGCTTCTCCTTGAGGCGTGAGGCGTATCTGTCCAGAGCCTGCGATGTATTGCAGGGTGCGTAGCGCACTCATGGGGTTGCGGAAGGCCCCGCCGCCCACGGCGTACCCGGTGAGGAGTGCCAGTTGTGTGACGGTGCGGCCTTCGGGGTACTGCGCCAGCACCGTGAGGATCTTGCGCTGGGCGAGGCCAAGTTTCACGTCGCCAGTCGGGTGCGCAGGTCGAGATGCGAGCACCGGGTGCGGGGCGGGCACCGCAGCGTGGATGGGACTCCTCGCCGGAGGAGACGCGGGTGCGACCGCCCCATTCGCCCGGACCTTGGCCAGCGTTACCTGCAACTCACGGACCATCCCGCCGACGGTGGTCGTGATGCCTTCCAGGTGACCAACGCCTTTGACCCACACCCCGACAGCCCGTTCGAATCGCTGGAGGTGGCCATCCTTGAGCACGGGGACCTCCACGCGTCGTTCCCTCAGCGTCGGCAGTGTCACGGCTGCGGGCTTGCGCGCGAGCTCAGCACGGAGGCGTACAACTTCCTGCTGCAATGCCTTCGGATCGGTCTGTTTCGCGCGCTCAATGGTCGCGGCCATGCGCTCCTTGAGAATCTCTAGGTCTACTGGCGCCAAGACCTTCGGTTCTTTTGGCTTCTCGCCAAACTTGGGCGTGGCCGAAGAGTTGAACGTCTGGCGCTCTCGGACATGCACCTGCTGGAACACGTCCATCGGCGGACACCAAAACCACGCCGTGCCATTGGGGAGTTTTGCCCACGTATCCAGCAAAGTCTCCTTGCGCTCTTGCTGCGCGCGCGGCAGATGTTGAAACCAACTCTTGAGCGCATCCTGATCCCGCGGACTCATTGTGCGGAGCGCCACGAGCATCTCTGTTTCATCTAGCACATTCTTGTTCAAATTGCTGGAGCGTTGTGTGATCAGGAGCGGAAAGATGCCAGGAGTCCGACCGCGCTTGGTGATGTCTTCCATCACGCCCAGACAGCGAAGCTCATCATCCCCTGGGCGTTGATTGGCGAAGATGTCCGCTTCATCGACCACCAGGAACACCAGTTGGCCTGCATTGCGCTGGTAGAGCCGGGCACCAAAGTCCGCCACGAATCTGACGGCCTCCTTACGTGCCCAACGGTCCCGGCCGTGCGCAGGTACCAGAATGAAGCTTTGCCGGTGTTCGATGAAGAAGTCGGCGACCAGTGCCCCTCCTGTCGGCTGAAGGGGCACGTCAGCATGTGTGCCGCCCATGACGATAATGGGGTACCCTTCGCGTTTGCCATCTGCCGAGGCTTTCAAACCCCACCACACGTCCATCGGGTCGATGACGATCACGGGCATCATCTTGTGGTCAAGGATCTCCTCGACCAACACGGAAGCCGTGTACGTTTTGCCGGCACCGCGCACGGCGAGGATGCTCCAAACGTGCAGTAGTGCCTCACGGGGGAGGCTGAAATCTTTGGAGAGGTGCAACTGCTTCACAGCAACGCCTCTTGGTACCCGACCGGCGGCCGCGCCACCGTTGGCAACGTGCGCTGGCACTGCGGGCACTGGAACCATTGGTACGTACGGTGGGCACTGAGTTCGCTGCCTGCCCACCCGCAGGCACAGGAGAACCGCGCATACCCAGGGTCCGGCGGGCCGTCGTAGCGATAGCGGCTGCGCTCCCCCTGGCCCTCTTGGGAGATGCGGTGGCGGGCCTCACGCAGCTCGAAGATTCTCCCGCCATATCGGTGACCACCGACAATGGCAAGGTCGGCATGCGAGACCCACAGCCCTTGGTGGCGTTGGAGGAGCGAGAGAATCTGCCGGGTGGTGGGTTTCATCCGTCGTGAATGAGCACTTCTTGCCGCAACATGCTCGCCTCCACCGCCTGTGCCACATTCCGTACAGCTTGCCTATAATATGATTCCTTGAGTTCCACGCCGACCCCGCGACGGTGCGTCCTCACGGCCGCTCCAGCAGCACCGCGAGCACCCAGAGGAGCCCGATGAGGGTGACCTTGAGGGAGATGAACGCGCGGTCAGACCAGAAGATCATATCGGCAGCACGACTTTCGTTTTGCCCGTGCGCGTTCCGATGATGTCGATACATTCCCGGGAACAGGCATCCTGAACCCCGTCCTCGTCAGATCGCTCGTACCAACTGCCCGGTTTGAACCAGTCGCGCCCATTGTAAAAACCCGGCGATCGTTTCCCGCACCCATCACAAATGAACTCGCAGGCCATTACACATCCTCCTCCGAGTTGAACCGCGCCGCGATCGCGCCGAACAGATACCCCACCAAGAGCATGGCGACGATGATGGCCACGGCGATCCACACCTTACGCCCTCCGGGTGAGGCCGGTTGGCGCAAGCTCGTCCGCTCCGAGGTGCCGCATCTCGCGGTCCGCTGCGAGCCGTGCTTGGCGCAATCGCTTACTGGTCTCTCGAAGTCCACGGCGGGCGGCGTGATGCCGGAGCGCCTCCAGCAGTCCCAGGAACTCGCTCGCCTCGGCCGGGACACGCACGCGGTCGCCGTCATGGAGGAACTCGTGCAGGGCGGCGCGGGCGTCGTCCATCAGCGGCTCGCACAGGCGTGGTCCGCCGGCAAGTCCTTGGGACACTGGCGCGGACCGGAAACGGGGAGTCCAGGCGAGGGCACCTGGACGATCTGACAACCCGCCAGCAGGACCGTGAGCGCCACCAGAAGCAGCAGGCGCATCACCCGGGTCAGCCCCTTGCGGCACGGACTGCGGATCGTTTGATTGGGCGCAAACCACAAATCGGGCAGAGCATCAGGGTTGTCTCGTTGTGCCTTCGATTTCTTCAATGAGTTCAAGCAGTTGAGGATCTCGCAGATCCGGAATCTGGCGGACGGCTTCGCCGAATCGCTTCCGGGCCGTGAGCAGCATCTGGCCCTCGGTGATCCCGCGGGCTGTCATCAACTGCTCAAGACGCTTCAGCGCGGTGGCAGCAGCGGTCGGGGTCTGGGGATCGTCGTGAATCTCCCCGGTCTCGGCGTCCACATTGGCCGGTGCCGCATCAGGAATGGCGCTCGCCTCGGACTCGTCCAACCACCCCAGGCCAGCGATGGAGAGCGTCACGCGGCGCTTGCCCTTGGTCTCGGCCTTCATCATGGCGTTGGCCAGGGCTTCGCCTTTCAATCCCGCGACGTTGACCGCCCCGATGCTCTCGTCCGTGCGCCCGTCCTTCCCCGTGGCGCGCGCCGTGACGACGAAGAGATCGCCGATGTTCTCGCGACTGGTGATCTGCACACTGATCGCATGCAGGCGCCGCAACTGGTCGGTCGCGTCGCGCTTGACGTAGAGAGTCAACTTCCCGTTGAGCACGATGTAGTCGAAGGGCTTGGTCAACGGGTTGAGTCCCAGACTGTCACACACGCGGCGGTAGTACGTCACGCGCTGGGCTGGACTCAGGTCTTTGAGATCGCCTTTCAGCAATACGGCTTCCAGCAGCACCGCGTCAGCGGTGGCCGGAATGATGGTGGTGCTCATGAGATTTGCGGGCCTCCTTCACCGAGCAGACGGGTCAGGTTGGCAATTTCCCACCCGGCCGGACTCGCATCGCCCAACTGCCGGACGAGCAACCGAGTCGCTTCCGCGCGTGTGGACACGTCGAACTGCAGCCCGTTGAGGCTCGTGAGCAGGGCGCGCGCGGCCATCTGCTCATGAGTCACGTCTGCGGTGAGCGCGGCGAGCTGTTCGTAGAGGGCGGTCATCTGGTCGAGGTCGCGAAATTGCCAGGGGCCTTGCAGAAGCGCGTCCAACCGCGCCCGCAACTCCACGGCGAGGGTGCTGGGGCTCCCGGCTCCGGCAAGCCCGGAAGCCCCGCTGGCATCGGCCTCGTTGACAGTCATGCTTGTTGTCTCCGCCGCCCAGTTGCAATCAGGGAGATCGTGGACGCTGAAACACCATAGGCGTCAGCGATCTGCTGCTGAGATGTATGCTGCAGATCAACTCTGATTTGCTTGACTTGCTCGAAAGAGAGCTTACATACCCGTCCGGGATGTTTCACGCCCTTGCGGCGACCTTTCACCATCGAGTCGTGAATATTGTCCTTGTTCGTCCCCAAAAACATATGGTCGGGTCTTACACAACCAGGATTGTCACAACGGTGCAGAATATGTAGACGATTTGGGATAGACCCATTCACAAGAATCCAAGCGACACGGTGGGCATATTGCGACTTGCCTTGGTACCGAAACGTCCCGTAGCCCTGTTGATGTTTTGCTCCAAGCCAAGGGAAGCACTCGTTGTTAGGAGCTAGTTGTGCTTTAGACCAGAATCGTTCTGCGGTTGTCATCGACGTAACTGCGCCCCACGCCCGGCGTCGATGAGCGCGCTCCGTTCGTTCATGTCGGGGCCGGGGACCGTCGAGGTCCCAACGAATAACGGTCCTGGACTCTCCGCCGTCGCCAGGATGTCGAGTCCCGTCCCCTCACAGTGCTCGCAGGGTTCGCTCACGATGGCATCCTCGGGCTCGAATCCTGTCCGCCGAAGCCTGGTGCCGTGCCCGCCGCAGGCACTACACTTGACGGGCGAGCCTGACCGTTGATACGATGGGCTTGCCTGATTCTGCTTACCGCCGCGGTCGCCACCAGCGATTGCGGCGGGTTCGTTTTCGGTGGTGCTCATTGTCGGGCTCCTCTCGATGACTTGTTTCGTGCACCGCTCACCGAACCCACCATCACCTCCCTGGGTCGCTATAATCAGGAACGTCCGGTTCGGACAGGGGCCTTTCGGCGTCGCTGGATGATTTCCTTGAGCGCTTCCTCAACCAAATCCGCAACCGTCATTCCATCAATGGTCGCTGTAGCACGAGCCTCTCTCCACAGGTTTCTATCTATCCCGCGGATTGTCACGGGCACTCGGTTTGTTTTCGCGCCTACGGCAGTAGTCATCGCCTCTCACCCTATCGCAACATGTTGGACTTGTCAAGCCTTCTCTGCTCCCGCCGGCGCCTCATGTCAGCATCGCGAATGTCGAGCGCTTCTGCCAGTGACAAGCCATGTTCCTTGGCGATACGCTTAACTCTAATGACCCATCCGGGCGCACCTTTGGGCTTTCTGCCAGGACGAAAAGCCCTGTTGGGGTGCTCGTCTGGACGCACGACAGTCAAATGCTCCGGGTTTACGCAGGTCTTGTTCTCGCATAGATGGTGAATTTCATGTGCGGATGGGATCTTGCCGACAAAGTTTTCGTAAGCCCAACGATGCGCATTGATTACTCGGTGATGAGCAACACCGAAAACCCCATAACCGCTATTGTTTTTCGCGGCCGTCCATTCCCAGCATCCGCTAGGAACCTTGATCACTTTGGTGAGGAAACGGTCGAGTGGAGCGATCGCTGTGGTCGCCATACGGTTACCTTATCAAACAAGTCATAGACTGTCAAACTCAAGCCCTCCCGCCCATGTGTTTGTCGTAGAGCGCCTGCACGTCGTCCAACTGAAGCCGCCCGTAGAGGTTGATCGTCGTTTGGATGGACTGGTGCCGCATGACCTGCTGGATCGCAGCCAGCGGCATCTCCGTCATCTTGAGTGTCCTTGCCAACCCGTGACGCAGGAGATGCGCCGTGAGCGGATAGGAGAGCCCGATCGCCCGTCCCAGGCGTTTGAGCGTGCCCTCGATCCAATCGACCCGGCGCCGCATTCCTCGTGAACTGGTGAACACCCATCCAGAGGAACCATGGGCAGCGAGCAGGTCTCGCACATGGGACGGAATGGGGAGGTCATACGGCCGTCCGCCTTTCCCGATGACGCGGATCCGCCGGTGCTCAAGATCAATGGCCTCCGCACGCAGGTTCTGGCACTCGCGCACTCGGAGTCCCGTGTGATAGAGCAGTTCAACGAGCACGATCTCCTCAAGGGTCTGGGCAACCCGGCAGAGCGCGATGATCTCCGCCTCGCTGGGGGCGGGCCGTGGGGCCGCATGCCACTTCGGTTTGTGGACACGATCGCACGGATTCTCGCGTAGGAATCGGTAGTCCTCCACCGCCCACCGAAAGAAGGCTTTGAGCCGCATGAGCTCAGTCTGCATCGAGCGCCGCGACAACGGCCGCGCGACGAGATAGTGCTCGATGTGCTCCGGCGTCAGGGCCGCGAGGGGAAGATTGAGGTAGGTTTGGAGGAAGATTCGCGCGACACGAAGGTACTCTCGTCGCGTAGTGAGCGCAACACGTCCGAGAGATTGCTGGAGGTTGAGAAACTCGGTGTACGCCTGGAGCAGGTGCGCATGGGACGCGCGAACCTGCGTCCTCATCCAAGGCTATGGGGGTGAGCGGTGCCCTCTAGGGTAGACCGCTCCGGCAAGCGGTGTCAATGGAATCTACATTATTCAGCAGGGCTTGACGGGGTTCCTTCTGTGCGGAACGCGCGTGCGAGGGACGGACGATGAAATGCCGATCACCTCCCCGCCCAGGCCGGGAGCAGACGGCGACGGAGGCACAAGGGAGATGCCCGACCTGGGGAGGGGAGTCTCCGATCCCATCTCCCACACACAAGGGCGCGGGTCCCTCTCCGGCCTAGGGGGGGAGGAGTGCGTGTCTGGGCAGCCATTGCCACCCCATGGCTTCAGTCATCGTCGTCTGATGTCTGAAAGTGCTGATAACTAGCTGAGAACTTCTCGCGCAATTCTATGGTCCACAATCCTTGCTCTTTCGCCAGTCTACGCATGATCCATGCAGTGTTACGCCGATTGATCGACGTGGGTAAACCATAATGATCCCACCCCGGCATATTGAAGAGCGTCCCCATTGACATGGCCATCATAACATTGATGAGGGAATGACTCGCTGGTTCATTCCACTCATCATAGTATGATGCCATATTTCATCATATCACTCATGCCCCATTTCGAGCCCATTGCTCGCATGGTTTAGGATGATGACCCATGTTGAGAGATGCTCTTTAGGAGGCGACGGCGTGGCCGCTGGAGACCATCGTGGCGTTCGCGTCGAGGGCCGGTCCCTCAGCCGGGTAGACGTAGAGCGTGCCGAGATAGCGCCCGTACTTCTCCCGCCGATCCTTCACCGTGCGCACCAGCACTTCCCCCGACGCCAGGAGCGTGTCGAGAAACACCTTGGCGGCCTTGCCCGCGTCCGTCGGGAGTTCCGGGGCGTTGATCCCCGCCAGGCGGAGGGTCGTGCGCACGCGCACATCCAAGCCTAGGTCAATCTCGACGTGGCAGGTGTCGCCGTCCACCACCCGGAGGATCGTCGCCCGGTAGGTGTAATCCGGCTCCGGTCGCATCAGAACGCCCGCCAGGTCCCGACCACGCGCCACCACCAAGAACCTGGCGGCGTGAAACTGCGCCCGCCTTCGACTTCAACCCCCCACGTCCGGTCGAGGTTTCGCGTCAGGCGCGCGCCCGCGATCCACTGCAGTCCCGACTCATAACCAGCCAGCAGACGGCCTTCCCACCGTGGGAACGTGAGGCCCTGCAGGGGGACGGCCGGAGTCAATTTCACCTGGTCGCGCACACGCCAGACGCAGCGGGCCGTGGACGCCAACCGGCCGGTCGGGTCGCGGAGCAGTTCTACCTGGTGTGCCTCAAGCCCCACGGTCTCGCAGTTGAGCAAGCTCCCAGGCACGAAGTCCAGCAGCACCCGCTCGGTTGCGGCCTCACGGGCCGCAGGGGCCTCGCCAGCGGGGATGAGCGGGCCTACAGGCTGCCCTGGGGTTCCGTGGGCCCCTGGAGCACCCGGAGTACCCACACCGGGCGTCCCTGGGGTGCCTGGAGGCCCTGCAGGGCCTCTCGGGCCAACGCCGGGGGGCAGAGTTGGTGCGCGGACATCCCGCTCGATGATGATTGGACCGCCAGGCTGCCTCGTGGACTGGATCACCCGGAGGGCCTCGCTGAACGCCGCGAACTGCCGCTGGATCACCAGGTTGTTGTCCGCCAACAGGCGCGCCAGGTCTTCCTGCGTGATTGCCTTCGTGCGCGTGGCCGCCTCCTCTCGCTCCTTCACGATGGTCTCACGCAGACCAGCGAGGTCGCGGGCTTGTCGCAAGACAATCAGGCCCCCGAAGAGCCCGCCGCCGAGGAGGAACAGGATCAGCAACGCGATGATACTCGCCGCGACGGGGCCGCCGACGGCGTCGATGATCTTCTTCATGCTACCGCCTCCGTTTCTTCTTCGGCATCGGGCGGGTCAGCAGGTACGCAGCCGCCACCCCCGCCCCCACGGCGACCAGCGCCGCCACGACCACCCAGCACCACATCTACGGCTTATCTCCCACTCGCCGCCTCGACCGCCAACGGCCCGGCGACCTCCCGGAGTTTGTCCACGAAGGCCATCAGCCACACGTCCACCAGCCCATCCTGCGGGACGCCCGGCACTCGGAAGGCCACTGATCCGACATAGTTGGGGCCTCGAAAGAGCATGACGCGCACGGAGGCCCGGTAGAGGTCAGGATTGCGCTTCACGGCTCCGACTGAGGCGCCAGATCGCCGCCGCGATGAAGAGGACCGCGACGGCCCCCGCCGCCACCCAGACGGCTGGAGGCGAGGAGGGCAGGCAGAGAGGCACTACGGCCTGTAGGGTGAGAGCCATTGGGGGCAGACGAGCCCGTAGAACGCATGGTGATACACGAGGGCCGTCTCATGCGACCGGGAGAAGGTAACCCACCGCACGCGCACATCAATCCGCCAGAGGTCCGTGCCGCGAAGCACCTGGACATCGACATGCCGTTCAAACGGCACCCCCTCATCGCGGATGATCTCGGGGGGAGCGGTGGGAGTGATCCAGTCGCATGGGTGCGCCAGCACCGACTCCAGCCCTCGCGCGGCCACCCCCTGTGCACGCACGGTCAGGGCCGAGAGGACCTGCGCGCGAAGCGACAGGGCGTAGACGGCGAACCCGAGCAGCGCCGTCAACGCCAGGACGTTGAGCATCACCAGAATCTCAAGCAGCGTGAAACCCCGCATCAATCCCGCGCGGGCTGACACGCGAGACGCGTTCGCAGGACCGCGCG